>JACCDV011131162.1_pt1 | contig 11976 bp, 11 predicted proteins | sample 7446131 | NCBI WGS metagenome assembly JACCDV01 (sample SAMN15323448, study PRJNA562643) | freshwater metagenome | isolation source: river surface water | place: USA:Blue River Watershed | collected 2017-08-17
AAATAAATATATTTGATTTTAATTATTTAATAAAATTATATTCATATTTTCAGTGAATAAAAATTGATATATATCTTCTTAGATTATTTATTCGTGAATAATTATAGATTCTTTTTATCAAAAATCCATTTGTAATAGGCTGTTATTTTCATTAGTAAAATAATATCCGATATTGATGTTTTAATAATAAGCTTTTATGTTGTTTTTTTAAGTTTTATAAAAAGATGCTTATTATTTGATATCAAAAATCTCTATATTTTATTCGTTTTAAAAAGCTACTAAATTCTCATTCAAAAAATCAATATTTTAAATTTTGGATTTTTATAACAAATTATGACATTTTCCTTGAAAGCAGTAAATTATTGTTTCTTTTTCATTATTCTTATTAAAATATGAATATAAAAGCTATTTATTAAAGATTGAAAAAGTATTTATTAAGCTATTCGTAGTTAATATATCTTTTTGGTTGATTCCATTCTAATTATATGTTAAATATTTAATACTGTTGTCTTATCTTATAAAAAAATCTTATTCAAAATTTTTGATTTATTTTTACATTAATTAATGTTCTTACAACTTGATTTTATCTGATATTACCTTTATATATGAAATATTAATATCTTCTAATTAGTTTAAATTCTATTAAAAATCCACCTATTTTTATTAGTTTTAAATTACCATTTATTTTAGTTAATTATATAATGATTATGCTTGTTTACTCTTTATTATATTTAGCCTTTATTACTCTTACAAAAATTACCTTTATTATTCTTATTAGCTTTATTCATTTATCTCATTTTATTATCATCTAATAATTTCTTATTCTAATATCAGTTTTTATGATTTAACCTCTTTATATTCCTCCATTAGTTTTTCATATTCCAACTATTTTTACTTATATTTTTATTTATACTTTTTATATTTATTCAAACTAATGTCTTCTTATTCTTTAATATTTTTTTAACTTGTTTAATTTTAAAATCTCTAAATCTCTTCTTTCTATTTTCTTAACAGTTCCATATACGCAGTCTATAGTATTAAATACTCATCAAAATCTACTTTTGCTTTCTATTATGATAGCTATTCTGCTTATTGCAAAATATCCTCCATTAAAAATTATAAAATAAATAAATATTAATCAGAGAAAGATCCCTATATATTCGACTATTAAGACTTCTTTTCCGAAGACTCGCTTTCAGACTTTTGAACATTTTTCTATGAATTCAAAGCATTTTAATTATTTAAAAAATCATATTAAAATGGGCCAACTTTAGATCAATCTGTAGGCGAAACTCCAACTTAGGAATTGCTCTTTACAGATTGATCGGGCCTTAAATCTCAAAAAACATTAGTGTCGGCTTATTTATTATTAACACTTGTTTGCTGAAATCCTGGATATGGAATAAACTGCGGCTACATTGGATTAAACATTCCCATGTAAGGTGGAGCTTAGTTTAAAGGCATACCTTATTAAATGTTTGGAGGAATAAACTACGGATATTGTGGTGGGAACTAAAAGTATGGCATTGGTGGATATTCATTAGGAACTCCGTATTAGGGAAAATTCGGTCTTTGACTTTATACTGGTTTTGGATACATTGGATTTGGTTGTACATTTTTTTGAATTCCTAATTGATTTTCCTCTTTTGTTCTTAATTCCTATTAACCATGAGCGTATCTGCATAAATCTCCTTTTTTACAAAATCCTTTAGAATGTTCAATGCAAAGAGATGTTTTATATAAATTGTTCGTATGCTTTAGTTCAGACGGATGATGAGCAAATCCACATTAAGGATTCAAGCAAGGTAAACCATTATCTACGGAATTACATAGTTTAGTCTTTTCTAAATTAGGTCTGATTTTCAACTCATGTTCTCCATGAGCATAATTACATGCATCTCCTCTAAAGCATTGCCCTCTTAAATAGTTAGGGCAAATCTGAGTTTTATGAAAAAGCTTAGCAGCCACTTCAAGTGATGGCTTTTTGATCATTCTTTATCAGTCGACTTCTTGCATTTATAAAATAAAAATCAAGAATTAAAAACTTTATAAAATGAATTCTTAGGAATATCAATAATAATGGGAACAAGAGCTTTTAGATTGTGCAAGATATAAGTAACTTAATAAGTGATATTGAGGGACTACAAAATTGCCTTTAATAAGAAATCAACTTTAAATATGTAAATTCTTAAAAAAACAACTCAATTCGTAAATTTAAAAGATATGGCGGCTGCCAATGGAAATTTAGATTTTTTGAAAATATTTTCTGAAAATAAAAAAGATGATTTTATGGAAATGATTTTATAGAAGAATGAAGATGAATGTATTCCTTTACATTGGGCAGTATTAAACTAGCAATATGAAATTGTTTAATTTCTACTGAATTATAATTAGGAACAATTAAGCATAATTAATTCTTAAGAATAAACACCATTGGATTTAGCACTAGAAAATTAAGATGAAAAAATGGTTGAAATTTTAGCAGAGAAAATGGTATACGATGAAAAAGAGCTAAATGATATGCCAATTGATGAGTTAAATTCAAATTGCATTGAAATGTAAGAAGAATAATTTTAATAATTTAATTAAATTTTGACAAGTTTTAAATTCTTTCTCTTTTTTAGGCTTTTTTCTGTACTTTTCTAATTTGATTTTTACCTTGCTTTTTTATTGAGTAAATCCATTCGGGAATATCGCATTTACTTTCCTTTAGCATTTCAGCCATCTTTCTTACCAGCGGAACATCTTCTTTTGTAAAAAAAGTAATCACCTATCCTTATTATCCCGCTCAGCCAGTTCTTCCTGCTCGGTGTATAAATTACACGGAGTCCAATGGCATGTCAAAATTAATCACCATTTTTAAATTCAAAAAATCAAAACCTCTTGCAAGTATATCTGTAGTTATTAAAAAGTTTATTTCTCCGTTAAGAAATTTGTTAATCTTTTCTTCTCTTTAAAAAAGGTTTAAATTAGAATCTAAATAATCAATATATTTTAGTCTTTCTTTTAATATTTTAAAGATTTAATAAACTCATTATTTGTCCTAAAGAAATATTATACATGGAAAATCAATCTTTCCATTATTTAACAGTTATTCTAATTCTATTATTTTTCCCTCCTCTGTATCAACATACTTTAAAACTTATGAGATTTTATTTAAAACCCTCACTCTTCCTCCAATGATAATTTCAATAAATTCTTCTTTTAATAAATCCTTTATTTTTAAGGGATATGTAGCTGAGTAAAGATATAACTAAGTTTTGTCGGCTCTAAGCTTATCAAAAATCAATTAAATTTATTCATAAAAACTATCTTAAAAAAATTAATCAAATTCATCCACAATTAATCTGCTGGTTTAATTTTAGAAATTATCTAAATTTTATATTAATTTCTATGGTGTACAAATAAGTATTTGATATTCATTAATCTCAAATTTCATATTTTAAATGTGACCAATTTTTATATCTTTTTTTATAAAATTTACAATTTTCATTGTTTCTTTATAAACCTAAGCACTTGTTTCAAATGTGGGACAAAGTATTATATTAATAGTTTTATTTTATTCTTTTAATATAGTGTTTATTAAAGGAATTAAATATGATAAAGTTTTTCCACTTCCTGTTGGGGAAACATAAATTTAGTTTTATTCCATATTAAAATTTGATAATGAAAATTGCTGGATTGGAGTCATTTTAAACTTCTCTTTAAGCTATATTAAATAATCAATTAAAATATTATCAAAATTTTCTTTCATAAATTTATTATTAAAATCCATATAAGGAGTATTAACATTTTTACCTTAAATTTAAATATTATTTTTTCTCATATAATCTCTTATCATTTATGTTTCTTATCAAATCAATAAGCTTTCAGATGTATCAATTAAATTTTACATTTTTTCAACTGTTTAAAGTTGTATTGGTTTTTATTCATTTTTTTCTTCTTTTATATTTTATTCAATTTTCTCTTTTTTTAATTTATAATTTATTCCTTATAAAAGCTTTTATCTATCAAATTTCATTTATAAAAATATAATGACATTGTAAGAAAATTAAAATGACAAAATCCGAGAAAAGTTAAAGTTGGAAATAAAAGATCTTATTATTTAGCATGAAAAGATTTAAGAATGGACCGATTTGGCTAATTGGTTATAGAAACTAGCACAGAGTTTAGAGAAATACTCTGTTATCGACATTCCTAAAAAATGAGAGCTATCTTTTTGCTTATCAAAATGTTTGTCAGATCAATTACCGATTGGAATATAAAAAACAACAATGAATTTATTCAGCATTATTTTATAGCAGATTAATTAGGATAAAGCTGTTTTTATCAAAAACGTATAATATTATATAACATTTCTTTAAAATTACTTTATTAAAGCTCCATTGTAAATAAAAATATAAATTTTGAATATTTTTTAGCAATTTATGCTTCCTTTAAAAAAAGAAATAATCCCTTTAATGCAAAGTTTTATAAATTGCCTTTTGCCTGGCTTGGAAGAATAAGATAAAACTTTATAAGAAATTATTTATAAAATCTTCATTGATTTAGCAGAGATTACAGATAATAAGACATTTTTAAGCAATTTATTAATTGTTTTAATTCGTAATTAAAATAATCGACTTTCTTGTCTAAAGATTTTGGATAATTATTTTACAGCTTAAGATTCTCAATTGGACAACTCTGTTAATGAGAATGTTTAATTTAAACAAAATTTCAGTAATTAAATGTAAACTCTTGGACAAGTAAACATAAATGAGTTTTTCTATGATGAAAGTGAAATGACAATATTAGCCTTCATATCTTGCTTATAAGACTAAGATATTAAAGTGGTTAAAAAAACAATAGATTTTATATTTGAAAATTAAGTGTTTTTTATAATATTAAGAATTCCAGAAGAATTATAGATTTTATTTATTCAAAATTTACTATTGCTTTTATAATAATAAGATTTGAGTATTTTTAAGAGAATTTAAGATCTTCTTTTTGTTTAATAAAATTAATTATAGAAGTTACAAGATTCATAAACATCGTAATTAAGATTATATATTAAAGCTTTTAAAAACTTATTCTTCAACTTTGATAATATAGCATAATAAAAAACACCTTTTTTAATACTAAATACAATTTAAAAATTTAATATTGAAATTTATATGTATTTTTTATAACATAATTCTTTTGAAATTTCGAGATAATTTTATCAAATAAATAAAAACAAATTAATACTCCTTAATAAAGAGCAAATTGAGTCAATAAATACAGAGTTTTTAAACTCAATACTTTAATAAGAGAATAATTTTGTTGACTTTTTAATTAATGAAATACTTTAACAAACTAAATTGCATATTAGCTATTTAAGCTATATAATTAATTAAATAATATTAAAACCAAACATAGATTTATAAAGGCAATATTGTTTTATATTGAAATCTATTATGTTCTTAAAAAAATAATATTTTTCAAATGTTTTAAACTATAAAGAAAAAACGTAAATCAAGTTTTTTAAATCAATTTATTTTATTATTAATAAGATCAAAGTGGTATTTTTATAATCAAAAGAAATTAAGATAAAATAATAAGATATTTGAATAATTTAAGATTTGTAAACAGAAATAAGCCAGTATATATATTAACAAATCTAATAAAACTAACAACACATTATTTCAGAGCTTTAAGAAACTATGAAGATTCTATTAGAATCTTATTAAATCCAAACTCTTCTAGAAAAATCTTTATAAATTTATTAGGAAATTATACCTGATTGGTTTTTGGCTTTTGTAAGTTTGTTCTAAATAAATAATAAATAAGTTTAGCTAAAAATAATATAAGTTATTGTTTAATTAAATTAACTATCAAAAATATAGGAAATATGTTTATTACTATAATATCTATTTAATGAAGAAATCAACTATTCTCCATAGGGAATATGGAGTTGTTTTTATGAACAACTTTTTTTACAAGTTGAAGATTAAGAATATTAATAGGATTATCTTTCTTTACTAGACATTCAAATATAATATTAACATGATTATTGTATTAATCAAATCCTATATTATTTAAGTTAAAATAATTTAGATAATTTTAGAATAATGATTATTATATGGTAAAATTCTGCTAATAAATCTCTAGAATATTAAAAGATGTTAAGATAATCAGTATTAAACATGCTATTATTCAGCTAATTTGGTCATCCCTTATTTAAGAACTTTTTCAATGATTGGTTAGAAAATCTTAATGAAAATCTAAAAATCATATTAGATTTAATTTTTGTAAATTTTATACAAACTTTTTAATATAAAGTTACATTTAACAAACCAATAATAAATACAGAAATAAATAAGTAATAAACAGAAGAATTCTTTTAGATTCTTGAAATATTCTTAGAAAATGCACCATTAAGCTTTTTAAGGTAATTATATGAATTTAGCTATTTTCCCAATTTTACTGAAATCACAAATGATGATTTAAAAGATTTGATAGATTAAAACGATCCAATACTAATGTTGGATAAAAAATATGGAATAAATTGGATTTATAAAATTCTTTCGTTGATTTTATCAATGTAATTTCATTAAAATTTAGCAAATAATTAAGCTCAATAAGAAATACTGAGTTTTGTAAAGCAAAAATCAATAAAAATAATACAAAAAATACTCATTGATTTATCTTAAGAATAAATGCAGCACTCTGGCTCATTAATTGCAGATTTTATATTTTTTAATCTTGAAAAAGCAATAGCAAATCAACAGACAATTTTATAAATTGAATTATTAAGAACTTTGATAATTATAGATGATAGGTTTAAGCATGAAGATTAAAAATATATCCAACTTTTGTATACAACTCATAATTTAAAAATCATTATTTTGGGCTTAACAAACGATACGTATTTTACCATTTAAGAATTTATTAATTTTCTATTAAAAATCTGTCATTAAATTATCAGAATAAATAATGAAAAAATATTAAGCAAACTAATACAGATGGTTTTAAACGGAGTAATCGATCATATAAATGACAGAAGTGAAAAATTCAATTTATATAAAAGAGATCAAAACCTTAGTGAAACTTTAAGATATCTTTTATCTGGATATTTATAAATACTTAAGTATTTCTTTGATAAATAATAGAATAATATTGTTTAAAAACATATTGTAAATAACTAGTTACTTTTTGATCTAAGTTATAAGACTATTGAAAACTCCATTATTAAATTGCTAAATATTTATCAACTGGAAAAAATTGATATTCAAATATTCCTTCCTTATGAAGAATAAGTAGTTATTCATTAGTAAAGTATATTCAATAATAAAAATGCTTAAAATAAACTAATTCATTAAATCTTAGAGTTTTTCTTAATAAATTATGAACACTTGTTTTTCTAAATTTTGATTGATATTTATATAAGAAGCTAAAATATTAAACCAGAAGACTTTTAAGATAAAGATAAGAACTTTTAATTTGTAAAGTTTTTTACCTTAATTTATAACATTAATTGTCCATTATCTTAGCATTTATCATATATAAACAGCTTATATAAATAGCTTTAAATAAAACCTACAAATAAGATAGATAATAACTCAGAACTATTTTTCTTATTGGATCCTGAGTAAAATATATCTTCTTGCTATTTAAGTTTATTATATTTATTATTAAAATACAAAAATTATGAAAATCAAGAAGAAATAATAAATTAAACACTAAAATTATTAGAAACAAGTTTTAATAATAAATTTTCTTGTGAATTTTTATGGATTTTGGACATTATAGATTTGTTGATAAATAAAATGAATTAATTCGTAAAGATAAAAATAGCAAAATCCATTAAAAATCTTTTCCTTCGAATAAAAGATCATATTTTAATAGATCTTGGCTAAAAGTATAAAAGTTAGTTTAATTCTATTTGCTAAATGGGATATCCTTTCAATCCTTATTTATTGAAAAGCATTTTGGATAATGATAGCAATAATATTTATTTTTCTTAAATTTAACCGATGACCGTAGAGTTTCAAACATAAAGATATTGATTTTTGATATTGAAACAATTATGCTCTTAAAGCTATAGAATTCTTAATGTTTTCTTTTTGGCTTAAGAATAATTTGATCTTAAAGAACTAACTCCTTTTATAAAACCATTTATATTAGAAGTTACTAATAAGAATTAAAATAATATGCAATTATCATACATGAGCTCTTCTTTAGTTTTATAATTCTTTTCATAAGAAAAATATTTTATTACAGAATATGATGCTCAAATTCTTAATATTTTCAATAGTGATGATTTTTTTACTGTTGATTTTCAAATGTTTTAAATTTGGTCCAAAATTATCTCTTTAGTAAAAAGCAACAAAAATGAGTTATTTATAAAGGAGTATTTTTAGGATTTAGTTTTTACATCATTTTTATATACGAAATATTAAGAGAATAAAAGAAGGTTAAAATCTCTGTAAAGAATTACTTTTCTAATTTTCTCTTGTAATTCGTAGGAATTAATAACTAAAGATTTTGTTTAAGAATATTTTGAGCAAATTAAATCCCTTTTAACATTTCCATATAATAAGATTGTTTTAGCTAATATTCTCTTTAGTATTAGAATTCTTATTATACAATTGATTACAAACCAACTTTAATAGCATTTTAAACTCTTCTAAAGATGGTTGATATTTTTCTTAAATCAAATTTTTACATCAAAAAAATATAGAATTAATGATGATAAAAATATCATTTTTGTTTAAGGATTAAAACTACTAGAAGTTCTATTATAATTAGATATGGAAGAATGGAATATTTTCAAACATATTTTTATCATTGAAAGTAAAATAATAAGATTATTCAGCATAAATCTCTATCTCTGAAAACAACGAAATCGAATATTAAATAAACCCAATTTTATTGTCAAAACTAAAAACAGTAAAAGTTCAATAAAAATTAATAAAGGAAAAACTTGATACAAATTAGCATTATAAAACAATATTCGAAGAAAATGAATATAAAGATGAGGAATTATAGGACAAAATTGTATTGTTTTTAAAAAGAGCAAATTCATTAATATAATTCAAGCTTTTAGACAATTAACAACAAATAGAGAAAATATTAATTAATGACTTTTTATACATGACCAAAATTCAAGAATAAAAATAAATAATTATATTTTAACTTATAAGTGAAAAAATGTTTTTTATCCCTTCTCTTTCTTGTTATTCACAAGTTTTTGTTAAAAACTTTATAAGAGAACTTCCTTATGTGATAAATCTTACATTTCTGCAATTTAATTTTAATGTTTATTAACTGTTCTAATTAATCTAAAAACATTTGGTATGAAAAATGACTGTTTCTCCCAGTATATTTTAGTCTTGATAATTTTTGCTTCTAATTTCTATTTTTAATAATCAACTAATTGCTCTTCCTCTTGTTTTTATATTCAAAAACCTTCTTGATTTATTTTAGAATTTTCATTATCAATTGGCTCCTTTTTTCCATTATTTTTTTTCTCTTGAATTTATTGAGTCCTTTTATTTCCTTCTTATGGTTTATCATCAAAGAATGCCAATTCTATTTGAATATCAGTTTCTGGGTTGATCTCAAAGCTAATTTCATTATATTCCTCAATATAAAGGTCCTAATTTTCATTTCCCTTCTCAAGACCTGGGAATATGATAAACTAATCTCCGTTATCCATAATGGAGCATTTTCTTCACTAAGCAACTAATTCAATATCAATTGGATCGCCTCAACTCATCTAATCCATTTAGAAGTCTCCGAGCCACTATTTAAAATCATTGGTTATTATTATAGAGTAATTGTCTACAGACTCGAATCACTTTCAGGTTTCGTGATTTTTGAATATTTCATTACATTTTCCCATATCTAAAACATTTCTGCTTTTCTCTATTGTTGGTAAAGAGATTCTTTCGCAAAAAATACTTTCTTAGAAATCCTTATTAAAGCTATTTGTGGACATTTTAATAATTGAAATTTTATAGAAAATTTATATTTAATAATTTTTCGAATCTTTTTATAATTTATTATTCTTCTAATAGGTCTTCTTCTTGTAGTTTTTTTAGACAATTTTTTAAGACTCTTAAAGCGTTTTTACAATCTGCTCATTGCTATACGACAAAGTCAGGTTCCGATAATGAATGGGTGATGTTTGCACTTTCCTTTTATATTGCTTCGAATAATTCTATTTGCATGTTAGCTGCTGAGTTGTTTATTAAAACTTATCCGATAATCTTAGGTATTGAATCTCTTAGGTTTCTAAAAACTAAGAAAAAGTACTCAACAACTCACTATCAGATCTCTATGACAAAAGCGTCCATCATTTTTTAATCTTTATTGTTAGGATTTCTTTATGGAAGAATTGATCCGTGAACTTATAAGAAATCTTCGTCTTGAGTAAAGATATAACTGATTTCAGCCTCTAATATTTACTGTATCATGATTTCCGCATTTTATCAACATGCGAAAAAGTTTTTTTTTTGGCATATTCTTAAATTAAAGATTTTAGCTCTGAAAACCTGAAGAAAATCTTATCGATTAATTCTTATATTTGATTCTCTAATAAAAAATACACTTGATCTAATAGATCGTTTGCTTTGGGAAAGAACCTTTCTAATAATGGTATTAATAATTGTTAATATGATGAAAAAGAAGGATAACCCGGAAGACCGCTATTGGAATAATTTATAAAAGTTCCTTTGATGATTTAATCTGTTAATTCCTTAAGACAAGATTCTTTATTCAATTCATTAAAAACGCTTATCAAATGGTTTCTTATCTAAACTCCAATCGGGTCTTTTTGTTAATCTTTTTTAATTTTTGTATATTTTCCTTTGATTGAAGTTTCATAAGCGTTTATGAACTCTAAGACCAGGTTCATTACGATTTGAACTTTTTCACCTTGATTCTCAGGCATTGGTTAACCAAGTGAAACTAACTCATTTTAATACTCTTCCATTTTTTCTTTTAATTCCTTAATAATTGAAGGTAAATAAGATTGAATGTTTTTTCCAAGAATGTTAGAAAGTCTTTTAACCAGATGGGTTGTTCCAACCAGCTCCAAATTGAATAAGTCGGGATACATTTATTTAAAGTAGTTTTCTTCTTTTTATAATCCTTCCTAAACACTCATATTGTTATTTACGTCTTCCTAGTTTCTTCCAATACAGGCAACATATCCATATTTCAACGGAACATCCTCGTTTAACAAAATTGTTCATAAATCCTATCCTTTGCTTAACAAATCAACTTTAGTCAATGCACACAAAGTTCTCTCCCCAGATGGATCCAGCCTTTTAGATAGTTTAATTGCATCTGATGTTGTTATATCTAAATTGCCCATAACTACACACAAGATAATTGTTCTTGGATCTTTTGCATAACTCTCACATAAAGACATAGTAATTTCTTCTATGTTTTCAGGATGGTCTGAGTTTTTCAATGGAATCTTAGTAATTCCTGGTAAATCAACTAATGAAAGATCTGGCATCTTACTGGAGTACATAGTTAAAACTATTGGTTTTTATATAATTCCTTTATTTTACCCTGCTTCTTAGTCAGTCAGTTCATTGATCTTTTAAGTAATCATTTTGAAATCATAAAACTTTTCATCTTTTATTTTCTCAAACACAGCATATGGCATTTCTTTATCATCAGTCATATGAACAAGTCTCATTTCAACTGGTCTTCGAGTAACCAATCCAGATCCTCTAGGAAGAAAATCTTACCCAACGATTGACTCTAATAACGAGGACTTGCCTGCAGATTGTAGACCCACAACAGCGATTCTGGGTAAAGAAATGTAACTTTATAAACCGAAATCTCTGAGTTGATCAATAGTTTATATGAACTTCTTCATTTTTTCATAAATTAGTCCTTCTTAGTTAGACATTATAATTTAATAATTATAATTTTTCTAATGAATAATGACTCATTGATTTCACAAATAAAAAGATTTGAGTAAAAATTAGACATAAA
>JACCDV011239406.1_pt1 | contig 11972 bp, 15 predicted proteins | sample 7446131 | NCBI WGS metagenome assembly JACCDV01 (sample SAMN15323448, study PRJNA562643) | freshwater metagenome | isolation source: river surface water | place: USA:Blue River Watershed | collected 2017-08-17
ACATTTCTTTATTGTTCATATCAAATAAGCTATAATCTCGCTTCTTGGCTCGGTAGCTCAGTCGGTAGAGCAGAGGATTGAAAATCCTTGTGTCGGTGGTTCGATTCCGCCCCGGGCCACCAAGAATACAGGGCTACAGCCCGAAAGTGTGCTACAAAATTCTATAACACACTCTTTACACAGTTTTGAAACGAAGTTAAGCTGTAAACATTACATTTAATGTTTACAAGGCTTTGCTGTCCGTATGTCCAAAAAACTGTCCGTCCCTCGCACACAAAGCAAAGCTAATTACGACGAAATTAACGAAAACTTAATACACCTGCGAGACGGCGAAGTAGTTTTGTACAGACGTGAAAATAGCGGTAAGTGGCAGGCACGTTTTAAGCTAGCAGACAGAAAGTGGCACAGAATTAGCACTAAGGAAAAAAACCTTAACTACGCTACTAAGGTTGCTACAGAGGCTTATGACAGGGCTAGGTTTTTAGCTGACGAAGACATAGTCTTAACAAGTAAAAAGTTTGGTGTAGTAGCGGCTGCAGTAGCTAAGTCTTTGCAAGACGAATTAGACGGTGGTGGCGGTAAAAGCGTTTACTACACATACATTACTGTTATTAACAAATACCTCATTCCATTCTTTAAAAACTACAACGTCAATAGCATTACATATGATGCACTTGTAGAGTTTGATAAATGGCGCACAAAGGAAATGAAGAAAAAGCCTCGCGCCAGCACTATTACTAACCACAACACAACTTTGAATAGAGTGTTGGAATACGCAGTTGATATGGGCTATATGAGTAAAGTCCATTTACCAAAATTGCAGAATGACGGAAGTAAAAGTGAAGCACGTCCAGCCTTTACAAAAACAGAATATAAAAGCCTAACTTCATTTATGACTAGGTGGTGCAAGAAGGGACATACACAGCGCACAAAAGACATGCGTGAGTTATTGCGTGACTATGTATTGATATTAGCTAATACAGGAATGCGACACGGCACAGAGGCATTAGGCTTAAAGTGGAGAGACATACAGTGGATAACTACAGACGGGGAACGCTACCTGCAATTCACTGTTAGCGGCAAAACAGGCAAGAGGACTTTAATTGCAAGACATAACACGCAAGACTTTTTAGAAAGACTTCAATTGCGTAATGAAGCAATAAGCAAACTTAGCTTTGACGCATTGATAAAGAAGCGTGTGGACGACTACGTGTTTAAGTTAAGAGACGGCACAACCAGCGCACACTTAAATGGTACGTTTAGAAACTTAATGAGAGACAGTGGACTAAACAAAGAGGGTGAGAAAAATAAGACTCTTTATAGTCTGCGACATACCTATGCACACTTGTCTATATTAGAAGAGGGTATTGACGTTTATAAGTTATCCAAGCAAATGGGTACAAGCGTCCCAATGATAGAAAAGTATTATGGACACGTCACCCCTGCACATGTCGCCAGTAAGTTGGCTGGAAAGCGTATGGGTAAGCGAAGAGTTGCTAACAAGGACTAAGCTATTAGCGCATGGGGGGTGAGTAAATTTCACCACTTGAATTCTGTAAGTACTCCATTAGAATTTTTCGCAGCCCAATTTTTTAAGGTTGCAAATACCATTTCGGGTAGCGACAGCTTTAAAGTAGTTTGTATTCATTTTTACTATGCCTGTCGTCACCTTCCGAGTCATTTTTAATTTCAGCATTAGCCTGTTGGGAAAACCGCGTTTTTGAGTCATTAGACGCTTTTAGAGGTGCTGGCATAGACTTTCCAGCAGTAGCAACTTTAGCCTGTTGAATATTCTGTTGAGGCAACGTCTTCATTGGTACCCGTGCTTTAGCTTGCTGTAGCGGCTTATTGGGTGCAGGAAGTTTTGGCGCTTGCGGTGCATATGGCGCCTTGGTGCTACGAAGCTTTGCTGGCTTAGGTTTAGCAGTTGCCTTTTGTTGTGCTTGCTGGCGCTGTTGTGTTGTGAGTGCTTCCCAAGTTTTGTCCATAATTAATTTCAAGAGTGCCATTTGTTCTTCAGCACTTGCTATTTCGAATAGTCTCATTGTGTTTCTCCTATTCTTATATTTAGCTGGCGAATTCAAATGAGAAATAAACCAAGTCGCATGCGACTCGTTGTCCGGCGGACTCGTCTTTGCGAAATGTGCTTCAGCACCCCACTCCTTTCAAAACCCGCCATAGCTAGGCGTGAAAGGAGTGTCACTGCTACGCCTAAGCCGCACCAGCTAGTGCAGGCGTAGGCAGTTAGTGCTTCGCTGGTACGGTGGCGACAGCCCTCGCCACCTTAGGGGCTAACTCCGTAGCGCCCCTAGTTAACCTCCATTGGCAAGTGGACAACATTGTCTTTGCCATATTGCCCCTGTAGTAAAAAATAAGCAGCCTGTGAATTGTCAGCAACAATAATTGTCTTAACAACAAAGCCACCTGCACGTACATAAGCTTCAAATGTTTTCATTAGTCCTCCAAAATTAAAAGGACTAATACTATGAGTAGCATTAGTCCTGTAGTACTCATTTTCCAAATGCTTCACGTGTTGAATTGCTAACCTCTGCAATAGCTTCGTCTAACTCGCCTTCAAGCACAGCAGCCTTTAACGACTTAAGGGTAGTAATTAATTCGGCGCCTGTTGCACACTCAATAGCATTTGCACCCTTTTTATTTAGAGGCAAAGTTTTTGCGCCGTATTTAACAGCCAAATTAATTTTGCCGTTGTCGCTTATCCAAAACCACTCTTTCACACGCTTAACAACTTCAACTGTCATTCTTTCGCCAGTTTGTTTATTAATGTATGTGCGTAGTTTTTTTGGCGCATATGTTTGTCCAGCTTGTTGTGCTTCGCATAACTCAATTTGTTGGTGAAGTTTTGCTACCAGTTTGTTTCTTTTTTGTACTACTGGACTAGCCTGCAAATTACGCTTACTTGCTACTAGTTTTAAGTTGCCTAAAACAGCCATTTTTTAACTCCTATTTCGTTAGTGGAATTAGTAAGTTAGCTTCAGGTATGCAAAATTCCTACCGAAAAAGGCATATTTCTTCCTTCATAAGTGACTGAAATATAAGGAAAAAATAAAAATATATTGGAAGTATTTGGTATTGATAAATACATGTATGAAATTACAAGACATACATGCACATTTGGACAAAAAAGGCGCTTACAACACCTCTCAAAAAGACGTGTTTTGCGACTGGCTTGTACGCGAGTGTCCATTACAGCTACACGCTGGTTTAACGCTTATGCCTAAAAAGGTGTTTTATAAGCACGTACCAGCACACAAAGGCGTAAAAGAAAACAAATTATTTAGGCACTTAACAAAGCAAGAGTTAGACAAGGCAACAAATAATTTTTTAGAAACATTAAGCAGGCTTGCTTATAAAAATGGCTACAAAAGGTTTGGACTAAAAATTAAAGGCATTTATGTAATAGAAGGCAATGGCATTAATAGAGATTTTCATTCCCATTTGGCTTTTGAAAAACCGCACAACATGCAGTGGAGTGAATTGGCTAGGTTAGTTAAACAGGCATTAGAAATGAATGGTGAGTTTGAAATTATTAACCCTAGCTATGACGTTGAAAAAACTAATGACGCATACAGGTACAAATTAGACATAGTTGACGACGGCTGGGTAAATTACATTACAAAAGAGTTAGGAAGCAAGAAAGTACATAACGTACATTTCTTTCAATAATTAAGCATTCTTGTCCTGAGTGACGTTTGCGGCTAATGTTGTTAAGTACTATATGTGCTTAATTAGCGAAGCTTTGCCTAAAACATTCAAACTAATATTGATAAGGTATAGAATTTATAAAGAAACTCAAACAGGCTTAGGAGTTATATAAATGAAACGAATTACATACTTGGCAATACTATTAGCTTCTTCATATAGCTATTCACAAACTACTTACTACACAAACCCTAATGGAATGCCTGTTGGACAAGCACAGCAAGTAGGAAACACTACGTACTACTCGAATACAAATGGAATGCCTGTTGGACAAGCACAGCAAGTAGGAAACACTACGTACTACTCAAATGCAAATGGAATGCCTGTTGGACAAGCAACTACACCAAATTACCCAACACAGCCAACAGCGCCACTTTCTCCACGTGCGCCACTTTCTCCGCCAACAATGTTTAACCAGCAATAGGTTTATGCATGGACGCCGCTGAGGTTGACTTTTATTATGAAGAAAGGAAATGGGCGCCGCTTATTGGAAAATTCATTCTTGACTTTGCCAATATTGAAGAATTTTTACATGTAGTTATACATTTTTACTTTGAAGAAACGCTATTAGACGAAGAAGACATTCCAGACAATTTGCTTAAACGTATTAAGTTGTTTGAAAAAGTACTTTTAAATAGAATTCTTGTGGAAGTAAGCGACAAAGAGAAGCTGGCTGAGGCGGTAGCAAAAGTACGTCAATTAATTCCCATTCGTAATTTAGTGGCACATAACTCTCTTGGCTTAGTGGTTGAAGAGGACACAGAAGGCGCCATGAGAATTGGCGGTTTTGAAATTACTGGTAGAAAAAAGAAAGAAGTATTTTTAAATTACGAGAGTCTTAGCGAGAAAGTTAGGCAACTTGAGTTTTGCAGAAACCAACTGTCCGAATTGTTGTTGGTGTTTTATGCAGTATTAAAAGAAGAAAAAAAGCGTAAAGACATGGCAGCACTTTTAAGGCAGCAGTCCTAGCGCCTGTTTTAAAGCTGTTTAGCAAGCCTTCGAAGGCGTATGCCAGCATTACTTCAATAAAAACGCTTATACGACGTTTAAATGCGTTGGCTGTTTCGTGGCATTTTGACTACAGCTAATGGCTAAATAGAAATATAAGGAAATGCATATTTTCTTATATTTGAGTACTTACGCCAGATAACCTCTTGTTTCTTGGAAGGAATTTATAAGTACTTCATAAATGTAAAAAGAGGTAGGAATTTGATACATAAGAAAACACAATTAACTCATACAAATGCTTTGGTTAAGGAGAAATGTATGAGTAAGCAAGCTAAAACACTAACCCTTTCAGAATTACGTAGAGTGCTTGACTATGTTGCAACTCGTAAACATGCGGCACGAAACCGTGCAATGTTGCTTACAACGCATTACGCAGGTTTGCGAGTAGGCGAGGCTGCTAGCTTACGCTTTAATGACGTAATTGACGCAAACGGAAATGTACGCAATGAAGTCCGTTTAAGCGCCGCACAAACTAAAGGCGGTAATGCACGTACCGTTTTTATTAATGAAAAGTTAAAAAAAGAGTTAGAGGTATATGTAAAACATTACTGTCCAGCAAACCTCCAACAGAAGCTTTTTTATAGCCAAAAGAAAGACAGCGACGGCTTTACTGCAAACACTATGACTCAATTCTTCCATTACCTCTACCGACGTGCTGGTATTGAAGGTGCAAGTAGTCATAGCGGTAGACGTACATTTATTACTAACCTAGCCAGCAAAGGAGTTGGGGTGCGTGTACTAATGAGTCTGGCTGGACACAGAAACATTAGTACAACGCAGGCATACATAGACGTTAATGACAATATGAAGCGCCGTGCTGTTGAGTTAATTTAATGGGGACACACTTATTAACCATGCCAACTCCTCATTGGTTAAGCTTCTTTCTCTCTCGGCAAGCACCAATTCTTCAATTAAGCATTTTTGTAAATTTTTTGTCCATTTGCCAATATGCCATTTCGGTTTAATTAGCTTCATTACACTCCTCCCCCTTTTTTACTTAAAACGCATTAAGAATTTCATTTGCAGTTGTGCAGGTGAGAATGGAATTCATGTCTTTAGCCATTCTTTCTAATTTAAGCTGGCTTACACAGTCCTCGGGCACACAAACCCGTTTAACTGTTTTTAAAAATTTGCCGCCACTACCTAATACACAATGCGCATAATTGAATGCAACATTGGCTTCGGCATATTGCTTGGCAGTAAAAAACATTTGCCCATTTTGCTTATGCATTACAAGCCAGCGCACTCCGAAAATTGCGCTTAACTCTACATGTGCGTCTTTGCATTCCCGCACAAAGTCCTTTCCCACCAATTCACGAAGAGACTCTTCATAAAGTTTCTTTGCAGCCTCTTTGTCAGCGTTGCTAATTGAAAATGCTTGTTTAATTAAGTCCATTTGCTTCTCCAAATTTAAGTTATTGAATTACTGGTTTATTCCAGTGTTTTTATCTTAAATCAGTAGGGACTTTTATTACACTTCCACTTTTGTAAAGATATTAAAGTGATAGTAATTATTAATAATAGAATGGCATATAGATAGGCTTTGCTGGCTAAAACACAGCTGAAAAATGTGAAAGAGTATTAGTAATTAAGCAAAATAAATTAACTTAAAAAATTACACTTTCGTTGTTTAAAAACTATTAAAGTGTTAGCATGAAGGCATGAAAAACAAGCTACAAAAAAGAGACTTGCTAGGGTTTTCCACGCAAAGCTACCCAACTTTTGGCAGGGGGGTATACAGTGACGCGAGTCCTCCAGTAGGCGTACTAGAGAGTCCTTACTACTGGTGGTTTAAGTTTTTAAGGTTGAATGAAGACTACAAACAGACTGCCAAAGCCAATGGGGTTGGGAAATATGCCAGCCTGTATAAAGACTTTGGAGACATTTACTCTGTTGACTTTAAAACGTGGTGGAATGAAAAAGCCTCATTATTCGCAGAAAAGAGAAAAGGCTATTCAATGTCTATTGCAAATAGTGCCGAAGAGTTGGCGCCATTTGGCGCTGAAGACGTTGTAAACCTTGTTGTGCCATTAAATTGGACACAGCGAAGCCTTAAAAAGAAATTTACTCAGCTAATACTAAGCAAGCTGGAAAAAGGTAAGCGCGGAGTTAGCGTCGAAGCAAGTAGTGCCATGTATAGGTTAAGTGGTAAGTGGCACATTGAGGCAATGAGAAATGCATATAGTGTTTACGAATTAAGAAACAGAGAAACAGACGGCAGAAAATTGCCTTTAGCAGACGTAGCAATTAAGGCAGGCTTGCAAATAGCAAAAGACATGCAAGTGGGTAAAAAGACAAAGCTAACTAGTGACATGCGTCGTGTGGCAACCATAATTGCAAACAGACATTACAAACGTGCAGAAATATTTATAAAGTCTGCAGCCAGTAATAGCTTTCCATACTCAAAGTAATAAAATTAATTCTAATTATTAAAAATAAAAGGCAAGAAATGTTTGAAGTAGCTTTCCGAAACTTAGACGACATATTTCACAAGGACGCTGGTTGCAGTAGTGAGTTGGACTACATTGAGGCAACTTCGTGGTTATTGTTTTTGAAGTACTTAGACGACTATGAGTCTGACAAAGAGTCGGCGGCTAAGTTAAATGGGGAAACATATACACGTCTAATTAGTAATGAATACAGGTGGACTACATGGGCAGCGCCTAAAACAGCACAAGGAAAAATTGACTACAACGTAGCACTAACAGGAGAGGACTTAAAAGAATTTGTAGACAATAAATTATTTCCATACCTAAGAAGGTTTCGTGCCGACGCAGAACATGCGGATACATTGCAATACAAAATTGGCGAAATTTTCGACGAGTTAAAAAACAAGCTACAAAGTGGTTATAGCTTAAGAGAAGCTATAAACAAAATAGACGAATTAAAGTTTAGAAGTAGCGAAGACAGGCACGAAATGAGTGGCTTGTATGAAGACAAAATTAAAAACATGGGTAATGCTGGGCGAAATGGCGGCGAATATTACACGCCACGCCCTCTAATTCGGACAATTGTGCAAATTGTTAACCCCAAATTAGGTGACAAAATTTATGACGGCGCAGTAGGTAGCGCAGGCTTTTTATGCGAAGCATATGAGTACCTACGCACTAGCAAAGAATTAACTGTTAAAGAATTTGAGACTTTGCAAAGAAATACTTTTTATGGGAAAGAGAAAAAGTCTCTTGCTTACATTATTGGTGTAATGAATATGATATTGCACGGCATTGAAGCGCCAAATATCATTCACACCAACACTCTTGGAGAAAATATTCTAGACATTCAAGAGAAAGACAAGGTAGACGTAGTGTTGGCTAACCCTCCGTTTGGTGGCAATGAAAGGGCTGAAGTACAACAGAATTTCCCAATACGTAGTAGTGAAACTGCATACCTCTTTCTTCAGCATTTTATTAAGAAGCTAAAGGCTGGTGGGCGTTGTGGGGTGGTTATTAAAAATACTGTATTGAGTAATGGGGAGGCAGCTTCCGTAGCTATTAGAAAGCAGTTATTGGAAGAGTGTAATTTGCACACAATTTTAGAATTGCCAAGCGGTGCATTTGTAGGTGCTAGCGTAAAAACTGTTGTCTTATTCTTTAATAAAGAAGCACCCACAAAGAATATTTGGTATTACCAGCTTAACCTCAAAAGAAATTTAGGAAAAACTAAACCTTTAAATGAAAAAGACTTAGAGGAATTTATTAGTCTTCAAAGCACAAAGGCTGAGAGTGAAAACTCGTGGAATGTAAGCATTGACTCAATTAATAAAGAAACATATGACTTAACAGCAAACAACCCCAACGCTAAGAGTTTGTATGAAATTCGTCCAGTCGAATTAATTCTGGAGGAATTGGGGGAGTTAGAAAAAGCCGAAGCGTCTGCAATTTCGGTTATTAAGGAGTTGCTATGACTAGCAAAATAAAAGAAGCGCCATTAATTGAAGTTTGCGACTTCATTGGTGGACTTTGGACTGGAAAAAAACCGCCATATGTAAATGTAAGTGTCATTAGAAATACAAACTTTCAAAAGAATGGCGAACTCAATTATGACGACATTGCATTTATTAATGTAGAAGAAAAACAATTCTCCAAAAGAGAGTTGCAATTTGGGGACATTATTTTAGAAAAGTCAGGCGGAGGCCCTAAGCAGCCTGTTGGTAGGGTATGTGTCTTTGAGAATACTGAAAAGAATTTCTCATTTAGCAACTTCACTGCAGTAATAAGAATTAAAAACCCAAAAGAGTTGCATTACAGATATTTGCATTGGTATTTACTGCACTTATATCAAATTGGAGTGACACAAAAAATTCAAACTAATTCAACAGGAATTAGAAATTTACAAATGGACGAATATAAAAAGTTAATTATTCCAATTCCTTCCATGGAGAAGCAGTTGGATATAGTTAAGAAAATTTCGGCATTTACAAACGAGTCACAAAACTTAGAAGAAATTTACCTAAGACGAATTGCTGTTAATGCTGAAATGAATAAAGCATTTTTATCTAGAATGTATAGCTATGAATGAAGCCGACACACGTGCAGAATTAATTGAGTCTAAGCTAAAGGCGGCTGGCTGGGGGGTGGTGCCTGAAAGCCGTATTACTCGTGAATACCCAATTAATGCTGGTGAAATTCGTGCGGGCGGAGTAAGGACGGGAAAGCTAAAAGCTGACTTTGTGCTTATCTATAAAAATAGAAAACTTGCTGTTGTGGAAGCAAAAAGCGTCAAAGAAGACACAAGCGAAGGTGTGGCACAGGCAAAGTTATATGCACAGAAGCTACAACTAGGTACAACTTATGCAACAAATGGGAAAACCATTTATGAAATGTGTCTTCAAACAAATACTGAAGGTGCGGTAAATGAGTATATGTCCCCTGACGCTTTATGGCATAAGACTTTTGGCGACAGAAATGAATGGTTGGAAAAATTTAATTCCATACCTTTTGAAAATGTATATGGCGACAGCCAACAACGCTATTACCAAGAAATTGCAGTAAACAAGGTTATGGAGGCTATTGCTGGCAACAAACAGCGCATTCTTTTAACTCTTGCTACTGGCACAGGCAAAACTTTTGTGGCTTTTCAAATTGCATGGAAGCTGTTTAAGAGTCGGTGGAATTTGCATAAGGACGGAAAGCGTACGCCACGCATACTTTTTTTAGCAGACAGAAACATATTGGCTAACCAAGCCTTTAATGCCTTTAGTGCTTTTGGTGAAGACGCCTTAGTGCGAATAAACCCAAATGAAATAGGAAAGAAAGGCGAAGTGCCAATGAATGGCAGCGTTTTCTTCACCATTTTCCAAACATTTATGAGTGGGGAGGAGGGAAAGCCTTACTTCGGAGACTACCCAGCAGACTTTTTTGACTTTGTAATTATTGACGAGTGCCACCGCGGTGGCGCCAACGACGAGGGTAGTTGGAGAGAAATATTGGAGTACTTTAAGCCCGCAGTACAGCTTGGCTTAACTGCCACTCCTAAGCGTGTTGATAATGCTGACACATATAAGTATTTTGGACAGCCCGTATATACATATAGCCTTAAAGACGGAATTCAAGACGGCTTCTTAACCCCATTCAAAGTTAAGCGTATACAAACAACTATGGACGAATATGTCTATACGTCTGACGACGAAGTGCTTGAAGGAGAAGTTGAAGAGGGGAAGGTTTATTCTGGCAGTGACTTTAATAAGAATATTGTTATTGAGGCTAGAGAAAGAAAAATAGTTAAGTTAATGCTTGAAAACATTAACCCAAATGAAAAGACTATTGTTTTCTGTGCAAACCAAAACCATGCCGCAATGGTTAGAGACTTAATTAACCAAGAGTCTCCAGTTAAGAAAGCAGACTATTGTGTGCGTGTGACTGCTAATGACGGCGCTATAGGCGACACTTATTTGCGTCAATTTCAAGACAACGACAAAACAATTCCAACTATTCTGACGACTAGTCAAAAATTAAGTACTGGGGTTGACGCCCCCAATGTGCGCAATGTTGTACTTATGCGCCCAGTTAACTCAATGATTGAATTTAAACAAATTGTTGGACGTGGCACGAGGTTATTTGAAGGAAAGCATTACTTCACTATTGTTGACTTTGTTAATGCCTACCACTTGTTTAATGACGAAGAGTGGGACGGCACTCCATTGCCTCCTGAAACAACTACTACACGTCCGCCAAGACAGCCTTCAGACATAAACCAAGGTGGCGAAGGTGGAGACGGCGGAGAGGGGCAAACTGAGACTAAGCTAAAAATAAGACTTAGCGACGGCAAAGAAAGAGAAATACAAAGTATGCAGTCGACTATGTTTTATGTAGACGGCAAGCCTATTAGCACTGAAGAATTTCTAAAGCGTCTTTTTAATACTTTGAAATTGCCCGAAATATTTGGCAGTGAAGAGGCACTTCGTAAGTTATGGGGAAACCCAGTGACAAGAAGAGAATTATTAGCAAGACTTGAAAAGGAAGGCTGTGCAAAGGCTGACTTGGTTAAGTTGCAAGAAATGATAAGTGCTGAGAAAAGTGACTTATTCGACGTGCTTGAATATATTAGTTATGCACGTAAGCCTATTAGTCGAGAAGACAGGGTTAAGGCTGCAGAGACAAATATTTACTCATTGCTAAATGAAAGCCAAAAAGACTTTATTGGGTTTGTATTGCGTAATTATGTGCAAGACGGCGTAGACGAATTAGACATTGCTAAGTTGAGTACTGTTATTAAGTCTAAGTACGGCGGCATTCCAGAAGCAGAGAAAGCTTTGGGAAGTGTTGAAGACATAAACAAGGTATTTACAGAGTTTCAAAAATACCTATACCTCCAACAAGTTGCTTAAGAGTTTTAAAGTCCAAATATGAGTAAAAAACCAAACGACTTTTGGCTTTGGGTATTGCTAATAGTGGCATTGCCGCTATTGGTAATAAGTGTGTTTGTAGGCGGCTGGCTACAAGACATGAGTTTGTGGGACAGGGCTAAAGTAATTGTCCCTATTACAGTCCTTGCAATTTGGCTTGCAGTTGGTAGAAAATAGCCTGCAAACCCTTATAAAACCTAGGTTGTGTGCTTAACACAGTTTATCGCACATAACACATTTTAAGCTGTATACGCTTATAAAATATGGGCTTTGCGCTACCAAATGTCTTGAAAATCCTTGTGTCGGTGGTTCGATTCCGCCCCGGGCCACCAAGATTCCATAAACCACCTTCGGGTGGTTTTTTGTTTGGTGTCTTTCATGAATATCTGATTAAGCT
>JACCDV010731904.1_pt1 | contig 11969 bp, 16 predicted proteins | sample 7446131 | NCBI WGS metagenome assembly JACCDV01 (sample SAMN15323448, study PRJNA562643) | freshwater metagenome | isolation source: river surface water | place: USA:Blue River Watershed | collected 2017-08-17
TCCATCTCCGGTCAAGATGAGGATTGTTCCAGGTGAAGAAGATGAACTTGGCAGTGGGGGGAAGCGGGTGCATATTACATTCCTCCGCGCCGGCGTGGCGGAATTGGCAGACGCGCCGGACTCAAAAATCATTTTTTGGCTGTTTTTTCGGGTTTCTTTGCGTTCTTAAAACCACCCTCGGAGGTGCATAAATAGAGGCTGAAACGGCTTTTTCTTAGCTTTTATGCCGAGAGCCAAGAGGGGGCTCGAAGTCGCACAAAAAGTCGCACAGTATTTGATCCATGACAAAACATCGAACCAGGATCTTCATCGACTCATTACTCCATCACCGGATCATCCTGGCACTCAATCAACACGCGGGGAGCAAGAGGGTGGACTGTGATCGGTTTATCCATGAAACCCTTTCAAGCGCTTGCCGAGCATTAGAAAGGGCCGAAAAGCCACCCGCCGAGAATGAGGCGGAAGATGAGCCGGAGTGCCACATTGATCCCGACCGGCTGGAGTTCCCGAGCGTGCTGGCACCGTACATCGGCCTTCAGACTACGCAGATTGCCTTTATGAAAAGAAAGGGGTGCCCTTTTTACGGTAGGAAAACGACTCTCCGGTGGGTTCGGGACTTCATAGAGGAACAAGTCTCGGGATCTTAGGGAGCGCAAAAAACCCTCCCCAGTTTCCCAGGGAGGGCTCTTTCGCTTCGCTATGATGAAGCCCCAACCGGCCACTTAGCCGTTGGAAATGTTATCAGTTGGAGGCTCGGGCTGCATGGTGACGGCCTCCTCGGTCTCGATTTTCTCGGGTGACTTTACCTCGGGGAGGTGTTGCGTGCCGTCTGGGCCTCGCACCTCGAACTTGGTGGGAATGTTGCTCATCGTGTTGGTGGGGGTGGAGAGCTTCATGATTTTCGGACGGCGGCCTCCTGGGCCTCGATAAATGCCAGGGCGTCCTTGTATGCCGTGCGGTATGCCGGCTCGGACTGAGGGGCATTGACTCCATCGGATCCGTGCCTCCGATAGAGTTTCGCCATCTCGGACTCCTCGACGAGCCGGTCGGCGCCATCGTTGGGAATGGTGCGAGCAAAGGCCGCGTTGCCTTTCTCCTCTCCGAGAATCCGGACGAGCTCCTTCCGGCGCCACTCATGCCACCAGGTATCCAGGCGGAAGCGGATGGCGCGGCACGCCTCCTCGAAAATCGGAAAGATGTCGGTCTCGAGCTTGGCAACCTTCTCGGAGGTGTTCTGGTGCCTCATTTCTGAGACTCGGGCGGCCATCTCTGCCTCGATTGCCTTGGTGAGGGATGCCTTGGAGATTTTGCTCTCGGAGGCCGCGGCCGCCAGGGCGTCCTCTCTTGCCTGGGCGTATGACTCGGCGGATGCTTTTTCCTCGGCGAGGGTTTTCTCGAGTGCCTGGAACTCCTCGAGGGTGGCGAGGTATCTGTCGTGCGGGGTTTGTGCTGTCTGGTTGCTCATGTTGTCGGGGTTGGGTGTTGAATTGCCTCCGGCTCGTTTGGCCGTTGGCTAATTAGTGGGAGTCCGTCAAATCGCAGAATCCTCGAGGTCGTACTCGCGGCGGCCGGCATCGAATGAAAACCCGTCGGAATCGGCATTGATCTCCTGCTCATCCTCGAGTTCGAGGCGCACGGGGGCGCGGTCAGCCGTGGGGGGCTCGACCTCATTCTTCCTTTCATCGACGGGGGCCGGATCTGCTTTGCCGGCATTGCGTCGGCGGGTCTCCCACCCGCGGCGGGAGCTTTCGACAAATATCTCGGATGCCTCCTTGCCCTTCATGCCGCGGCCGTGAAATCCCAGGACTCTCTCGAACCGTTTTGCGTAGAAGCTAAGGAGCGCCCTGGTGCATCCTATTCTTTCGGCGATTGATGCCATGCTCATCTCTCCGATGTTTGCCTTGCTTGATTGCAAGAGCCACAGGAGCACGATGGCCTGGTTTCCTACTGAGGTCGGGGTTGATGCTTTGAGGGAACCGGAGGGGAGGAGAATCTCGAGGAGCTTGAGCAAACCCTCGGCGGCCTCGGAGCATCTGTCACGGTTGAGGCGGAAGAACTCTTTGCTGTCCTCGTGCTCCGGATTTTCCAGGGCGAGGCGCTCGTCGATCTCGAGGCCGGCGGTCTCCTCGAAGGATGTCCGGTGCATCTGCTCGAGAATAGCGTCTCGTGCTTCCCAGGGGCTCTCGGGTCTCATCTTTCCGACGGGCTCGTCAAATCCCGAGGCCGGAGGCCGTCTTGAGTGCCTCCCTTGCTCGCCAGTATGCCCACCTTTCCACCAGGGAAGCGGCGGCGCCGGGATCCGGTGCGAAAACCACGGGGACACCTCGTGCCTCGATTGCATACAGGGAGTGCAGGACGGCCTTGGGATTGACTCCTCGAGCTCGACTCATGCCCTGGGCGATCTCGTGCTCGCTTCCGATGACCAGGAGGCGCCGGAATGGGTAGGCAAGGAGGCGTTGGAGCTCGCGGCGGAACCGGTCACGGCCGGAGGTCAGGGATCCGAAGAGGTCGGGGAGACTCTTGCGCTCGACGGCGAAGTCCTCCTCGAGGCCGGTGACAGAATAGTCAGCCGTGGGGAGCGTGCCGGTGATGCTCGGGAAGGTGAATCGAAGCGGGTTTTGCTCCCTGGTATCGACCACAATGGTCGGCCGCCATCCTTCCGGTGCCAGGGGGAGCTTGCTCATGCCACGGCCTCCTGGTCGGGTGCCGAGAGAGAATCCTTCATGATCCACCAGGCGAGCATCGACATCTTCACGCAATCGCCGAAGTGATCGTTTCGCACCGGTTTCCAGAATCTCCCCAGGCTCTTGTTGGTCTTGCTCTCCATGAGTTGCTGGCCGGAGAGGCCGTTGATGAAGTCGCGGCCGGTATCAGCCGGAAGGTGCAGGAGGGGCGGAAGCCGTTTCCCGATACGGTCGAGATACAGGGCCGTTTTTAGCGTGTAATCGACGCCGACATACAAAAGGAGGCCGGTGCCCTTCACCTCGGAGACGCTCCACAATCCAAAGGCCGCGTCGCTCCCTTTGTACGGCCAGAAAAGCCGGTTGGAGGCGGAGCAAACGGAGTACACTCTCTCGGTGTTGAATCCGGAGTCGATCAAACCCGCGGAGGGTCGGGCGATCCTGCCGGCGGGGGTTGGGTACTGCCTCGCCTCGAGGAAGGAGGGGGCGATCAAATCCTCGGGCGCCAGGACTGTCCCGTAGTCGATCACCCAGGACTCTCCGGTCTCGTTCCTCGCTTCAACCGTCCAATGGGTTTCTTTCTCGCCGACATCGGCGCAAAGGGTCACGAGTGACGGCTCGATAGGGCACTCGCGGAGTCTGTAACTCTTGTCACGAAGGTCGAGGATGCTCTCGTTTCGGATGGTCGCGGCTCGCTCCTGCCACGGCTCTCCGAGAATGTTGTTCTGGAAGTCGTGGAGGCCGCCTGGGGTCTCCTTCTTTTGCAGGAACATCTTGGCAATCTCTCCCCAGGTCATTTGCGGGGAGTACATGGCGGAGACATGGCACGAGATATGGTCTCGAGGTGCCGCGGGGTTGCCGGCGATCCACTCACCGCGGGAGACGAGCTCCCTTTGCATTTGCTGAGACCACAGGGCGCCGCACTCCTCGCATTGATAGACCGCGGAGTCGGCCACCGCGTCCAAGTCCCAGGTGCCCTCCTCGTCTCGGAGCTCCTCGCTCCATAGCACATTCTCGAACCGGAGGGGTTGCCGGTACTGGCACTCAGGGCATGGAACATGGAACCGGTGTTGAGACCCGCGGAGGAAGTTTTGCCATATTGCTCCGGCCTCGATTGTCGGCGTGCTGGTGAGGATCACCTTCCTCGAGCTCCGGAAGAAGTTGGTGCGTGCCATTGCGAGCTCGAGCGCCGGCGCTTCCTTCTCATTCTCCACCGGCCACTTCTCGATCTCATCGGCCAGGAGCACCTTGATCGGCCGTGATGCCAGGTTGCCGTCGGAGTTACTGCCGACCAGGCGAACCGTGCAGGACTTGAAGTGCATCTCCATCTTGCGGAAGTCGTCCTCGTTGTCCGGCATGAGGTCTCGGATTGCAGGGCATGACTTCAGCCGTGGGATGAGCTCTCTCTCCGACCAGGACTTTGCATTCTCCGAGGTTGAGGTCACATACAGGAGAGGGGCGCCGGCCTCCGCCACGGTGTACATGATGAGGTTTCCCAGGAGAGTCGTGCCTCCGACCTGGGCGGACTTGCAAAGCGTGATTTGCCGGACTCGAGGATCTCCGAACCAGTCGTGGAGGCCGCGGAGGTAAGGGGTGAAATCGCACGAGAATCGGCCAGGGCGCGGGGTGTAGCGTCCATCTAAGACGACATTCTCCTCGCACCAGTCGAGGGGACTGAGACGCTTTCTCGGGCGCCAGAATCCGGAGAGGTCACTCCGGACTTCCTCGAGGGTCTCGCTCATCGGGAATCTCGATCCTCCCGTATTGCCTGGGCTATCTGCTCACGGCTAGGCCGGTAAGGTATGCCGGATGCCGCGGCCTCGAGCTCTCGGAAAATGGAATCCACCTCCGACCGGACGATGCCGGCGACATTCAAGTCAGAATCGGTGATCCTGGTGCCGAGCACCTCGGGGAGCTCCTCGAGGCGGGTGCGGAGGGTGCCCAGGTTGCCGTGGATCATCTCGGAGACCGCGGCCAAGTCCACCAGGCGGCCGGAGGCGCGGCGGATCTCGAGGTTGTTCTGGCGGACTGAGGTCAGGACTTTGTGGGCAGTCTCGGCGGCCTTGAGGAGTGAAGTCATCCGTGCGGACTCCCGTCGGGCGATTGCTCCCTCGAGGATGCCGGAAATCTGCTCGTACCTGGTGAGGGCTTGCTTCTCCTCCCTCTCAGCCGCGGGGGCGGAGGCCGTCTCGAGGTCACGCTTCCGGATCTCGTCACGGTAGGCCGTCCACTCGGGGCGCCCTTCCTTCCGGTGAATCTGGGCGGCGCGGACGCTAATCTTCCGGCTCAGGGCGTAATCTCGCAAAAGTTGGGCGTCGGCCGTGCTCTCTCTCATGTTGCGTTCAGTTCCTAAGTCAAACGAACGAGCGAAAAAGGGAGGGGTTTCTTCTAGCAGGATGTCCGTTTCACTCTGCAAATGCTCCTCCTGAGCGAATCTGTCGCAAAAATAACGAGAGTCCGCACCACTCCGAGCCTCCATTGGCCGTGATAGCTTTCTTACCAGGGGGGAGGGTAGGCCGTGCGGATAGGCCTCCCAAAAATCGCCAGAAATGTCCTTTTTACTCTGATGGAGGCCTATTTTGGTTTTTTCCCTAAAGTCCCTCACGAGGAGAAGAAATAGAATAGTTTAGGGAATTTTCCGAAATAGGCCTCCATCTCTTTTAATCGGCCATCTTTCGCGCACGGATTCCCCTCCACACTTCCTTGGTATGGTGGATGGTGCCCTCGTCGTAACCACGCTCGAAGATGAGTTTGCCGACCTTCTTCTTGGAAAACCGGAACCTCTCCTGGATCTCCTGCTCTGTGCAGTACTCCTTGTACAGGTCATACAGGTCGGTCTTGGTGATGGTGCCCTCCGGATCATCGACGGTCTTGTCCCGTAGGAAGGCGCCGAAATCATCCGAGTCCTTGCGGAACTTATCGGTGGCGGCCATGACCGATGCCGGTGGACAAGTGCCACGGTCTCCCAGGTCGAGGGCACCCTCGATCATCCAGTTGAGGATACCAGGGAACTCTTGGGCGAGTTTCTGGTCGAGTCGATGGTCACGGCGCTCCTCGGGGATCTGGACGCTCCACTCCACCAGGCGGAACCGGCGCCACATTCCCTCGTCACGGCCGACGATTTTCGGGCGATGATTGCCGACCAGGTGGATCTTGGCCGTCGGGGTGAACTCGAAGAATGGCCGGTAATGGAAGCGCCCTTTCTGCCGGTCGGCACCGGACATGGACTTGAGGAGGCGCTCGTTGAGGTGGCCTCCCTCCTCATTCTCCTCTCCCAAGGCGAAGCGTTTGCCGGAGAGGCCGGCGATCTCGAGGTGAGGCTCGGATCCGTTGCGGTTCACATAGACCAGGGCGTCGGTGAGCTTTACGGCATAGTCTCCCAGGAGCTTAAAGGTCGTCTGCTCGAGGAAGGTGCCTTTGCCATTTGCTCCGACTCCGAAATGGAACGGGAGAAGGTGCTCTCCGAGGCCGCCGGTCAGGTTGTACCCGCTGAGGCGCTGAAGGTATGCACGCATCTCCGGATCCGGTTGAACCTCCTCGAGGAACCGGAGGAAGGTGGGGCACTTGGCCTGGGGGTCGTAATTGCACGAGACGCTCCGAGTGACCAGGACGGCCGGAGAATGGGGGCGGAAAGTGCCATCTCGGAGGTCGATCACGCCATTGGCGGCGCCCAGGAGAAGCGGATCACGGTCGAGCTCGTGCGAGTGTACCACGAGAGAGGGGTTCACCTGGGCGATGCTCAGGGCCGGAGTGATGCGTTTCCGGTCTCCAAGTCTGGCGGCCGCGGCGATGCGGGAGGTGGCCTCCTTCAACGGGAGTGACTTGGCCTCCTCGAGCGCCTTGTTGTAGAGCTCGCGGGAAAAATCGGCGGCGAGCGCCTCCACCTCTCCGGAGTGATCTCGGTGCCACCCGCGGGACGGTTCAAAGACGATCCAGAGACCCTCCTCGGGGATGAAGCGGATCCGGTCGCGGTATCGGTCGGCCAGGGCGTCGGCATAACCCACATCATTCTGGAAATGGATCTCCTGGGGCGTCGGTGCCTCGGGTGCCTCCTCGAGGTCGGGGATGTTTTCAAAGTACATGGGAGAGAGTTGCGTCACGGCTGAGTGATGGGGTGGAGGTGGGAGGGATCATTGAAAAAAATTGTCTGCCGGGATCCGTCGTCTCGACGGCCATCGGGCATCCGGACGAACTGCGATCTCGTCCAGGTGGCGCGGTCGGCGCCCAGGGCCACGGCGTACTTCATAAAGCGGATGACGAGCTCCTCGGCTCGGCCACGGCACAGAAACCATCCGTGGATGCTTTTCTTTCCCGAGTGCACGGCCAGGACAAGAGGTGCGAACTGGCGAAGGTGCAGGAGTACGCCGGCCTGGTCGTCCAGAGTGCCGGAGTCCTGCTCGATCACGAGGAAGTGACGGGTGCCGGTGTTGCTGAGGGTATGCTCGGAGGGTTTGCCGTCCTGGGTGATGCCCTGCACGGCCGACATGGGGCTCGGGACGATGAGTGCGAGCTCGGCCATCTCACCGCGGAGCTCCTCACGGTGGCGGGTCTTGAACTCGGCCATGCTCCGGCCGACGCACAGGAGAGGGTTGCCAGGGAAAAGGGAGTCGATCACCTCCTCGGTGCGGTTGCGGTTGTCCTCGAGGCGCACCGGCGATGCCTCCCACAAGTCGGCGAGGTTGCCCTCGGAGGCCGCGGCCTCGCGGCGTGCCGAATCTACCGTCGGCCAGGTGGCTCGGGGTTTTGCGGGTGCCGGTTGGTCGGGACTCCATGCGGCGCTCCTGCTGTTGCGGACTGCTCGCTCGATCTCGCCGACCTTCAGCGGGTGGCCGGCCGTCGCGGCTGATAAAAGCGCCACGATCTCCGACTCGTTCCGGTACGGGTGCAGGACTCTCGCCACGCGGAAAAGCCAGTTGTTAAGGCCGGCGCCACGCTCCGGAGGGCTCGCCAGGAGGTCGCGGACGAATCGGGGGAGCTCCTTGGTCATTGCCGGAGGGTCAGGACTGCCATCTCGAGGCGGGTGCGTAGGCCGTGGATCTGCCAGAAGGCGATCTCGAGGGGTGCCTCGATCATGTTGAGGCCGGCGATCACGAGCTCGAGGAGGTGACCTTTGACACCTTCCGGACTCTTGCTCTGTCGGAATGTTGTGCCTCCCTGGTTGCTCGGGGAGGCGCTTCCGTTTTCGGGCCTCATGGTTTCAAGAGTCGGGGGTCGAGGTACTGCCGGATCTCCTCGAGGCGTTTGAGGAACTCGAGGAAGTCACGATGGCCGACCACGAGGATCTGGCCGTTGACTTCAATCTCGATGCCTCCCAGGACGGCCGTGACGAGGATGCCGCGGCTCATTGTTTCGGAGTCCAGGGTTCCTCGACCTTGAGACTGAGGAAGGTGTCGCCATTGCGATCCTCACGCTCCCAGGCGCAAAGTGCCCAGGTCTTGCCCTCGATCACTACCTTGCCCTTCCAGAGGGGGGCGTTGGGATTCTGGGAGTCGTTGCGGAAGAGGTTGCCCTTCATCTCGGGAAGAACGAAGGCGGACGGGGTTTGATTGTTTTTCGGTGTCATAAGTGTTGTGGGGTTGTTTGTTTGATTACTGGTTTGATTTTTTGAGCATCACGCTCGGCTCTCCGGTGACGGTCGGAATGGGCTCATCGGTGAGCTCCGACCATCTGGCCTTGAGCGCTTTTGAATCGGTGCGGACGGCGCCCTTTTTCTCGATGAGACGCCACCCATGGACTTCCTTGCCGGCCTTGAGGCGTGCCTTGGCCTCGTCCTTGATCGCGGCGATGAAATCCTCCACCACGGCCGATGCGGTCAGGAGTTGCCCCAGCTCGAGGGGGGGGAGTGCAGGAACATCCGAGACGCTCCTGGTGGCGAGTGCCTTAGTCTCGCCGGCGGCCTCGGGGCAGTTGGCTAGTCCTTTGCAGTACTTACACGCACTCGGGGACGGCCTCCGCGGGGCATCGGGCTCGAGGGTCGAGGCGATGATGCTCTCGATCTGCTCCCGTGCCTGGGCGAGGTCGTTCTCGTCATAGACCGTGATGGTCGGAGCGCCGGCGTGCGGCTGAATGACCGCGGCATAGACCGTGCGGACGGACTTGTAATTCTCGGCCACCAGGACGGCGTATGCCCTCGTTTGAAGATTTGCGGAGGCATCCTCGACCTCACCGCGGCCGGTCTTGTAATCGACCAGAAGGGCGGACTCTCCAAAGAAGTCGATGCGGTCGATTGCTCCCGACCATTGGCTCCCGAACCAGAGGCGCTCCTCGACGACGGTGGAGGTGATGGGCTCGGTGCCAATAATCTCCTGGGCGATCTCGAGGTACTGCTCCCTGCACCTTTCGGCGATCTCCATGCCCTCGGCGTCGAGCTCGACCTCCTCACCGGCCAGGTGGGCGTGGACAAGGGTGCCGAGGTTTGCCGCGGCGGATGGAACTCCCGAGGGGATTGTCTGCTCGAGGTGGAAAGCACCAGGGCAGTCGGCGTACCGGTGGAAAGATGACGGGGAGGGCTTCCCTTTGCGCTCGTCGGTGCTCATCGGGTGGCCTCCGGCTTGCGGAACTCAGGGCGAGTGACCGTGACCGGCTTACGCTGAGGCATGGCGGCCTCGGCGTCGTCATCCAGGTCGGCGGCGATGCCCAGGAGACCGGTGAGGGTGTACCGGCGAGCGTAGGTGATGGCGCTCCCGATTGCCTGGGGCGATTGCTGTGCCACGGGGAGGAGGAGGCTTGTCTCAAAGCACCCGCCGTCCTTGTGCATGATGCTCGTGATGGCACCGGCACCGGCTGAAGTGACCATCGGGCGCTGAGAAATGGCGAGGCCGTGCTTGGTGAGGGTGGGGCGTACTCCGGCCAGGATGTCGGCCAGGGTGAGGTACTCGTTTCCCAGGTGCTTGTTGTGGCCGGTCGCCTTGATGGCGGGGATCTGGCCGATGGCGGCCACCAGGGAGGCGTGGAGGGTTTTGTCGGCCGTGGGGGCTGATTTGGTATCGGTGCTCATGTTGTCGGTGGGGTTTGGGGTTAAAGCGTGATGCGATGGGGGACGGTGCCGTCCTTGTGGAACTCTCCGGCGATGGCACGGCGCTCGAAGCGGGCGATCTCGTCGCGGGTGATGTAGAGCTTCCCGAAGATGTTCACGGTCTTGATGAGCCCCTCCTTTCTCCACCTCCATCCGGTCGTGCGGGTCTTGTCCAGGGACTCGAGCCACCCGTCGAAGGCGACGAGGTTGCCGGTCGTTTCTTGCGGTTGTTTAGGCGTCACTTGCATAGAAGCGGCGCGGGTGCTAATTCTTAAATATGCACGCCGAACAGAGAGCAATAGAACGGAAGAAAAGCACCCCAGGGAGGCGTGGAGGCACTTTTGAGGAACTAGGTGTTGCTCTCGGGATCTCGAACTCCTCGCTCCGGAGGTGGGCTCGCCGCGGTCGGATCGTGGGCGCTCACTTCATCCGTGGGCGCTGGGTACTCTTGGGAAAGTTGACTCCGAAAAGAGTCGAGACAATCCGGTCGGGATTAAATCTTCACGAGCACCGGCCACCAGCGCCGAAGAAATGGAAATGGCGAAGCAAAGAGGAGCGCAAGGCCGGCCTTCAGGTCGAAATAGACAGGCTTCAAAATGCCGCCGATCTTTTGCCTCAGACTTACTCGGGAGCTTCTGGAATGGAATTGCGGCGCCTCACGGCGAAACTCATGGATCTCGAGGCGAAGCTAGGGAAATTAGAAGGCCTTGGTGAATACTCCGAGGAAATTGGATGGGTAGAATCCGAGAAGGAACGAAGGAAGGCCGATCTGGCGAAACTGGGCGCCGGTTACCGGAGAAAGATTGTCAGGAAGCGCAACGATTAGAGCTTCAGCTTGGCCGCGGCCTTGCGCTTGTGCTCGTCGTTAAGGTGGCCGTAGGTCTTGCCGACGAGGATGCCGCCGTCCTGGTGGCCTAGCCACTCGGCGATGGTCATGAAGTCAATGCCGGCCATGACGCACTTGCTGGCGAAGTAGTGACGAAGGTCGTGGAATCCCACCCATGAGAGCCCTGCCGCGGAGCGTATCTGGTAAAAGGATTCTCTGAGGGAGAGGGCATGGATGTCCTTCTTTCCACGCTGGGGGGAGGGGAAGAGCCAGGTGCAGTCATCCGGAAGGATCTCGAGGAGCTCAGAGAGCACTTGCCGGAGCGCTGGGTTGAACTGCACATCACGGCTGAGGCTGTTTTTTGTATCGCCATCGGCGCCGATGGTCACCACGCCTCGTTTCATGTTCACATCGGTCTTGCGGATTTTAAGCGCCTCCTGCTCTCGGCATCCGGAGGAGGCGAGGAAGCGGATGTAGAGGCGCATGAGTTGGGCATTCTTGGAGGTGCCGGCATTCTCGAGGAGGAGCTCAATCTGCTCGCCGGTGAGGAGGGGGCGCTTCTTGGGCTTTTTCTGCTCGAGTCGAGCCACCTCGGGGAGCTTTCGCACCGGCCGTCCCTCGAGGGTCATGCCGTAATTCATGCAGTTGTTGAAGGCGGAGAGGTTCTTGTTGACCGTGCGTGCGGAGGCGCCGGCCTTGAGCCGCTTCTCCATGAAGGCGCTTACCTGGGCGGGTTCAATCCAATCCACGCGGGTTCCTCCGAGGTGCTCGATCCACATCTTGAGGGACTGTGACTCATCCTCCTGGGTGCTCTTCTTTTTCTCAGCCAGGACGCCACTCTCGAGGTACTGCTGGGCGAGCTCATTGAAAAGGGGGCGCTTGCCTGGGAGGTGGATCTCTCCGCTTCTTTTTTCGGTGCGTTTTTTCTCCGCCTCAGCTTTTGCGGCGTCGAGTGTTGTGGCATCCAGGGAGACGCGGATTGCCCGACTTTCTCCGGAGGGGAGAGCCACTCTCATCTGGGCATAGAATCGACCGTTGCGGGTGACGAGTCCTCGGACTTTGCGCTTGCGGGAATCAAACACAGGAGCGAATCTCGACTCATGAGAAACGGCCTCCACCTTGTCGCTTTTGGTTGCTTTGCGCTTCATGGCGTGAAAGTCGCACAAAAAGTCGCACAGGGTCAAGTTTCCGACTCTCTCGCTTCTCTTCTACAGAGAGAAAAACGCTAGCCGGCGTGGCGGAATTGGCAGACGCGCCGGACTCAAAATCCGGTATCCTCTAAAGATGTGTCGGTTCGAACCCGACCGCCGGTATTTTATCACGGAATGATGGTCCCGCCGCATTTGGCAATGCAGGTGGATACCGACCATGACGAGGCCAGGATCATCTGTTCCTAAAAATGAAGAAGGGATTGACCAGTGGGCTGATCAATCCCCGTTCATCAGGA
>JACCDV010863824.1_pt1 | contig 11968 bp, 10 predicted proteins | sample 7446131 | NCBI WGS metagenome assembly JACCDV01 (sample SAMN15323448, study PRJNA562643) | freshwater metagenome | isolation source: river surface water | place: USA:Blue River Watershed | collected 2017-08-17
GCCAGTATTGCGGCAGTCCCGATAACCTGACCTTCGATCACGTGGTGCCCCGGCGGCTGGGCGGCCGGACCAGCTGGGAGAATGTCGCCACGGCGTGCAGCCCGTGCAACCTGCGCAAGGGCGGGCGCACCCCAAAGCAGGCGGCGATGCCGCTGCAGGTCGAGCCGATCCGGCCAACCTCGTGGCACTTGCAGGAGCGCGGCCGGGCCTTTCCGCCCAATTACCTGCACGAAACCTGGCGCGACTGGCTTTACTGGGACGTCGAGCTGGAACCGTGAGCTTTGCCTAGAGCGCCAGAAGCGCAAGCTGCGCCAGCGCCGCGCCCAGCGTCAGGACCAAGCCCACCCAGACCCGTGGCCCAATGTAAACCGAGACTTCGCGCTGGGTCGGGAAGCTGAAGGTCGTGGGGATGCCCAGCAGCTTGTAGGCGTGGCTTTCCGCAAAGCGCGGGTCGGCGGCCATCTGCACCAGATCGCGGCGGCTGCGATAACGCATCAGGCCAAAGATCGACCAGCCGGGATCGCCCGAAACGTTCCAGGCATCGATATAGGGGCCAACCTTGCGCGCCACCATGCCGGGGTGGCCACCCCGCGCCAGCAAGGCCCGCACGAAGGGATCGGCATAGCGGCGCATGGCCGCGGGTCCTGGCATCGGCTCACCGCTGTGCGGATCATTGACCATGCCTTGCTCCACCTTGACCAGGTTAAGCATGACGAATTCCTTGCCGTCATCCGCCTCAAGGAAAGCGCGCAGCTCAGCGGGATCGTTGCCGCCGCCGAACTTGCCTTGCACCTGCGCCATGATGCTATCGACTCCGGCCTGGCTAAGCGGGCCGCGCCAATTGTCGTACCATAGCCGGAAAAGTCCGTAGAGCGCGATTGCGCCGCCCCAGATCCACCAGTTCATCCCTGCCCCCGCATTTGCAGACCCGCGACCAGGATGCCGTGCGAGGCGGGACAGCGCCAGCGTTTTTCGGGATCAATGCGCGGCGGCCAGTTCAGCTACTGCGCGGTCGCGCCCGTAAACGTCCGGGCGAAAGCGGATGACGGCACCCTCGGGCGCAGCGGTCAGATAAGTGATGTAGATTGGCACCGGCTCAGGCAGTTCCACCCGCCGCTCCGGCGTGCGCGAACGCGGCAGCGGCTTGCCCAGCAGCCAGCGTCCCAGCCGCCCCGCCGCTTCCAGCCGCACGCAGCCGTTGCTGAAATACCGCTCGCTCTGGGCCAGCAAGGCGCGTTCGGGCGTGTCGTGCAGATAGATCCCGAGATCGTTCGGAAACATGAACTTGACCGCGCCCATGAAATTGCCCGGCCCTGGCAGCTGGCGGGCCCGGATCGTCAGCTGACCCGCGGAGACCGCCTGCCAGTCAACCTTCGCCGGGTCGAGCACCGGCGCCTGATCATCCCACCCGCCAAGCACTTGCAGGCCGTTCGCCGCGAGATAGCCCGGGCCGCGCGCCAGGACCGGTTCCGTAACCCGGCTGGGCATCAGGTCATCAGGCAGGTTCCAATAAGGATTGACGATCGCATAGCGCAGGAAGCCGGCCATTGCCGGGGTCTGGGTTTCCGGCTTCCCGACTACCACCTTCATCGTGTCGGCCACGCGGCCTCCGGCATACATCCAGAGCCGCCCGCTTGCGGCATCGACCAGCACCCAGCGCCCGCCCGCGGCGGCCGGAAGAGCGCGAACGCGGTCGCGGTTTAGCGCCAAGGCGCGGCGCTGGTCTGCACTGTAGCCCGGCCGACCCAGGGCATCGCGCAGCCGGGCATAAAACGGATGCATCCAGGCCATGTCTTGCAAGTGCACGGTCAGCGATTTGGCCGCGGCCGCGCGCTGCAACGCCGCCGTGGCGGTCGGGACGGCCGGGGCGAGTGCCGGCGTTTCATAGATCATCGGCGCTGGTGGCGCCTTGCGCAGCGCCTGGACATAGCGGGCATAGGCTTGCGACGCCGCCAGTTCGGCCCGCACCAGCCGGGTCAGGTCACCGGAAGCAGCCTCGTCCAGCACGGATTTCAGATTGCCAGCCTTAAGGGATTTGGGCCGCAGTCCGTCCAGTTCAGCCGTTTCGAGCTGGCGCAGCAGGATACCGGTAGCTGGCGTCAACTGCCGCGCCGGGCCGATCCACAGCGGGCGATTACCCCGCGCGGCATAGAACGCCCGCAGGTCTTTCCCCGCCCGCTTGCCGATTTCGATCCGCACTGGGCGGTCGACCGGCGCAGGGGCTGCGGCTCGGGCGCTGGCAGGTGGGGCAGCCCCCGGCCGCCCCGCCGCGGCAAGCGGCACGACCGAACCCAACGCCAGAGCAATCGGCAGCAGCGCTGCCGCGCGACGCATCACGCTCAATCGTCGCCGCCCCACCGAAGTGCTCTTAGCCGCGCTCACCGCTTCGTTGCTGCATGGTGGTGGGCTGGGCAGTCGGTGCGCCGGAGTAATACTGGCCTTCACGGTAATAGCCGTCAACACAGCCGTCGTTATTCGAATCGGCCCAGATTGCGCCCGCCAGACCGCCAACCGCCGCCCCAACCACTGCGCCTTCAAGCACGCTTACCCCGCTGGCCACGGCGCCAAGTCCAGCCCCTGCAGCACCGCCAACCGCGGCTCCGGTCGCCGCCGAACCGAGCGTCGACGGGCAGCGGCGGGGTTCAGTCTGGCTCAGCATCGCTGACTGCGAGCCGCTGGGCGCACCAGCATAATATTGGCCGTTCTGGACATAGCCATCAGTTCGGCCATCGCCATCACGGTCAGCCCAGATCGCCCCGGCCAGACCGCCAACCGCGCCGCCAATCAGCGCGCCGGTCAGAAGGTCGCCCCCGGCGATTGCGGCCACGCCCGCGCCACCAGCCGCCCCAAGGGCCGCGCCGGTCGCAGCGGTGGTCAAGGTGCGGTCGTTTTCCATGGTCGAACAGGCGCCCAGCGGCAGCGCCGCTGCGCCCAACAGGATCAGAAATTTGGATGTCACGATGGATCTCCTCGCAAAAGGGCCGCGCCGCAAGATACGGGCGGCCTGCCCCACGGAGAAACAACGCGATGGCGATCCTGCTGGTTCCGCATGGCGGGACCAAGCGCCGCGTGGCGGCGGCGGCTTAGCGCAGAAGCGGTGGCGGCCTGGCGCAGGCCGCCACCGATAGCGCGATCAGTTCGGCTTCGTTACCTTGGGCGGGGTGCCAAAAGGCTTGATCCCAAGCTTGGTGTAGACTTGATCGGGGAAGTAGACCGCCCCATCCATGGCGACCATGCGGATGGTCTTGATCGCCTTCAGATCCTTGGTCGGATCGCCCGGCACCAGGAAGAAGTCTGCCAGCTTGCCGCGCTCGATCGAACCAACCTGCTGATCCTGGCCCAGGTACTGCGCCAGTTCCAGCGTGGCGCGGCTCAGCACTTCGGCCGGGCTCATCCCCAGCTTGCCGAACAGCTCCAGCTCGCGGTGATAGGTGAAGGCACCGCCGGTATCCGTGCCGGGGATCAACAGGATGCCCTTGCGGTGCATCTCGCTCAGCGTCTCAAGGATCTTGGCATAGGCCCCGACATAGCCCGCGCGCTGTTCCGGGGTGTCGGCACCAAACAGCGCCTGCTTGAGCTGGCGCTGCTCAGCCGGGGGCATATGATCGATATAGTCGATCGCGCCGGGGTTGGGCTTGCCATCCAGCGCGGTCAGGCCCAGCTCATGAATGCCGATAGTGGGTTCGTGCGAGACCTTGCCCGCGACCATCGCATCAAGCGTGGCCTGAACCTTGGCCGACTTGATGTCGAGGTTCGGGAAACGGCGCATGGCGGTGAATCGGAACAGGGTGCGCGTGTCTTCATCCGGGTTAAGCACCCAACCCAGCATCAGCTGGTTAACGTGGGTGATTTCGTTGAAGCCCGCCGCGATCATGGCATCCGCGCTGGAGAAGGCGGGGACGTGACCCGCCACCCGCAGGCCCAGCCGGTGCGCCTCGGCCACGACGTTTGGCGCCCACTTCGGATCCATCGAGTTATAAAGCTTGGTCTGCTGATAGCCGCGCGCGGCATACCAGCGGACCGCATCAATCGCCTCAGCCTCGCTTGCCACCAGCTTGCCGGTGGCCGAGCTGAACGGGCTCTTGCCTTCGATAAAGCCGGAGCGGATGATGCGCGGCCCGGCAACTTCGCCCTTGGCGATGCGCTGAACCAGCGTATCCAGCACCTCGTTCTGGTTGCCCATGTCGCGCACCGAGGTAACCCCGGCCAGCACGTTCATCAGGGCATCTTCCTGCCCCATGTGACCGTGCATTTCGAACAGCCCCGGAACCAGCGTGCCACCTTCGCCATCGACCGTGGTTTCGCCCGGCGTAGCCGCGCTGCCGAGCGGCGATACGCCAGTGATCCGGTTGCCAGCGAAGGTCACATCCATCGGCGCGGTCAGTGCCTTGGCCTTGGGATCGAACACGCGGACGTTGCGGATTCGCACCGGCCCGGCAAAGCGCTTGGCCCCTTCGGCCTGAAGCTGGGCAAAGCGATCGGAAGCGAGCTTTTCGGACAGTTCGCGCAGCGGCTTGTCGGCCGCCTGCTCATAGCCCTTGCGCGCCAGGATGAACCCGGCGCTGGCCACGGCGAACAGCTCGCCCTTGGCATCAAGCGTGATGTAGGTCGGATTGAGCGACAGGCCGGACAGCTCGTAAGTCACCACTTCCAGCTTGCCCTGCGGCCCATCGAAAGTGCTGCGCGCCCGCTCGGTCAGGCGCGCGGTGCCGCCCGGCGCGACCGGCATAGCGCGGTCGGCATCGGCCAGCAGCGCCTTGGCCAGCATGGCGACATCCAGCGGCGAGCCGTTCTGCGCCACGTAATAGCGCGGCGCGTCCTTGCCCTTGATCGCGCCCGGCCCTGCCAGGTCGCGCCACTGCGCGCCGCTGCCGCTGCGACGGAAGCTTTCGCTGACAGCATTGCCGAATGTAGTGCGGCCGGTGATCGTCCAGTTGACCGGCGCGCCATCCTTGTCGAGCGTCACGGCCTCCTTGATCGTCGGTCCGCGGCCGTTCTGCTTGTAGTCGTAATCAACCGTGACGGACTGGCCCTGCCGGTCAATCTTCAGATGGCCGATATCGCGGCTTTGGGTAAGGACCCGGTACTCCTGCATCTCGGCCAGCGCCGGGCTGGCAAGAACGGTGGCAAGGGCGGCAGCAGCCAGCAGACGAAGCTTCATCGGGTCACTCTCCTCGGGACTTATTGCCCGCGGCGATAGGCCGCTCAGCGCATTCCCGCCAGCGCCTTTTGCCGCCGTCTTTGCACCGATGAGCCAAGCCCGATCGCCTCGCGGTACTTCGCCACAGTCCGCCGTGCCAGGTCGAACCCCTTGGCTTTCAAAAGGTCAACCAGCGCATCGTCAGACAGGATCGCCTTGGGATCCTCCGCATCGATCAGCGCCTTGATCGCGGCCTTCACCGCTTCGGCCGAAGCCCCACCCTCGCCCTCGGTCGAGCCGACGCCGGAGGTGAAGAAATACTTCAGTTCGAAAGTCCCGCGCGGGCAATGCAGATACTTGTTGGAGGTTACCCGGCTGACGGTCGATTCATGCATCCCGATCGCTTCAGCCACTGCGCGCAGCGTCAGCGGCCGGAGCTGCGAAACACCGTGGCGGAAGAACCCGTCCTGCTGCGTCACGATTTCGCTCGCGACCTTGAGGATGGTTTTCTGCCGCTGGTCGAGCGCCTTGATCAACCAGTTGGCATCGGCCAGCTTGTCTGACAACCAAGCCCGCGCGCCCTTGTCGCTGCAGGTCCCGCGCAGCTCGACGTAATAGGGGCGGTTGACGATCAGCCGGGGCAGGGTCGCCTGGTTCAGGCTGACGTCCCAGCCCCCATCGCGCGGCACGAGCAGAATATCCGGCACGACCGCCTCCCCGCCGCCGCGGTTGAACCGCAGCCCGGGCTTGGGATCGTAGCTGCGCAGCTCTGCCAGCATGTCGGCAAAGTCCTCATCGTCCACCCCGCACATCCGCTTGAGCCGGGCCATCGCGCCCCGCGCTAGCAGATCAAGGTTTTCCAGCAGGCGGGCCATGCAGGGATCGTGACGGTCTGCCTCGATCGCCTGCAAGGCAAGGCATTCGCCCAGCGACCGCGCCCCAACCCCGGTCGGATCAAGCGACTGGATCAGCGCCAGCGCCGCTTCTGCCTCGGCCAGCGGCACGCCCAGTTCGCCGGCGACTTCGCGCAGGCTGACAGTCAGATAACCGGCCTCGTCCAGCTGATCGATCAGATAGCGGGCCAGGAAGGCGAGCCGGGGATCGCGGGCCTGGGCACCAAGCTGGTCATGAAGATGGGTGGCTAGATCTTTGTCACCCTCTCCGCGTTCGTCAATGCCGGGGCCATCCTCTCCGGCGGGCCCGATCCGGAGTTCAGCGCCCCATTCGGCATCGCCGGGATCGCGGTCCCGGTCGAGCGCAGACTGGTCGATATCAAGCGGCCGGTCGTCCGCTGCGCGCCCCTCGGCCACCAACTGGTCAACGGGCGAGGTTTCCAGCGTGGTGCGGCGCAGTTCAGGCTCGTCACCCGGCACTTCCGGCTCGGGCGTGGCTTCGCCCACGTCAAGCAGCGGGTTGCTTTCCAGCGCTTCGCCGATGAAGGTTTCGATTTCGAGGTTCGACAGCGCCAGCAGCTTGATCGCCTGCTGAAGCTGCGGCGTCATTACCAGCGATTGCGACTGTCGAAGGTCAAGGCGGGGCCCGATCGCCATGAAGTTCTTCGGCCCTAGTCAGGGCTGAGGCGCAGGCCGCCTCGGTGGCCGGCGGGCACGATCACAGCGTAAAGCCCTCACCCAGATAGAGCCGGCGCACGTTCTCGTCCGCCACCAGTGCTTCAGGCGTGCCGGCGAACAGCACTTGCCCGCCATAGATGATGCAGCCCTTGTCACAGATATCGAGCGTTTCGCGCACGTTGTGATCGGTAATCAGCACGCCGATGCCGCGCTGTTTCAGGTCTTTTACCAGATCGCGGATATCGCTGATCGACAGCGGGTCGATCCCGGCGAAGGGTTCATCCAGCAGCATGATCGAAGGCTTGGCCGCCAAGGCGCGGGCGATCTCGGCCCGGCGGCGTTCCCCGCCGGACAGCGCCATGGCCGGGCTCGCGCGCAGCCGGGTCAGCCCGAAGTCGTTTAGCAGCCGCTCCAGCTCTTCAGCGCGCACGGCAGGATCGGGCTCAACCAGTTCGAGCACGCAGTTGATATTCTGTTCAACCGTCATCCCGCGGAAAATGCTGGTTTCCTGCGGCAGATAGCCCAGGCCCAGGATCGCGCGCCGATACATCGGCAGATTGGTAACATCGACGCCGTCCATCAGGATGCGGCCCGAATCCGGCCGGACCAGGCCCATGATCGAATAGAAACAGGTGGTCTTGCCCGCTCCATTCGGGCCAAGCAGCCCCAGCACTTCGCCCTTGGCGACAGACAGCGAGATATCGGTCAGCACCGCGCGCTTGTCATAGGATTTGGCGATCGAGATCACCTCAAGCCCACCCTGAGGCAGCGGCGAAGCGGCACTGGGCCGGGCGATCTCGGTGGTGGCGGCATCGGTCATTGCGTATGCTCGTTTAGGCCCCGGCGCGCCGCTCGGCAAGCGGCGCAAGGCAGGTCTGGCAGGTTTCGTGCATGGGACCGGGTTCAAGCATGGGCAGCCGCCATAGGCGCCGAATGGTAAACGAAGCTTGATTGCCGCCCTCTTCGGTGATTTACTCGTCACAATTGACTGGCGGCACTGACCGTCGGCGGGCTGGGAATGATAAAAGGGGATAGCCGATGGCCAAGGTCTGGCAACGCGCAGCAATGACGGATCAGGTCGCGAAAGGGCCGGTCGACTGGCGCAAGCGGATGAGTGACCACGTTGCCTATGCCTTGCTGGCCTACACCGCGCTGCAAATCTTCGTCACCATGGGCGCCCTCAATGCGAAGAATGGGTCGCTGCTGCCCTATTTCTCGCTGATCGTGCTGGTCGCCGCGATCATTCCTGCCTGCCGCCGGTTTGAACGCCGCTGGAACCGCCTGTCGGATGAACAGGCAGCCGATCCAGACCTGGTCACTTACTATCGCCGGGATCGCAACTTGGTCTGGGGCATGGCGATCGGCCTGCCGTTTGTGGTCACCGGAATATTCAAGTTGCTGGCGATCCTCTTCAGCTGATTGCTCTTCGCCCGCCCAGTACCTAGATCGGGCGCTCCGCTGCCGGAGTATCCGATCAATGTTAACCTCTTCCGCCGCCCAGGAACGCGCTGCCGCGCTGATTGACCTTGCCCGCAAGGCCGGGGCCGATGCCGCCGATGCGATCTATTCCGGCAGCTCTTCAGAAGGGGTGCAAGTCCGGCTGGGCAAGCTTGAGGATATTGAGCGCAGCGAAAGCGAGCACCTTGACCTGCGCGTCTTCGTTGGCTCGCGCTCGGCCTCGATTGGTTCAAGCGACCTGTCCGACGCCGCGCTGACCGAGCTGGCCGCGCGCGCAGTCGATATGGCCCGGGCCGCGCCAGAGGATCAGTATGCCGGGCTCGCTCCCGAAGAGTTGCTGCTGCGCACCCCGCTGCCCCAACTCGATCTTGAAGACCCCGCCGAGCCCAGCCCGCAGGACCTGCTGGCCCGCGCACTGGCGGCCGAGGATGCGGCGCGGGCCGTGGCTGGCGTGACCAATAGCGAGGGTGGCTCGGCCAGCCTCGCCCGGCGCGTCATGGCGCTGGCCACCAGCCACGGCTTTACCGCCGGCTATGGGGGAACCAGTCACGGGATCAGCGCGGTCGTCATCGCCGGCGCGGGTGACACCATGCAGCGCGATTATGGCTGGCGCAGCGCGCGGCATCAGGCCGACCTGCCGAACCCGGAAGAGATCGGCCAGCTGGCTGGCACGCGCGCGGTGGCGCGGCTTAACCCCGGCCGGCTCAAAAGCGGGCCGCTGCCCGTGGTGTTCGCTCCCCGGGTCGGCGGCTCGCTGATCGGGCACCTGGCCGGTGCGATGTCAGGCAGCGCGATTGCCCGGCGCGCCAGCTTCCTGCTTGATCGCGGCGAGGATCAGCTGTTCGCCAAGGGGATTACCATTGTGGACGATCCACTGCGCCAGCGGGGCCTTTCATCGCGTCCGTTTGACGGCGAAGGCTTGCCCGTTTCGCGGCGCGAACTTGTCAGCGATGGCCGGTTGACCGGCTGGCTGATGGATAGCGCGGCAGCGCGCCAGCTGGGCGGGACGCCCACCGGCCATGCCGTGCGCGGTGCGGGCGGCGCGCCTGGGGTTAGCACGAGCAACCTGCATCTCGCGGCTGGCGCTCTCAGCCCGGCCGAGCTGATGGCCGATATCACCGATGGCGTTTATGTGACTGAACTGATCGGCCACGGCGTCAACGGCGTGACCGGCGATTACAGTCGCGGCGCCTCGGGCTTCCGCATCGTCAACGGGCAGATCGCCGGCCCCGTCGCGGAATTCACCGTGGCCGGCAACCTGATCGAGATGTATGCCGCCCTGACCCCGGCGAACGACCTCGAATGGCACCGGGGGATCAACGTGCCGACCATTCGCGTCGACGGGATGACCATTGCCGGCGATTGACGCCAGCGCGTGATCGGCCAAACTGCGGCGATGAAAATCCGCCCCGTCCGCGCTGAAGACGCCCCGGCCATTGCCGCGATTTATGGGCATCACGTGCTGCATGGCACGGCCAGCTATGAAACCGCGCCGCCTGACGCGGCCGAGATCGCGCGCCGCATCGCCCGCGTCACTGCGACTGGCGGGCCCTGGCTGGTGGCGGAAAGCGAAGCCGGCGAACTGCTTGGCTATGCCTACGCCGCCCAGTTCCGCGAACGCGCCGCCTATCGCTTCGTCTGCGAGGACAGCATCTACATTCGCGATGACCTTCACGGACAGGGCCTGGGTAAAGCGCTGCTTAGCGCACTGATTGAAGCCAGCGAGGCGTCTGGATTCCGGCAGATGGTGGCGGTGATCGGTGGCGCAGCGCCGGCATCCGAAGCGCTGCACGCCAGTCTGGGCTTTGTGCCCGCCGGGCGGCTCCAGGCGATTGGCCGCAAGCAGGGCCGCTGGCTCGACACGCTGTACATGCAGCGTCCGCTCGGCCCTGGCAGCAGCGAACCGCCACCGCACGAGCCCGGTTGACGTCAATCAATTCCCCTCTTGGCAAGCGCCGCTAATCGGAGCCTAATCGGACGATTAAAAAAGCGAGAGAGAGGAGAGTCGCCTGTGACCGGACAAGCCGCGGCCAACGGCAGCCCAAGCCCCGCCAACCACGTTGACGTGCTGATCGTCGGCGCCGGCATATCGGGGATCGGCTCTGCCTATCACTTGCAGGATCAGTGCCCCGGCAGGTCCTATGTCGTGCTGGAAATGAAGGAGACGTTCGGCGGAACCTGGGAAACGCACAAGTATCCCGGCGTGCGGTCCGACAGTGATCTCTATACCTTCGGCTATCGCTTCAAGCCGTGGATCGGCGCGCCGATCGCCAGTGCGGCCGAAATCCTCAAGTACATGGGCGAGGTGATCGAGGAAAACGGCATCGGCCCGCACATCCGCTATGGCCACCGCATCACCCGCGCTGCGTGGGACAGCAAAACCAACCTCTGGACGATTGACGCGGTGCGCGCGGCGGACGGGGCAGCAGTGCACTTTACCGCCAACTTCCTGTGGATGTGCCAGGGCTATTACGATCACGAAAAGCCCTATCTGCCGGATTGGCCTGGAATGGACCGCTACAAGGGCCAGTTGATCCACGCCCAGCTGTGGGATCCGAAGATCGATTATACCGGCAAGAAAGTGCTGGTGATCGGTTCCGGCGCGACTGCGGCAACGGTGATCCCGGCCTTTGCCGAAAAAGCCGCGCACGTGACCATGCTGCAACGCTCGCCAACCTATTTCTACTGCTCGGAAAATCGCAACGAACTGGCCGACAAGCTGCGTTCCGGCGGGATTGACGAGCCGACCATCCACCGGGTGGTGCGAGCGCAGATCATGCATGACCAGAATGTCATGACCCAACGCTGCATCGACGAACCCGACGTCGTGTTCGAGGATCTGAAAGCGCTGGTCCGCGCCTTTACCGGCAAGGAAGATTTCGAATTCGAGCCGCACTTCACGCCGAAGTACCGTCCCTGGCAGCAGCGCCTGGCCTTCTGCCCGGAAGGAGACATCTTCCGGGCCGCCGTGGCGGGCAAGCTGACCGTCTATACCGACGAGATCGCGACCTTCACCGAAACCGGCGTGCGAACCAAATCGGGCGACGAGATCGAGGCAGATATCATCGTTGCCGCGACCGGCTTCAACCTGCTGATGATGGGCGGCATCCCCTTCTTCGTCGATGGCCGGCCGGTCGACTGGCACGAGACGGTCAATTACCGCGGGATGATGTTCACCGGGGTGCCCAACATGGCCTGGGTGATGGGCTATTTCCGCGCCAGCTGGACGCTGCGGGTGGACATGCAGGGCGATTTCGTCTGTCGGCTGCTGAACAACATGGCCGCTCGCGGTGCCAAGCGGGTGGAGGTGGCGCTGCGCGATGAAGATCAGGGTATGGTCCTGTCCGACTGGATCGAAAGCGACAACTTCAACCCCGGCTACCTGATGCGCGGGCTGAAACAGATGCCGCGCCGCGGGGACAAGCCCGAATGGCGGCACAATCAGGATTACTGGCGCGAGAAGGACGAGTTCCCGCGGATTGACCTGAACGGCAGCGAATTCGTCTACGACGGGGTCTGCACCGGCTCCAAGGTGACCGAAGCGGCCTGAGCCCGTTTACAGACGCGCCGCTTTGCGCCAGACCCTTGCCATGACCAAGGCATCGATCTGGTGGGGCGGCGCGCGCCCGCCACTGCAACCCATGACCGCGCTGGGCGAGAACTCTCTGCCCGGCCATCTCGGCATCGAATTCGTCGATTGCGGCGATGACTGGATCCAGGCGCGCATGCCGGTGGACGAGCGCACCAAGCAGCCGTTCCAGCGGCTGCACGGCGGGGCCTCGGTCGCGCTGGCGGAAAC
>JACCDV010274810.1_pt1 | contig 11966 bp, 10 predicted proteins | sample 7446131 | NCBI WGS metagenome assembly JACCDV01 (sample SAMN15323448, study PRJNA562643) | freshwater metagenome | isolation source: river surface water | place: USA:Blue River Watershed | collected 2017-08-17
CTGCTTGCCTCAGAGTTTTCGCAGAGCGCCCGATAATGTTGCGTCAGCTCGTCAACTTTGCCGTCAGCCAGCGGGCTTTTATCCTGCTGGCCTTTGCCATTATGGCGGTCGTTGGCTTGCGGGCATTAAAGGACCTGCCGATAGAAGCTTTTCCCGATGTACAGGATGTTCAGGTTCAAGTGATCACGCAGGTGCCCGGTAAGGCGCCTGAAGAAGTAGAACGGAGTGTCACCTTACCTATTGAACGGGAAATGAGTGGCGTGCCCCGCGTGACCCAACAACGCTCGGTTTCCATTACAGGACTCTCTGTGGTCACGCTCATCTTTAGTGATGGCACACAGGATCGTTTTGCCCGTAGCCAGGTACTGGAAAAACTCCAGGGGGTCACACTCCCTCCTGGTGTCACACCAACGCTCGCCCCATTAACTACGGCCGTTGGTGAAATATTCCGTTATGTTATTGAAGCGCCACCTGAAACGCCGTTAAATGAAATCCGTGCAATTCAGGATTGGATCGTTAGGCCTGCCCTACGTCGTGTACCCGGTGTTGCCGACGTTACCAGCTTTGGCGGCACCGTCAAGGAAATCCAGGTCAATGCCAATCCGATACTCATGCGGCGCTATGGGGTCACGCTAAATCAGATTTCTGATGCATTGAGCGCAAACAACGACAGTACCGGCGGCGGTATTTTACGTCGTGGTAACGAAGGTCTCGTATTACGTAGTACGGGTCTCTACCGCAACATCGAAGATATACAGAGTACGGTCATTCGTTCTCAAAACGGCCGGGCGATTCTGGTTGGGGATGTTGCAGATGTTGGCATTGGGAATCACCCGCCATCAGGGAGCGTCTCGGTTGCACTGCGCAGCAAGGATGGCGAGGTTGTTCAAAAGGAAGGCGTGGTTGAAGGCATCGTTATGATGACCAAAGCCGAAAATCCCGCCATCGTGATTGAAGACCTACGCGAGAAGATTGATTGGCTCAATAGCCAGGAGCACCTACCCCCGGGTGTCATGCTCAAGCCGCTCTATGACCGAACCGAGCTGATCAATCACACTGTGAACACGGTCACACACAATCTGATTATCGGCGCACTATTGGTAATTGGCGTACTGATTGTCTTTTTGCGCAACTGGAAAGTCTCGCTCATTGTTGCCAGCCTGATCCCGCTGACCCTGCTCTTCGTCTTCATCATGATGGATCTGTTCAAGGTCTCGGCCAACCTGATTTCACTGGGCGCCGTGGACTTTGGCATCATCATTGATAGCGCGGTGGTGGTCGTTGAAGCCCTCATGGTCAAGATGACCCTGCAGACTGGTCCTGAATACGAACACCTCGGTCATAACCGGCCCGTATGGCGATTGAATGCATTAAAGAACACCGTATCGACCCTGGCGTCGCCCATTCTCTATTCGAAGGCGATCATTATTCTGGCCTTTATTCCGATTTTTACCTTCCAGCGCGTTGAAGGAAAGATCTTCTCGCCAGTCGCCCTCACCCTCTCCTGTGCATTGCTGGGCGCCATTCTTCTGACGCTCACCTATGTGCCGACCCTGCTTGCCTACATGGCAGATAAAGGTCCCCTGCTCGAACCGCATCTGGAATGGATGACACGCTTCCAGCAACGTTACCGTGAAAAACTGGAAGCAATGCTCGCTACGCCGCGTAAGGTTTATGTGCGTACAGGCGGCGCCATACTGGCGTCTCTCTGCCTGATCCCGGTTGTTGGCACAGAATTTCTGCCGAAACTGGATGAAGGCAATATCTGGCTCACGATCATGATGCCGCCTTCCACGCATCTGGAACAGACGCGTGAAATTGAACGATCGGTCCGTGAGTACATGATCAGTTATCCGGAAACACGCAAGGTCATCACCCACGTCGGTCGACCTGACGAAGGCACTGACCCCAAAGGTCCGAACAACATTGAAGTCCTTGTTGATTTGGCTCCCAGAGATGATTGGCGCTTTTCGTCGAAAGAAGAACTGGTAAGGAATATGAGCGATGGCCTCAATTCAATGCCAGGTGTACCAACTAACTTCTCTCAGGTGATTCAGGACAACGTTGAAGAATCGTTGTCTGGGGTTAAGGGTGAAATTGCCGTAAAGATTTTTGGCCCTGATTTGAACATCCTGCAGGAAAAGGCTAATCATGTGGCCGGCATACTGGCCGGTATCAATGGGGCCATTGAAGTGGCTGCCATTCAGGTCGGTGGTCAAACCGAAGTCACCGTGATTCCTGATCGTCAACGCATGGCACGTTTGGGAATTTCAATCGCAGATGTAAACCGTACCTTCGAAACTGCAATGGGCGGCTTTGAAACCACCGGGTTCTTTGAAGGTGATCGCCGTTACGATGTCACATTACGCATGGGCGCCGATTATCGTGGCTCGATTAATGACATTGCCAATCTGGCCATCCAGATACCCGGCGTTGAAAACGGCGCCATACCATTGGGTGAGATCGCCACGATTGAATTGAAACAAGGTGCATCTCGTATCGCGCGTGAGGCGGGTATGCGGGCAGTGTCGATCAAAGCCAACCTCACCGGCCGTGACCAGGGTAGTTTTGTGAAGGAAGCGCAACGCAAGGTGAAACGTGACGTCAGCTTGCCACCGGGATACACCATGACCTGGGGCGGGCAGTTTGAAAACCAGCAGCGCGCCATGGCTCGACTCAAAATTGTGGTGCCGGCCAGCCTTCTGGCCATTTTCGGGCTCCTGTTCTGGATGTTCCGCTCTTACAAGATCGCCGCTGTCATTCTGGCAATTGCGCCAACTACCCTGATCGGTGGTTTAGTCGGCCTGGCCTTGAGTGGGATGCATCTATCAATCTCTGCTGCCGTAGGCTTTATTGCTGTATCGGGCATCGCAATTCAGAACGGTGTCATCATGGTCGAAGAAATTGTGGAAATGCTGCGTAACGGCAAGCCATTCCAGCAAGCCATTCGTGATGGCGCTGTATTACGTATGCGGCCGATTATCATGACCGCACTGATGGCAGGTTTAGGGTTATTACCCGCAGCGTTGTCTCACGGCATCGGTTCCGAAACACAACGCCCGTTTGCCGTGGTGATTGTGGGCGGCATTATCTCCGCCACCATCTGCACCCTATTCCTGTTGCCCGTTCTTTTTTCCAGATTGATCAAGCAAGATAAAGCCGCTAACTGATCAAACGCTATTAGACCAGTGTGCTACGGGATTTGATCAGCAGATTCAAATAGAACGAAGCTACTTCTTCCTTGCGCTGATTGATGGATTTGAACTTGAGCTTGGCAACGCCACGATCAGGCTTTGAGCGCGAAGGCGTTACCGATTCAACGATCACTTCGGTATGCAGGGTATCGCCTGGGCGCACGGGCATCGTCCAGCGGACTTCATCAATGCCGGGGGAGCCCATGCTCGATGTCTGAAAAATACCCAGTTGCATAAATAACCTAAAGCTCAGAGCAATCACATGAAAGCCACTGGCAATCAAACCGCCATAAATGGAATCAGAGGCAGCCAGCGTATTGACGTGAAATGGCTGCGGATCGTAGGTGAGTGCAAAACCGATAATTTCACTCTCGGTAATCGTTACACCGGGGCAAACAAATACATCGCCCATCTTCAAGTCTTCAAGGTAGCGGGAATTCATAAAGTCTCCATTTGTTTTCAGAGACTATCGAATCTTCTGGCAAAGTACAACCACGTATAAAATACGAACATACAACCTAAACTCTGTCAGACAATGGCCTGCCGAATCCGACCCGAACCAGAATCACCCTGCGTCAATATCTGTCGCATGGATACTGATAACCATTATTGCGTTGGGTGCTGGCGCACGCTCGACGAGATCCGACTCTGGTCAACCATGAGCGCCGAAGAACGTCAGGGTGTTCTTGATTTGCTTGCTGACCGAGTGCCGGTTTAGACCGGAAAAGTCTTAAGCGACGGATCGTGAGCTGTCTACCTGACGCACATCCCGCCAGCTCTTAATCAGCGACTGGATATGCTCCAGATCCGAAACAATCCGGATGCCCGGTAAGCGTTTGTCTTTACGGTGCAAGGACTGTCCGCCCGCCCACAGCTCTATCTTGGGATCCAGCCGCTCTCTGAACTGCTTAAGATCTCGGATAGCATTCTGTGATGGGTAAGCCGCACTGAACGACAGTGCCACCACATCAAATTTGCCTTCCTGTGAGTATTTGGCAATATCCGCGATGGGGAGTCTGGTGCCCAGGGATAGTGAATTAGCCCCCTCGGCCAGACAGAGCGCTTCAACCATCAAAATACCGAGCTGATGAGATTCTTCCGGAAAAGTCGTCAGCAATATATTTGGGCGTCCATCGACACCTTGCTGACTTTGAATTGCATGACGCAGGACGTTCTGTACTTGCTCGGTGTAAAGGTGTTCTTCAGGGACGCTGATTTCTCCACGTACCCAGGCATCCCCGACTGCGGTATTCAGAGGCGCGATGGTTTCAATAATGAAACGCTTCAGCCCTTCTCGCGCCAGAATGTTGTTGAGCGTCTGACGTAGCTCAGCGCTGCGATGTAAACGCAACAGCTTGAGCAACGATGCGCAACGTAATGTCTGCTCCTGACTGAGGCTACTCTGACTAATCGAGTCCAGCATCTCATGAAGTTGCCCGAGATTTTTTCCAAGCACTTTGCTTGGACGAAATCCGTGATCAATCAAACGGCGTATCACCCGGAGCTGTTCAACCTGGGTAAACGGATAAAGCCGTTCACCCAGATCATCACGTTCCGGTTTAGGAAATTGATATCGGCGTTCCCAAACGCGCAAAGTTTCCTTTGCCAGCCCGGTATCTCTTTCAACCTCGGCAATGCGCATGGGCAACTGAGAGTCTTCAAAATCGAGCATCATTTTGTTTAGGACAACTTCTTTCTAGTTGGTTGTCATGATAATATCACAATAACTTACAAATTTATTGTTCAGGACAAACTATGCGCACCCAACAAAACAAGACAACCACCAGACGATCTAGTGCCATGTCGGGTAGCCTAGCCTATTACAACTTGCTGGCCGGCATTAATGTTGCACGGCGCTCCGATCAGACTCAGCGCATAACGGCCGAAGTCGCTCAAGCGTCTAGAAACGAATCTGCCAAAAGCTGAGCTTCACGTATGATCGCCCCCTATGGACGATCAGAAGCACCTTTGCCGCCATTGGGACATTTTTTGTAGGGTTATCGATAACTTCGGTGACGCGGGAGTTTGCTGGAGACTCGCCGCAGACCTGGCCAGTCGAGGCGAGCGAGTACGACTTTTCATTGATCAGCCTGAAATCCTGCCGCAGCTGATTGGCAACAACTCAACCGGTCAACTCGTCGAGATCTGTGCCTGGCCAGAGAATCTATTCCCCTTCAAAGCGCAGGACGTTGCGGACGTTGTTATAGAAGCCTTTGCCTGTGATATCCCTGATGGCTATCTGCATGCGATGAATGCAGCTGAAAAATCAGTCGCCTGGATTAATCTTGAATACCTGTCGGCAGAATCATGGGTAGACGACTATCATGGGATGCCCTCACCTCACCCCCACTTTGGGTTAACCAAGCATTTCTATTTCCCAGGGTTTACAGCTCGAACTGGCGGCCTTTTGCGGGAACCGGCACTATCAGAATCGCTGCAAGCGGGTGCAACGATCGAAGCAAATGAATTGGCTCAGACGCTGAAGATCTTCCTCTTTAGCTATGAGCAACCGGATATTGCTCAGTGGCTAGATGAACTGAATACTGGCTCTAAAGAAACTGCATTAAGCGTAACACCTTGCCCTGCCAGAACACAGATTGATGAGTGGCTTCTCAGTCAATCCCATCATAAAAATCTTCATGTGGAATCACTGGCATTTGTGCCGCAGCATGATTTTGACGCCCTGCTTTCCCGGTTTGATGTCCTGTTTGTGAGAGGTGAAGACTCTTTTGTCCGGGCACAATGGGCAGGAAAGCCGCTGATATGGCACATCTACCCGCAGGAAGAAGACAGTCACCTGTTAAAGCTTGAGGCATTTTATGACCGGTATCTGGGTACCGGTGTCCTTTCCGCCACGGAACGTTCGATCGTTTGGCGTTTTGTGCTGGCCTGGAATACCGGCCACACGCTACCGGCATCAGAAACGCTAGCTGAACTATGGCCGCAATTTGTAGCCATTCTCCCGGCTCTGAATGAAAACGCCGTTCTCTGGCGCCAACAACTGCTGCAACAACCCGACCTAGTAACGCAACTCAGGGATTTTGTAAGGCATCTGGTAAAATACAGGGTTTAGTGAGCTGGTCGCTATTGCTAGTAACCCGCCATCGGATTTAACTTAAAGAAAGCACGAAGAGCATGAAGACAGCACAGGACTTACGCGTTGGTAACGTAATCATGGTCGGCACTGAGCCACAGGTCATCCTCAAAGCCGAATACAACAAGTCCGGCCGTAACGCCGCTGTTGTCAAAATGAAGATGAAGAACCTGCTCACCGGTAGCGGTAGCGAATCGGTTTACAAGGCCGACGAAAAGTTCGAAGTCGTTGTTCTCGACCGCAAGGAAGTGACCTATTCGTACTTCGCTGATCCGATGTACGTATTCATGGACGCCGAGTACAACCAGTACGAAGTTGAAGGCGAGAACATGACCGAGGCGCTCAACTACCTCGACGATGGCATGCCATGTGAAGTGGTCTTCTATGACGGCAAAGCCATTTCGGTAGAACTGCCTACTTCGGTTGTTCGTGAAGTCGAATACACCGAACCCGCTGTTAAGGGTGACACCTCGGGCAAGGTCATGAAACCAGCCCGTATCAAGCCAACAAACTTTGTCATCAACGTGCCAGCATTCGTTGAAATCGGTGACAAGATCGAAATCGATACCCGTACCCACGAGTACCGTTCACGCGTTAAATAATTAGCGCTATTAACGTGCTATCCGGGTGAGCTTTTAACGAGTTCGCCCCAACAAAAACCCGCCATCGGCGGGTTTTTGTTTAATATGATCAGAAAGTTAATGGTTGAGGCCATAACGAAATGAAATCAAACAAAAATCCACTGCACGCAAATCAGTTCGAGCATTATCGGGAGCTCCTTTCCGATGAAGTTCGCGCTATCCGGATTATGCTGAGGCACGATTGGCTTTGGGTCTTGCTTTCTATCTTCGGGATTCTTGTCGTTTTATTTCTTTTAAAGCCTTTGCCGCCTGAAACAGTTGTACTGGCAAGCGGGCAACCCAATTCTTCACTCGATGCATGGGCTAAGCGTTATCAGAAGTATTTCAGTGAAGCAGGTGTAAAACTTGAAATCCTGCCATCCAATGGTGCCCAGGAAAATATCCAGCTACTGGAGAACGGCAAAGTTGAAGCCGCTATCAGCCAGGGGGGCTTGACCACAAACTCTGACGCAATCAGCTCGCTCGGTAGCATCGGCTACATGCCCCTCTGGTTGTTTTACCGGGGCAAAGGCGTAGAAGATGACCCGCATGGCTTTCTGTCTAATGCCAACATCTCTATCAACCTCCCCGGGAGCGGCACCCATTTCCTCATTGAAACACTACTCAAAAAGCATGAGCTATCGCTGGAAAGCCATTCGAACTTTCTTGAGCTATCCTCCGCCGAAGGGATCAAATCATTATTAAGTGGCAAGATTGATGCAATGGCACTGGTCGCAGGCATGGAATCGGGCAATGTTCATAAAATCATTGAAGATCCGAGCATCAAGATCTATGACTTCCAGATGGCACATGCCTATGCCAATCTCATCGATTATCTGGAAGTTGTCACACTGCCTAAAGGGTCGCTGGATCTCAATCCGGTGACACCGAACAGAAATATCAATATGCCCGCCACGAGCACTGTCCTGCTCGTTAACGATGACCTGCACCCCGCGATTCAGTACCTATTTCTTAAAGCAAGCAAAGATCTTAACAAGCGATATAAACCGTTCTTTAACCGGCCAGGTGGTTTTCCGGCCTATATCGACCAGTCTATTCAGGAAAGCAGTATCGCCGCCAGATTTTACGAAAAAGGACTCTTTCCGCTCGATCACTACCTGCCCTTCTGGTTGGCGAGTTTCATGGAGCGCATATGGTTCTATCTGCTCGCCGGTCTAGCGATTATCTACCCGCTGATGCGCTTCTCACCACGATACCGGTTCGTTCACTTCCAGCTATCGCTCAACCGGGCCTATGTGATCATGAAGTCAATTGAAGAACAACTCGACGCATCAAGCTCATTAGCAGAGATAGAGGCCCAGGAAGCGGCTCTGGATGAACTGACGCGTTCAGCAAAATCACTGTGGGTACCTGAAGGCGGTAAAGAGGCCTACTACCAGCTGTTACAGAATATCGGCGTCCTGATGGATCAGATCGACCGCTTAAAGGCTAACAGAAAACTATTGGCATAAAAAAAGGGTGTGGCCTTTCGGCGCACACCCTTTATTCTGAATAAGCTACCAAGCTTATGCGGATTCGCGTGAAGCCTTCTTGCGCTCGTGTTCCTTGAGGTAACGCTTGCGCAGTCGAATCGACTTCGGTGTCAGTTCAACCAGTTCATCATCAGCAATAAATTCAATTGCCGATTCCAGGCTCAGTTGCACAGGTGGGACCAGGCGCACGGCTTCATCGGTACCCGATGCACGCACGTTCGTCAGCTGCTTACCCTTGATCGGGTTCACAACCAGATCGTTTTCACGGCTGTGAATACCGATGATCATGCCTTCGTACAGCTTCTCACCCGGGTTCACGAACATACGGCCGCGATCCTGCAGCTTCCACAGCGCGTAGGCTACGGCTTCGCCATCGTCCTGAGAGATCAGCACACCATTACGACGCTCGGCAACGCCACCTTCTTTCACCGGTGCGTATTCGTCGAATACGTGGCTCATCAGGCCGTTGCCGCGGGTCAGGTTCATGAACTCGCCCTGGAAGCCAATCAGGCCACGCGCAGGGATCTTGTATTCGATACGGACACGACCACGACCATCCGGCACCATATCCTGCAGGTCACCCTTACGCATACCCAGCGTTTCCATCACGCCACCCTGGGTGTCTTCTTCCACGTCTACCGTCAGCATTTCATACGGTTCGCATTCCACGCCATTGATCATTTTCTTAACCACACGCGGACGACCAACAGCCAGCTCGTAACCTTCGCGACGCATGTTTTCCAGCAGAATGCCCAGGTGAAGTTCACCACGGCCGGCTACGTCGAAAATATCGCCGTTGGCGGTGTCTTTAACGCGCAGTGCCATATTGGTCAGCAGCTCTTTATGCAGACGGTCACGTATCTGACGGCTCGTAACAAACTTGCCTTCGGTACCGGCCAGTGGGCTGGTATTCACCATGAACTGCATTTCAAGGGTCGGCTCATCAATCTTGAGCAGCGGCAGCGCTTCTGGGTTTTCCGGATCGGTGACCGTACAACCCAGCACCAGATCTTCAATACCGGTGATCTGTACGATGTCGCCGGCCAGACCTTCAGCCATTTCGACCTTGTTCAGACCCTTGTAACCGAATACCTGACCAATTTTTGCCTTGATCGGGCTACGATCATGCGCTGCAGCTTCTTCGTCCGTACCGAACATCACCATAACGTTCTGGCCGGTCTTAACGCGACCACGAATGATCTTGCCCACACCAATACGGCCGACATACGACGAATAATCCAGCGCCGTGATCTGTAGTTGCAACGGCGCATCGATATCGGCATCCGGTGCCGGCACGTGCGACAGGATCTTGTCGAACAGCGGCTTCATGTTTTCACGCGGCTGATCCAGCTCATCCGCAGCCCAGCCATTCAGACCCGAGGCATAAACAATCGGGAAATCCAGTTGTTCGTCGGTAGCACCGAGCTTGTCGAAGAGATCGAAGGTCAGGTTAACGGCCTGATCAGGATCGGCACCATCACGGTCTACCTTGTTCACCAGAACGATCGGGCGCAGACCCAGAGCCAGAGCTTTTTTAGTGACGAAGCGTGTCTGTGGCATCGGGCCTTCGGCCGCATCAACCAGCAGAACGACGCCATCAACCATACCCAGCACGCGTTCCACTTCACCACCGAAGTCGGCGTGCCCCGGTGTGTCGACGATGTTGATGTGCACACCTTCGTATTCAACGGCGGTGTTCTTGGAAAGAATCGTAATGCCACGTTCCTTTTCCAGGTCATTCGAGTCCATGACGCACTCAACCAGTTGCTGGTGAGCGGCAAAGGTGCCGGACTGGCGCAGCAGTTGGTCAACCAGCGTGGTTTTACCGTGGTCAACGTGGGCAATGATGGCAATGTTACGAATCGGACGTGCAGACATGTGTATTCAACCGGAAGTCAGAAAATGGTTACATCAAACAAAGCAAGGCCTGTTGCGCCGCAACAGGCCTAAAGAATCTTTAAATTATAGCAAAAAGTCGTTGATTCTGGCCAACAATTAGCCAATCAGACGTCCTTGTTGCGCATCCAGTCGGCAGTTTTGAACAACGAACCGATTAGTGCAGCACGCGCTTCCTCGCTTAAAGCAGATTTCTGCATCACATCAGCCATACAGGTCATCCACTGATCCCGTTCAGATTCGCCAATGGCAAAGGGTAAATGGCGCGCCCGCAAGCGTGGATGGCCGAATTTTTCTTCAAACAAAGGGGGACCACCCAGCCAACCGGACAAAAACCAGAAGAGCTTATCCCGGGAGGTACTCATATCCTGCGGATGCATGGCCCGAATACCGGCAAAACGTTCATCAAGCTGCATATGATCGTAAAAATCATCCACCAGCGTGCGTACACCTTCCTCGCCACCCAAAAGTTCGTAATAGCTCTGGTCAATGCGCGGGACAACCATGGTCTTTCCTTTGTATGATTCGGTGTTTGCTCAATTTTACCGGTAGTCGAGGACAACAGATGATTAAAGATTTTCTCAAATTTGCAGTACGCGGCAATGCGGTCGACATGGCTGTGGGTATTGTTATTGGTGCGGCTTTCGGCACCATCGTCAACAGCCTGGTGAACGATGTACTCATGCCACCACTGGGCTTGCTGCTGGGCGGTCTGGATTTCTCCAGTTTATTCATCGTGCTCAAAGAAGGTGCCACCCCTGGCCCCTACGCCACACCAGCGATCGCCAAAGCAGCGGGTGCGGTAACCCTGAACTATGGCCTGTTCGCCAATGCCATGGTCAGCTTTTTCATCATCGCCTTTGCCGTCTACTGGGTTGTTAAGGGCTATAACAAAGCAGCGGACACGCTCATTCCCAAAGAAGAGGCGGCGCCAAGCACCAAGGCTTGCCCGGAATGCTGTACGCAGATCCCGCTGGAAGCAAAGCGCTGCCCGGCTTGTACCTCAACGCTTGGGTGAACGCTTAGCGGATGGCTTAGCCGTACGATTCGCCACAGGGGCTCTCGCGGGAGCCCCTTTTCTTTGCGTGCCCGCCCCAACGCCAGCTGCAAGTCGTGCACCCGGGCGCATCAGGCCGGAGCGTGGGGTCGCGGCGGGGGCCGAAGTCAGGGATCGTGTTGTGCGCTCCCCTTCCCCTTTGGGTTGCCAGGCAGGAATCAATTGCTTCTTGCCGTTGCCAATTAGATCAGCGCGGCCCATGGCATTCAACGCTTCACGCAACAGAGGCCAGTTGGCCGGATCGTGGTAACGCAAAAAGGCTTTATGCAGACGGCGGCGACGGCCTTCACGAATTACCTCGACATCTTCACCACCGCCTTTGAGACCGCGTAACGGATTCTTACGGCTGTGATACATCGTTGTGGCCAGCGCCATCGGTGTGGGCAGGAATGTCTGCACCTGATCGAGGCGGAAGTTGTTCCGTTTGAGCCAGAGGGCCAGATTCAGCATATCTTCATCACTGGTGCCCGGATGCGCCGCAATGAAGTACGGAATCAGATACTGTTCCTTACCCGCGGCTTTGGAGGCCGCCTCGAATAACTGCTTGAAACGGTCGTAAGCCCCCATACCCGGTTTCATCATCTTGGAGAGTGGTCCGGTCTCGGTATGCTC
>JACCDV010383866.1_pt1 | contig 11957 bp, 10 predicted proteins | sample 7446131 | NCBI WGS metagenome assembly JACCDV01 (sample SAMN15323448, study PRJNA562643) | freshwater metagenome | isolation source: river surface water | place: USA:Blue River Watershed | collected 2017-08-17
AATTGGCTTTTTTATCAATTAATGGGATTGAGTGGCGATTGGTATTTGAACCTAGATAGGGCTCTCGTTCTTGGATCCAGCTAGCTTGATGAGATTTTGATATTGAGAGTTTCTGGCAAGATTCCCCTCTGCAGCAATCAAAACTCATCTCTGATTCACGCCAAGACTCAAAACTATCTATCTATTTAGTAATTTCAGTGATTTGATACCGGCCAAAAAATGGTATTAAATATTGCTTGACTACATACTTGAAGTCTTTGTAAGTATGAAGGCCTTTTGTACCCACCACTTGACCCGCCACTATATCTAATTGCTCCAAGACTAATCTTTTGAAATTTTTGTTTTTAATCACTAATCCAGCTGTGACTTTTACTCGAAGACTTTCATATATAGCTATAGCTCTTGTAGTAGCTTCTTCCAATTGATCACTACCAGTACTAGCTTGATGCCATGGTCCCGAGTCTAGTTTGAACCGGCATTGCCATTGCTGGCTAATAGGTCTCTTGAATAGCGAAATGGCGGCATCCAGAATACTTAGAGTATCTGGATCATTGCTGGCCGTTTGCGTAAAAAAATCTTATATTGTGCATATCTAAGTGAACTAAGTATCACTTACAACCTAACTTCTGATTTAGATTTGGACGACCTCTTTTTGTACTATTACTCTATAGCAACTACCGTATCAAACAAGCCGTATTGAGAAAGCCCTTCATGGCTCTCAATACCTGTATAGCGCAATGAGGCATCTTCATAGCGTCTAAATGCAAACACAGCCTGGTTCATTTGCTCAGTGTTAAAAACTTTCAGCTGAACTAACAAATGAAAGTCTTTCACAGTCAGCCCCGTTACCGTTAAAAATAAGTCTGGCTCTAGCTTAGTAATAACGTCTTGGAGGGTGTTTTCGCGGAAATCTGTCAAATACATAAAGGCGGGAATGCGAGTAGCAAACTTGATCAACTTCTCCTGTACTAGCTTGCGCTTAGATTTGTACTCTTTTTCTTCATCAGTAAGCTCTCTCTTTTCCTTAGGCGTTAGATTTCCTTCTTTATCTTTGCCTTTTAACTCTTTAATTTTTTCACCTTTGTTAATGATAGTTTCAATAACATTGTCTCCAAGACTACGCCAGCCTTCAATACGCTCAACAGCTGCCATTGCATCGGGATTATCAAGAACACGGCGTAACGTCTCATTATCAACATTAACAAGCAAGGCGCTTTCCCACTTACGTGCAAGTAAGGTAGCTGATGTGCCAGCCATAGCTATATCTAAAATACCGCCAGCATCGATTTGCGTCATATTTGCGCCGTCATATGCAAGCACGGGCAAGAATGCAACTAAGTCTTTTACGGCGCTCTCTGGATTTGGTTCGTGTGGAGCTAAACCAATTCCATATTCTGATAGCTGCCTCAAAGCACGGGTGGGCGCAAAATCAAAAACGAAACAAACCGGCTTGAGTATTTCCTCTTCGTTTGGATTATCGCCATTTGGATTCTTAATTGACCAAGGCGATTGCACACGGAATGCAGCTTGGAAATAAGTTTCAGGTGACTTCAGGTTACGCAACATCAAAATAGATGACCATTGAGCTACTGTCACACCAGTAGTTAATTTGCCGCACGAAAGCGTTATTGACTTGCTATCGAAACCACTCCCAATTGCTTTACGAACTGGCGGTAAGGCCTCTAAACCAATACCAGCTGAAGTTCCAGCGGCAACAATTACCCTATAGTCATGCCAAAATATATTGTGGCGCTCAGTTAGCAAGTTTGCCATTGCATGACAGGCAGCTACATTTGGCAAAAACCAAAATGAATGCTGTAGATAAGGAAGTAACCGAACATCAGAGTATGGAAATGGCGGACGAGTTCCTGCTTTAAGTAATTCGGCCGTATGAGGAGTATGTCCACCACGAATAATGTCTAACCACTTCTGCACATCACTTTTATGTTTGAACTGGGCAGTTTTCTCAGTACCGGTAGCCTCAAAAAAAGTATTGAGATCAAATTCATCAAATTCACCGCCGCTTGCAACAGCTAGTAACTCATCTGGCATTTGATAAGTTAACAAACGCATCTGCGGCAAAGAGCCGTATGGATTGCGATTGTCAGGAAAGCTAACTGCAAACGCTTCCTTTGCTCTTTGTTCATCTGTATAAGTCCAGTTGAAAATCTGCTCTTCAATAAACTCACCCGAGGCTAATGCCTTGAATGGGGTGCCTGAGAGATATAAGTAGGCTTTAGTGGTAATTGGCAAAAATTCAGTTTCACTACCTAAAGGCTCATTCAAATCAGCGATTATGTCCTTTAGGCCCTTAGCATCATCAAGTTGCTGTTCATACTTTTGAATGCGCTCTTCGTCTGAGGCAAATAACTCCTTTGCGGTTTCACGCCATGCACCAAAATGGTATTCATCAAAAACAACCAAATCCCAGTTAATTGCATGTAACCATTCATTCTTAGCTTTAATGTTGCCATTTACATCTCTACCAAGCAAATCCTGAAACGAGCCAAAGTAGACAACAGGCTTTTTCTTATCTATTTGAGTTGGATCACCCCCTGTTGCACGTGATAAGTATTGCCAACCATCAAAGTCTTTGTGATTTTCTAAATCTGTCTGCCAAGCATCTTCAACAGCTGGTTTGAAAGTAACAACCAGTATACGTTTAGCGTTTATTTTTTTTGCTAACTGATAACTTGTAAAGGTTTTTCCAAAGCGCATCTTTGCATTCCATAAAAACCGTGGAGTTGACTTCTTATTTTCCTTCCAAATAGAGGAGAAATAGTCATAAGTTTTATCAACAGCTGCAGCTTGCTCATCACGCATTTCAAATATTTCATGATGTGTACCGCTAATGCGTTCACCAGTTCGCAGCTCCGTTATAACTGTTTTTAGGTCCTTAACAGAACAACGCATCCATTCAAGCATTGAATTTTCAAAACCTTTACGAACTAGAGCGGCACGAACTTCGTGATCGCTAAAAACAGAGCCATCATCACGTACCGCATCAACATCAAATTCTATAAGGTAATTTTTGATTGCTGCTGTCTTAAGTTGCTCTGAGATTCGCTGCCTTACATCGCGAGTAGTTTGCCCAACCTTTAGCAAACCAGCATGTGCTTTGTCATCAATGCTGTATGCGTATATACGAGGTCGAGCAACAGGTTTTGGGGAGAGAATTTCATCAATAGGCTTACTCATCTCGCCACTCCATCGTTCTTATCATGGTATCAATGAAAGCAGCTTCCTCTCTTGTAATTCCATAAGTACTATAGAGCAATTCATCGCTCCATTTCTTATCCATTGATAACGCTGGTACAAATGAAAATAAATCAGCCTTATTATCTTGGGTAATTTTTCTAAGAGAAACCAAAAACCTAAAAAACTTAGTGCGCATATAGTCACGTATAAATTCAGCATGTTTTTTATCTTTTGCAATCGAAGCAATAAGGTATGTTTCAGTACATGCTTCTTCTGGTCCACTTACAAAAGGTCCTCGTGTATCCCAGATTGGTAATGGATACTTTTCATTTCCGTCAGATGCTCTTGGAATTAATACCTTCCACTTATCAATCCAATCCGTGTTAGTTTGAATCTCAGATCTAGATACCCACGTCACCTTACCAGATGAATAAAGTTTAATATTTTTTAGTTTTGATGGTTTATCAGATCCAAAAAAATTTGTTGGAAGTCCAAAAGGTTTACGAGATGAAACCGCTTTATCAAAAGATATTTCATTCTTAGCCTTAATTTTTCTCAAAATTTTTACGGCTTCATTTCGTCTAACAAAAATATCAAATTCATTCAAAGAGCGTGAGACTGCCTCTCCAGCTATACCCCCCTGCTCAATCGTTGTAATCCTACACTCCCCTTTATAGTCTTTCGCCCAAAGGAAATAACTCACTCCGCCATTTATATTTATTTTTGGAAATGCATCTTTATCCACAATAAAGTCAACAATTGTTTTCATTTGCTTATCAGCTAAACGCTCAGCACGAAACTCATCTAGACCTTTGCCTCCAGAAAACCATCTAGACGGAGTAACCATTGTTAAATATCTGGGCTCCAATGTAATAGCTTGGTTAATAAACTTGTGGTAAATAGGATTTGCGCTTGCAGAATCGCTTGCATCTTGCAGTTGATATGGTGGATTACCAATAATTACGTCAAACTGCATATGCGCTCCAAATAGTTCATGAATTCTTTTTTTGATATTTTTAGTGTGTATAAATGCGTAAGCATAATTTTCTAAGCTAGTACCTCTTCCCAAAACTGTTTTAGTAGCTCCGCAATCCGAACATTTAGAGCCCACCCATGTGTGCTCTAGTCTTTGATACCACACGTTTCCAGATTGAGATTCAAAAATCTTTGCAATTGAGTGGTTGCTATTTGCATTTTTTGAACAATAAACACTTCTTCTTGCTAATAAGCTAGTCAAACGTGTGACCCCTATACCAAAGACTTGATTGCTTAGGATATGGTCAACACGTTTTTGTAAATCTGGAAATTCATCCTCTAATCCTTTTGTTAGGCGACTTGTAATCTCTCTTAAAAAAACCCCTGACTTAGTACATGGGTCAAGAAATCGTACATTTTTATTTGCCCATATATTTGCACCGTTATTATCTTCAGCCCACTCATTGGCTAAATTATCAAGCATCTGATTTGCAAAATCTGGAGGCGTAAAAACTTCGTCATTAGATAAATTTGCAATGCATGTTAGAACATCTGGATTCCGACTTCGCAACGTAAAACTTGCCTGCTCTAACATTACTTATCCTCCTTGAACATTTCGGCAATCTCACGAACAGTTGAGGGCTCATAAGTTTTGATTGGGATAAAAATTTCATGCTTACCAAGGTCAGCAAATAACGAACCTTCCGCGCTAAATGCTGACGATCCAGTTAAGGCATCAAAACGAAAATCCCGGCGCTGATACTTACCCCTCCCTAAATAACCCCATTCTGCAAAAGTTATAGGTTTTTTATCATTGGTTTGCATTGATAGAGCATCGCCATGCACAATATTCTGAGTTAATACGTATGATGCGGCAAAATACATTTCATTACTTTTATCAATATTCAAATATTCTGCAAATATTTCTAATAGATTAGCGTGACATTCATCTACGTTGTCCGTCAATAACTCAATACCATAAATACACATTAAGCCTAGCAATGAATAATGACTACAATCAAACTCTGATTTTCCATATTTCAATTCGACAGTTGCTAGTTTTCGCTTTAATATTTGCGATAAAAAGTTGCCGCTTCCACAGGCAGGCTCAAGAAAGCGTGAGTTGATCCGCTCAGATTCGTCTTTTACTAAATCAAGCATGTCATCAACAAGCCACATAGGTGTAAAAACCTCGCCATGATCTACAACACGTTTTTTTGATTTAATTAATGTCATAAAATCTTCTATTAGCCCTGGATTTCTCTAAAGAGTTTATTTTCTTTTCCCATGATAATTTCTTAATACTTTCTCAATAGTACCAATAAGAATTTATAAGTGCAGTAGCTCATAAAATGCGCTTACATAAAAAAGAGGGTCAACCTTGTGGGTCATAAAAATAAATTGGTTTTAGGCGCAATTGGTTTTTATCCTCATCCTCTAGCTTAGGATAAAACTCCTGCCATAAATTAATCAATCGATCCAAATCTATTAATTCCACGTGAATATGTGAACTTCTTGCTGTAATTTTGGTGTCTGAAGTAAAGCCACCGGAAGATACAAAAATTCCGACATCTCCATCTCGCTGTAACAACCCCATGAGCTGCCTAACCTCATCAACGCTTGCAGAAGACTCACGATGTTTAATTTGAACCTTAATGCGAGGCGCTTTAACCCCAAGCGGATCTTGATAGGCAATAATATCAACCCCACCATCTTTACCTTTGGGGGCGATAAATGGGGTGTGGTAACCCATTGCTCTCAATAGAGCACCAACTAAATCCTGAAACTCATAGGGATTCAAACTATTAATTTGATTACGCAAGCCATCATTTGCCAATTCTTCAACTTCTTGAAGCGTAGCTTCTTGAGCTTGCTCAGTAACATTTCTTCTATCCAGATCCCCATCAATAACATCTGACTTAATATCATTTTTTTCTTTTTTAGGGTTGGCCTCTCTCCAGCTTCTATATGCATTACTAGCTGTTTCTAACAGCTCAACCTCATCTAAATTTCTTACGGAATCTCCTTCAGGAGTTAAATACCAAACACCTTTCTTCTTTACTAAAAATCCAGCTTTAATAAGATCAATAGTGTAAAAATGAAGAATTGACTTCCACCTCACATATCCTGTTTTTTCGTAAGTAGCCGTAGCCCAGCCATCAAATTGAATCGTTCTTTCAATTTCCTCAATGATGTCTTTGCTAGCGGCTTCGCCACCTTTGGCATGCAGTATCTTCAAGGTAGCATGTATAACTTTTGCTGCTAATTGCCTTGAAGGGGAAAGTGGTTTTGACATAAAAATCCTATTTTTTGTATCTTTTAGAAGTTTATATCCAAACACATGCAATAAATTAATAATAATGTCGATTTTTCGGACAAACCACCGCAGGTCGCCCCTAACCTTCTATCGCACATAGTCCTAGCTTAATTTGGCTAAGAAGATATACCCTGATCTAGCAATTATGGCCAGTTGTTTCTGGAGTTGGCAATAGAGCAAACATGAAATAAAGGTTTAGATAAAAGCCCGCAGCAGCAGCCAATACTTATATGAACACATTAAAATTTTACTGCTTATTTGACGTATGATAAATGACCAATAGGCAAGCCAAAATTATCCCAACAGCTTAAAGGGCTTGAATTTTAGCCTTGCAAATGCTCAGCGCAAGAAGCCAATAAATCAAAATTTCTCTCGGCATGAATAAAATGTGTGCTGATATATCTAATCACCTTAGAGTCATCCAATAAGATAAAAAATCTAGTGGCGTTACCAAATTCTATAGTTTTTAAATCTTTGTAAAAAGGAAGCTTGCGTGGATTAATATCTGCAATAACTGGAAAACTGATGCCATTCTTTTTATCATCCACATAGCCAGCCCAGCGAAGATATGACAACTCAGATAACCCAAGAATGCTTATATTTTTTTCCTGTAGTTTTTTAATCAACCTCTGAAGGACTCCGCCTCTCACGATATTAAACTTTAGTAAATCCTCTGGATGGCTAATAAGTAGCGTCCAACCTTGATTCTCAAATTTCTCGAAGTTAATTCGACCCTGAGTCGAATCTAAAGAAAAGTTGGGAACTTTAGAGCCAATTTTTATACTCACAACCTACCTCAAATATAGAATTAAATTAAGTTCGTAGGCCCTGAAAAATTAAGCGAACTAAGTGTTTTGTGCAAAGGCAATACCAGCTTATTATAAGAAAAAAGGTCATTTGGGCCAATGTAAATAAAAATAGATGAGGAAAGAATTTTGTCCAACACAGATCAACATTGAGAAACATCTAAATTTTTACTGTATCCGCTAAATACTGAACTAATAAAAACTTTTTTTTAAATTTTTTTAGGGATTCAAATATCAATAAGTAGCAGCTTTATATCCAATAATTATTTTTTATGAATATTTAAATTTATTGAATTACCTTTTGCCAGCATTCTCAAATGTCAGTTTTCTCGACAAATTAATCAAGTCGCTCACGGTCTGCCAGATTCTTCCAGCATAGATCGGCCCTAGCTCCGCTCGGTTAACAAGATCTACGATGATTGAGCCAGAGCTTGCCAATTGAAACCGTCGAACTTGGAGTTTAGTGGTGGCCTATTGGTATCAACCGGCATAGGCATATAAAGTGATCCAATGTCGGGAAGACCGACAAAATTAATCGAATGCAATAAGATTAAAGCTCGCTAGCTATTTCTTTGATATCTTTTTCTGATCGCGTCAGGATTGTCAGAAATTGGGGGAGAAAACCCATATCTCTCTTTAAAACCATTAATTAACCTCTCCCAAAACTTTTGCTTGGCTTCATTAGTATCTGTTACTAAGAGCTTATTGACTGCTTCTAAAATGAAGTCAGACTTAAATGACTTATATTCTTTGTAGGTTAAATCTTTAATTACCGAATACAAAATATCTTCATTAATTTCATAGCAAATCACAGTCTTTTCAGAAAAAAGATGAGACATGTTGGAGTTTGTAAGATTAAGTTGGCCCATTAGACTTTAGATGTTCTGTTAAAAATCTTGTAAAACCTCTGCTGTAGATACTAATTTCAATATAAGATCCTAGTCAAGAATATATTAAATCAGCGGGCTTTTAATAATATGAAATTTGATGAGTCACAGGCTAAAGGACTAAAAAATCACTTAATTCGTGAGATAGAAAAACAATTAATAGAATTTTTAGATCCATTTGAGATTAGCAGTGAATTTAGCGATGTTGGTAACTTGAGCTCCATAAACTCCTTCAATAGATTTAATAGTGCTTTAAGTGTAGGAATTAAGAAATTTACTACATCACGATATGAAGGCTTAAATAAAGGAAAAAAATATATTGCCTATGCAACAATTTGTTCCTCAGATTCAAGAGATTACGAGGGTAGGACGGAAAAATCAATTTACGGATTTAATGTCTTGATTGGAAAGAGTTTTGAGTGCTTAGAGGGTTCCTACTCGTTGAGCGAGCATACAATACTAAGATATTTTCAGCGTAGAAATTTCACAAATCAATTTAATCCTAGTAGAGATATTTTTCTGTTAATTGATGATTTGAGATATGTCCCACACTACTCAGCTTATTGGGCAAGAATCGCATATTTTCACTTAAGAAAGTTAGGCATCAAAAAGATAGATATCCAAATTCCAGCAATAAGTGGGTTATTTATATGTGAAATGAATGTAGAGGAAGTGTTTAGCAAAGTAGAAATAAGAACATACATTTCAGACGATATGCTTAGGATTGAACAAAAGGAAAAAAAGGATTTTTTAGTAAAAGCAATGACCGGTCTTGAGCAGTCAGCATTACCATTTTTTGGCATATTAGAAGTTGAAGCTACTGACAATATAGAATTTGAGGCAAAAATTCTTAGCTATAGACTTAGTAAAAATTTAAACATGCTCTTTGACAAATCTTTTGCTGATGAGGACACTCCAATGGGATATGATTGGACTATAAATAGGGTCTTTGATTTTATTATTAATGATGCAATAAGCGAGAACGCAAACGATATTAAGCTGCCTATTCATCCATTAAAAAGAGAGCACCTTAACAAAAAATTAAAAATTAAATCATTCCTTGATTAAATAATCATAAGATATAAATTAAGGAGACATGTTAGCAGCACCCTTTATCTTAACCTGTGTTCGTTGCCATGAAACTATCAATAAAAGAAATTAATCAAAAAATCTTAGCCAAAGAAGAAGAGAGAATCCGTAAGGAAAAAATAGATCTTGAATTAAAAAAGCTAAAACAGGCCGAAAATAGAAAGAAAGCGAAACTACTGAGCGACATCTCTGAGAACGCTTTAGATGCTGCACTAAACGGTAACCTGGAAATTGAAATTAGTTCTAATTACCCCATAGATGAAATTAAACAAATTTATGAGTTAGCTGAAAAGTATTTCTTTAACATAGAAGAAAGAGACTATTCAGAATCTATAGATAATCAATTAAGAAATCACATTAAGAATTTAGATAAAAATACAATTTCTACACTTACAAAAAATCTATCTGCTTCAGCATGGCGCTTACGTGATCTATGTGATGAGTTAAAAAAATCAGATGAAATAGACAGTGAATATGAAGCTAGTTATGCCGTAGATTTACTCGATGAGTGTCTCAATCCTAAAAATCCATTTGATGAGAGAGTTATCTCAGCTAACTTAGCCCTCTCTGAACTAGAAAATCTTTTGAATTATCTTCATGATCCCTATTACTCAAAAATATTTGATGAGGAATTGCTTAAATTAACGGGTATTTTCCCCGGAGGGTTGCAATTTAGGAATATAGATGAGAACGCAATACACAATTACTTGATCTGGGACGAACACACAGATGATGATGTTTTTAATTATGAGCCCGCATCCGATTATTTTAATGTAGTAGGACTTAGCTGGATCGCTAGCTCACATGGACAATTATTTGTTAGCGCACTAAATAATTTAATAGACCAAAAAATTAATTGTGATGAATCGTCATTATTAATGTACTTATTTAAAGATATCAGGGCTTTTAGGATAGTCTTAGAGAATGGCTCTGAAGTCTATACCCTTCTTGACGAAAAAGGCCTATTGAGTTTATTTACAAAATTAGGTTACAAGGTTGATCAAGAACAACGAACAATTGATGAAATTTCTTTAAAAATGTCATGGAATAAAAAATAGATATAAAATTTTGGTGTTATTTTTTATTGTCTTCCGTAATTTTATCTAGAGCGAACAACAATTTGACAGATCTGTCTACCAGCGATAACGCTAAAGTTATAGTTGTGTATAGGCCCTCAGAGCATTGATCAATATAAAAAAGTGCAGCTTCTGCATTATTTTTATTTTCCCCTATTGTTAACTTATTCATTAGTTGATCATGCTCATCTAAGGTTTTAATTATTAGCGCCTTACTTCCATAGTTAGGATGTACAAATTCTGACATGAGCCCATATATTTTTGATAAAGGCATTTTTGACTTCTTTTCTATGTCGTCTATGGCAGTAATAATGTGGATTCTCTCGACTGCTCTTTCATCAGACAGAACTGATCCAAACTTTTTCATATGATCCTGCCAATCAATACTAGAGGCAACATTCCCACGTTGAATCGCAGAATATATTTCATATATCTTTTGATGATATTGACTTGTTAAAACTTTTTTCTCAACCGATGATTTTGTTTTCAGTATTTTTTTAACAATTTCCATGCATTCAAAAAACTTATGCTCTACACGTCGAAATGTATAGTAAGTTGTACAAACTAGTTCAAAAATTGATCTACTGATTATTGCGGCACCCAAAAATCTCCCGTTCATAAGACATTCTTGCAACATTTGAGACAATTCCCTAATCTGATAAACGAATATAAAGTGAAAAGTTTCATAAACATTAAAAACAATAAACTCTAAAGGTCCGTCATTTTTGTAGTAACTAAAAACCTCAGATGGATTGTGACTCTTCAAGACTCCTAACTCGACATTATTTGGAATGTTAATAAATTCTTTAGAAAAATCCGGGTAGATATTTTTAACTCTCTCAAAGTATTCATGGGAATTTTTATTAATACTAGTTTTATTTTCACTGACTACACCAACAATCCACTCCGGAAAATTATCTTTTGCGCTCATATTCGTCTCATAAATATTTGAATGTACCCAATTTAGAACTTCACTCTAGCATCACTTCACCCCCCCACAAAACCACAACTTAATTTTTTTCCAAATTCTTCAAGAATAATTTCTAACTAGGCCCCAGATGCTCATTTAAATTTTGAGCCATTTAGATACCTATTGGCGTTCCTACCTGCGGCAAGTAGTATCCTGCTCTCTCAAACGCGTGTTTGAGATGTTCAACAGCATTCATCAACCAAGCCTCTCTGATACCAATACTCATAGTTCAATGACCTTTCATACGCTTTGTTCTATGACCTACGGTGACGATCACACCTTCACTTAGAACTGCGTAGCAGTCAAAGTGAGCCTCTAAGGCAACGTATGTGCTTTTGGGCAGTGCGTTTTTGAGCTTTTGTCTCACAGCTTTAGGGAATGTTAGGATTTCAGCACCATGATGGTCGTGGTTGACCTTGCCATAGTTGATCAATGAGTCAATTACATAGCCTGGTATACCTCGTTGTTGCTGTCTGACTGTGGCGTGGTGCGATGCAATAAATTCCATTTTTACCCCCTATGTCTGATTCTTTAGATCAGAATATCAATCTGGTGGCTCAATTAATGAGCCAGTAATTAGATAAAGTATTAAATATGAGAATTTCCCGTTCAAAAGTAGACCTATTTATTGAGTGCCCT
>JACCDV010742462.1_pt1 | contig 11952 bp, 9 predicted proteins | sample 7446131 | NCBI WGS metagenome assembly JACCDV01 (sample SAMN15323448, study PRJNA562643) | freshwater metagenome | isolation source: river surface water | place: USA:Blue River Watershed | collected 2017-08-17
ACCAGGAGTCATTGCCACAGAAGTCGGATACACGGGAGGAGAAAATGAACACCCAACATACGAGCGCCATCCCGGACATGCCGAAGCAGTTCGTATCGAGTACGATAGTGAGAAGACTTCCTATCAAGCACTCTTAGATTTTTTCTTTTGTGTGCACAATCCCACCACCTTGAATAGGCAAGGTAATGATCTCGGCACTTCATATCGCTCAGCTATTTTCTATCAAAATAAAGATGAAAAAAAGCAAGCAGAAGATTTTATAAAAATAGTCAATGAATCTGGTCGTTGGGACAAAGTTGTTGTGACTAGTTTGGAACCCTTTACTCGTTTCTGGCCCGCGGAAAACTACCACCAAAACTATCTGGTTAAAAATCCGGGAGGCTACACTTGTCATGCTGTCTACTTTTCTTCATACCTAAAATGAGAAAATTATAGAGTTCTGTAAGATTGGTCGCCATGGTGCGTCAAGATAAGTATGTTAGAGAAAGCAAAAAATTTTACCCTAGCGCACCCCAGACTCAAGAAACTTTTTGGGGTTTTCTTATTAAGTCTTGGTCTTCTTGCTTTAGTGACCCCACTCACTCCTGGTGCCACACTGTTTATAGTTTTAGGTTGTGAGTTTATAGGTCTACAGTTTATCTTTTTAGAAAAGATCAAAAAGGGTTTCCTGAAATGGAACTAGAAGTTAGTGGTTTAGACTAGTAGTAGTTTAGATATGTCACCTGATAGTACTACAGGGTTTTTGCTGTATGGCCAATGGACCCATGATGTTGTCCAAAAGTAAGGTCAGCCATAAATATGGTTGTTACTCAACAGAAAAGCGGTTCAAGAACAAAATGGGTATATTTATAGCCGTTACACGGACCTGTCATTTTTTTATGGGGAAATAGTTGATTTCTCCCCCATTTAACGACTCAGGGTGTGGAACGTACTATATTAAGGCTAAATTGCAAAAAGTGATTTGGTGGTCAAACTTGTCTTAGTGACATACAATAATACATATGAAAAATATTTTGTTAGCCCTGGTGGCATTATTGATTATAAGTGCAGGTGTTTATTTCCTTATGTCAGGCGACTCGTCGGTTGATACAACTTACCAAAAACCGACAACTATGGACGAATCGAGCATCCCTAGTGATTCACTACCAACAGGTTCTGACATGAACCCAGCCGATGAGGAAGTAGTCAAAGAACTTGAGCGAGGAGAGGAGAGTCTAGTCGGTACCTCTGAGGAAGGTACTGAAATTTCGGCCTATCATTTTGGTACTGGTGAGCGTGAAATACTTTTAGTCGGAGGTATCCATGGGGGCTACTCTTGGAACACGGCTTTGCTTGCTTATGAAATCGTCGACTGGCTTAAGTCGAGTCCTGAGGTAATTCCAAAGAATATTAAAGTGACAGTGATACCCAGCCTCAACCCTGATGGTCTAGCTAAAGTCACCGGCACAACCGGGCGCTTTAGTGCCAGCTCTGTCAGCGCTAATGAGGCCGAAAGAACTGAAGCTCGTTTCAACGCAAACACTGTCGATCTAAACCGCAACTTCGACTGTGAGTGGAAACAATCAGGTACCTGGAAAAACAAAACTGTGAGTGGTGGTAGCCAACCTTTTTCAGAAGCTGAAACAAAAGCACTTCAACTTTATGTAGCTAAATATAAACCACATGCAGTTATTGCTTGGTACAGTGCAGCTGGTGGAGTTTATGCCTCTCAGTGTGGCGATACCACTTTGCCAACCACACTATCAATGACCAAGACTTTCGCTCAAGCCTCAGGTTATACTCCGCACGAAGTTTTTGATTACTATGAAATTACTGGTGACATGGTGAACTGGTTTGCTAAACAAAATATTCCAGCCATCAGCGTACTTCTATCGAACTATGGCGATACCGAGCTCTCAAAAAACAAAGCCGGTATCACCGCTATACTGACTTCACTATCCAAGTAATGTCAAAAAATATTTATCTAAAGTATTCGGTTCTGTCACTGTCTCTACTCGCAATCGGTACAATAGTAATCTTCACTTTTAACAAAATAAATACACCTATTCCCAGCGATGACGAAATTGTCGTACCAAAGCCAAATCTAGAAACACAGCAGGCACCAGAAAAAATTAAAGTGATAGGTACCTCAGTAGAAGGTAAAGAAATTAAACGTCACAGCTATGGTCAAGGGAGTACTACATTACTTTTCGTAGGCGGAATCCACGGTGGCTATGAGTGGAACAGTATCCTAGTTGCTTACAAGCTAATCAATGAAATTGAAACTGGCCTGATCAATGTACCAGCTGGAATTACTCTAGTAATCATCCCTAACCTAAATCCGGACGGTCTCTACTTAGCGACTGGTCTTGAGGGAGAGTTTACTGCTCACCAAGTACCTAAGAATGACGCTCACGAAACAGGTAACGGTCGCTTCAACGCCAACAACGTTGACCTGAATCGCAACTTTGATTGTAAATGGCAACCGAAAAGTAGTTGGCGAAGTAAAGTTGTCAGTGCCGGCACCTCAGCCTTTTCGGAACCTGAAGCAGTTGCTTTACGGGACCTAGTATTAGAGACAAAGCCAAGTGGGGTAGTCTTCTGGCACAGTATGGCAAATGCTGTCTATGCTTCCGAATGCGAAGCTGGGATATTACCAGAAACACTAACTTTGATGAACCACTATGCTAAGGCAAGTGGGTACAAGGCAGTCTCTAGCTTCGATGCATATCCGGTGACTGGTGATGCTGAGGGTTGGTTGGCTTCGATAAATATTCCCGCTATTACCGTAGAGTTGGGTGATCGCACGACGGCTGAATGGAGTAAAAACCGAGCGGGTATTCTGTCGCTAATTGAATTACATGCAAGTCGATTAACTACTTTAGATCCAGCGGGCGGATCAGTCCCGAACAACTAGTTAGTAAAAATCTGCCTCGCTACCCCCGTAGCACGCCGAGGGGTATTAGCAGGCAGTTGAAACTCTCTTCGGAGAGAGCTTCAAAGGTGTTTATTCTAGACTAAATGTCAGGTTTCACGCTCGCTGTTAAATATTTATTGTCCGTGCGACAGTCTCCCAGACTGTCGCACTCCACGCCACAAGCGGGAGTGGCATTCTAGACGGACTAGTAAAAAAGTCAGACCCTTCCGGGTCTGACTTTTTTATTTTCTGGTCTTAGTAAGATGGCGTTTATTATCTAGGCGACCGTCAGGTTCTGTAATCTGACTATAAAACTTAGTCGTTCCCACACTGGCATGCCCCAGAAGAGTCTGGACAGAACGTAAGTCTATACCCTTTATAAGTAGACCGGTGGCAAAACTGTGACGAATGACCTTAGGTGTCACTCTGCCTGCAATACCGGCCTTAATGGCGTAGTGCTTCAGTAAGCGTTGAACGGATTTTGGTGTCACTCTAGCATCTTCGCCAATATGCGCCTTATGTCCATAACGAATAAACAGCCACTTTCCCATATCCGGACGAGCCAACAGGTACACTTTTATAGCCATACATGCTTCTTTCGCAATACTGACTGAGCGTATTTTATCTCCTTTGACAGATACCAAACATTCCGCTCGAGCAAAATCAATATCAGTAATAAGGAGATTACATAGTTCAGAAATCCTTAAACCACTAGCCACTAATAATTCTAAAATGGCTCGGTCACGTTTTCCGAGCAGAGTTGACTGGTCGACTGCTTTAAGTAGTCTGTTGGTATCAGAAACTGAAATTAGATCCGGGGAACACCTCTCTGTTTTGCTCAACTCTACGCTTGATGGAGAAAGGGGGACAATCCCGCGTCTTTGCAAAAACTTCAAAAAGGTACGTAGGGCAATCAAATGGTAATTCTGGGTTCGTTGTGTCATAAGCGATTTCTGACCATTGGCTTTTGTGCCCGGCAGCTGATTTAGGTGGCGTCTAAACTGTCTAACCAAGTCTGCGGTTAATCGCTTCGGATTAGTAGTCTTAACAAAAGCCAAAAACCGGTTAAGGTAGCGTTCATAATTTTCTAGTGTTTTAGTACTCCGGTGTCTTTCGCGTACCAAATCCTCTAAAAACTGTCTTTTTAGTTCCTCAAGGTTCATTACCATTATTATACAACGCTTATCTGGACACTATTTTGACATTTTGTCTAAATAGCAGTCTGACTTGCACTTTTAGTATTTTTATGCTATAGTGTTAACAACCTTCGCGGTTAATCAACTTCGCTCCTTATAAACACCATAATGGTGTGTATCTATTTATAAGCGAGTGACTATACATATATATGTTAACAAAACGAGTAAAAGACAACGTCCTGAAAACAACCCGGCGTCACGACAGTGATACTGGTTCTCCGGAAGCACAAGTGGCTCTCTTAACGAGACAAATCGATGAACTTTCTACGCATCTTCGGAAGCACAAGAAAGATTTTCACTCTCGTCGTGGTCTTCTACAAATGGTAGCTGACCGCCGAAAGCACCTGTCTTACCTAGAGAAGAAAGACGAAAAGTCATATCAATCTTTGATCAAGAAACTTGGTCTAAAGCGATAACTAAAAATGCTCCATCTGGAGCATTTTTAGTTATCGCGCTATAGTGTGTAAGTTGCGCATTATTTTTTATACAATTTATAATTATTTTTATATGGGAGTTATCCGACATCCGGAACAAAGAGTAGCTGTCCTCATTGACACGCAAAACCTTTACCACAGCGCCAAGAATTTATACAAATCAAAAGTTAATTTTGCATCAGTTGTAAAGGCGGCCCTAGGTGATAGAAAACTTATTCGTGCCTTATCATATGTAGTAAATACTGAGGGTGGGGAAGAAGGGGCCTTCTTCGAAGCTTTGGAAAAGGTCGGCATTGAAATCAAAACCAAAGACCTACAAATTTTCTACGGTGGGGCAAAAAAGGCTGACTGGGATGTCGGCTTAGCCGTTGACGCTATTAAATTGGCTCACAAAGTAGATGCTATCGTCTTAGCTACTGGTGATGGTGACTTCATCCCTTTAGTAGAGTATGTCAAAAGCCAAGGTTGTCAGGTGGAAGCTATTACATTTGGTCGTTCAGCCTCTTCACGTTTACGAGAAGTGGTAGATGATTTTATTGATCTAGACGAGAAACCACAAGAATTCTTGATTGGTTACAAGACCGGTCGCCGTAACAAGCCCGGAGCCAAGCACGGAAAAAGAAATAGTAAAAATCCTGATCAAGAATAAATTTTCGTAAACTATGCAACGAAAGATATACGAGACTCAATTGGGTGGCAAAAAATTAACTGTAGAATTTAATGACCTTGCCATGCAAGCTAACGGGTCAGCACTACTGACCTATGGCGAAACAGTCATATTGGTCACCGCCGTCATGGGAGCAGAAGAGAATACTGGGCTTTCTTATTTTCCTTTGTCGGTAGAATTTGAGGAAAAATTCTATGCAGCGGGCGAAATCCTTGGTAGTCGCTTTATGAGACGAGAAGGGAGACCGAGTGATGAAGCGGTTTTATCTGCCCGGATTGTTGACCGAACGATACGTCCTCTATTCCAACAAAATCTCAGAATTGATGTCCAAGTAGTGGTGACAGTACTTTCGATTGGGCAAGATGACCCTGATGTCCTTGCCGTTATTGGAGCTTCCTTAGCTCTAGCTGTCTCTGATATACCATGGCAGGGTCCAGTTGGAGCTGTACGTCTCGGCCGAGAAAAGGCGACCGGCAAGATTCTAATCAATCCAACTTATGTGGAGCGTCTTAACGGCAACCTTGATCTTGAGATCTTGGCCTGCGGAAAGGAAGGTAGGATAAATATGATAGAGACGGCTAGTCACGAGCTAGCGGAATCAGTCATCGTCGATGCATTAGTTGAAGCTACTTTAATACATAAAGAATTGGAAGAATTTCAGATAAAGATAATTAGTGAAATTGGGAAAGCTAAAAGAGTAGTAGCCAAACTAGAAATTCCTAAGGCTATTACTGCTTTATATGAAGCTGAGTTCAAAGAAAAGTTAATCGAGACCATATTTTCAAATCGAGCCGGAAAGGATCATCTTTATGGAGTCAAAGATGAATTTGTAAATGCTGTAAAAGAACTACCGGAACCGGAAGATGGAAAATTAGCAGGGATCTTCTTTGAAGAACAAATTGATATCGAATTACACAAGGGAGCCGTACTTAAAAACCGTAGAGCTGATGGCCGAGACTTTGACTCCGTGCGTGAACTTTATGCACAAGCCGGTGGTATCTCCCCAGTCTTACATGGTTCTGGTATTTTCTATCGTGGGGGCACTAGAATTTTTTCAGCTTTAACTTTGGGCGGACCAGAAGCGGCGCAGATGGTTGATACTATGGAGGAAAGAGACGTAAAAAAACGTTTTATGCACCATTATAACTTTCCTCCATTTTCCGTGGGCGAGACCGGTCGGGTGGGCGGATTTAATCGTCGTATGATTGGTCATGGTGCCTTGGCCGAAAAAGCTTTAGTCCCAGTATTACCAAATAAAGAGATTTTTCCATACACTATTCGTCTAGTATCAGAAACCATGTCGAGTAATGGTTCTAGTTCAATGGGTTCAGTCTGTGCTTCTAGTTTGGCTTTAATGGACGGGGGAGTACCTATCACTAGACCCGTGGCGGGTATCGCTTCTGGCGTCATGATCTTAGATGATGATTACCGACTCTTAACCGACATTCAAGGTCCAGAGGATGAATTTGGTGACATGGACTTCAAGGTGGCTGGTACCAGTATCGGAGTCACTGCTATTCAAATGGATGTAAAGGTGTCTGGTATATCTATACCGATACTCACCGAAGCTCTGAACAAGGCGCGTGAAGCCAGAATATTTATTCTAGAAACTATGAACCAGGCCATCGCAGCCCCAAGGTCAAAAATTTCACCTCGGGCGCCAGAAATCTTGACCATAAAAATCTTACCTGAACAAATTGGTTTAGTTATTGGTGGTGGTGGCAAGACAATCAATGGCATCAAAGAAGCTAGTGGGGTTGAAGAGATAGTGATTGAAGATGATGGCACTGTCTTTATCACAGGTAAAAATGGTACGGCTGATCTAGCCTTAGCCAGTATTCAAGCACTGACAAAACGCTACGAGTTAGGAGAACGAACCACTGCTACCATAACCAAGATAGCTACTTTCGGCGCCTTTGCCAAACTAGACGCCTACAATGAAGGTCTGATCCATATTTCTGAAATTGCCCCCTTTAGACTCGAATCCGTGGAGGGTCTGCTGGCGGTCGGTGAAGTGGTACCTGTAGTAGTTAGTAAACTAGAAGATGGTAAAATCGGACTTTCTATTAAGCAGGCTGATTCTGATTTTGCCAAAAACAAAGGTTTTACCAAATAACCCACTGATAGTTTTCCATCAACCATCACAGTCGGGGTACTCACAAACCTTTAATTTCATGCGATACTAGACAGATGGATAGACAACCATTGGTCAGTATTCGTACGTTTGCTAAAGACCTCGAAGCAAAAAAACACCAAAAAGCTGACTTGCCAGCAACGGCTTCTGATATACCTGGCACCAAACGGCCGTCTCCGGTTGTTGCTCCTATAATAAAAACCAAATCTACTCCGGTATATACTTCTCCACAATGGACAACGAAGATTAAACCGTCAGAACCAAAACCGATTCCAAAACAAGAAGAAAAACAAACGAGTCCGATTAGAGAAGTCACAGATCAAACTAAAAATGAAAAGACAACTCCTGCAAATCAAAATATAACGGGTATCAGTGAGTCTGATGTTGAAGCGACTATTTTGACTGATAAAAAAAGGAATAGCAGTTTTAAGCTATTTCCGGCGATTGGTCATTCCTTAAAAAATTGGTTCAAGGGTGTCAACGACAAATACTTTACAAAGAAAACCCCTCGTTACACGGTTGCTGACACAAGTCTGAGGAAGGGTGTAATTCAAAAAGCTACTTCTAAGACAGGTAAACTTGAAACTTTTGACCATCAGAGTTTGCAAGCAAAAATTAAAGCTCGGGAGAATCGCGTAGGGGCAGAGCCCGCAAAGACCATTTGGACAGCTAACACCGAACCCGGTTACGCCTTGCTTGATGGGGAAGTCGAGGTGTCAAAAATTACCAATGTAGAAGCAGTACCTAGAAGAACTTTTACAGTCGAAGCGCCGAAAGCGACTGAAGTCGATACGAGATGGGATGAAGTACCAGCCCAAATCACAGAAGAACCTAAACCGATAGTAGAAAAAAAGCCTGAAGTACTAATGGCCAAGCCCGAACCAATAATCAATCCTGAAGCTCCTCGAAAAGTAGTTCTAGCAGAACCAATTATCAGTCCGAATTTGGAAGTAGAAGAAGTAAAACCGGAGTTGACTACAGAGGTACTCGAAGTGGTAGTTCCGGTTGAGGTACCAGTCCCTACGACAACACCAAAAAGAGGTCGAGTTGTGTCCGTGACAAAAATAAAACCATCACGATTATCAGACTGGCTCTTTAGTACCAGCACCAACGCACTATCGCTTGGGACTTCCGGTTTAATCTTAGCCATGATTGTTACTGGCGCTTTTGGTTATCTCCTATGGTCTAGTTACAAACCAGCTACTCCCACCTTGATAACCCAAATTAATGTACTGCCCGAAGCACTAGAGGCTCCCCTTCAGCCGATCTACACAGACAATCTTAGTCGAGAGGCTATTTTCGCAGCCATCATTGATAACCAAAAGAATAACCAACATGACATCTTTTATCTTGTCTTAGTTTCTTCACCAACTGGGAAAGAAGTGTTGCCTGCCATCAGTGTCATCAGTAGTCTCAATCTTTCACTTAGACCTGCCTTCGCCAACTCTATCAAAAATATTTATTTCGGAAGTCTGCGCCAGTCAAATCCCTTCATTATCCTAGACGCCACAGACAAAGCCATGTCTCTTGGTGGCATGCTCGCTTGGGAAGATAAAGTCATTGAAGATTTGGCACCAATCATAAAGAGTTTCAAACCAAATCTGTCTACTGATAATGTCAGTAAAAATATTAAAGATGAAATCGTCCTGGGAAATGACACCCGAGTAATAACCGATTTGAATGACGAGATACTACTGGCCTATACCATAACTAGCAACAATAAAATATTAATAACTGACAATATAAGTACCTTAATGAGCTTAATTAACTTAGTAAAATAATCATGTTAGATAATTCACACTATAAAACTAGACTGGAACAAGAACTGGCCAATATTACTGAAGAATTGAAATCAATAGCCACCTTCGAAGCCAAGACTGACGACTGGAAAGTTAAGCCCGAACAAAGTCAATTTGAAGCAGACTCAAACTCAGAAGCCGATGCCATAGAAGAGACGGAGGAGCGTCAAGCAACTTTATCTGACTTAGAGATTGAGTACCGTAACATTAAAAGGGCACTAGAAAAAATTGAAGCAGGTACCTACGGTATTTGTGAAGTGGATGGTACCGAAATCGAGCCGGAGAGATTAAACTTCAAACCAACTGCCCGCACCTGCAAGAATCACATGAACGACGAAGGTACTCTGCCGATGTAATACTTATGAGTATCGCTCGCGTCTATACAATCCAACCACACGTATTGACCGGTACTTTAGTGACAATAGAAGCAGACCTCTCTCGGGGTCTGCATTCTTTTTCAGTAGTTGGTTTGGCTGGAAAAGCGGTTGAGGAAGCAAAAGATCGAGTCAGTAGCGCTATCAAACATTCTGGTTTTAACTCACCTAAAAGTCAAAATCACAAAATTACTATATCTCTATCACCGGCCGACCTAAAGAAAGAGGGTCCGATCTTTGATTTACCGATTGCCTTAGCTTATTTGATTGCAGCTGGGGAAATCAAAGATGTTGGTAAAGTTATTTTTATTGGTGAATTAGGACTAGATGGTTCGCTCAAGCCGGTAAAAGGTGTCCTCACAGTTGTTCAGTCAGCTGTCCGACAGGGTTTTAACCAAATCATAGTACCCAAAGAAAACATCGCTGAAGCCGGACTAGTGTCAGGTGCAGAGATTTATGGTGCAACTTCATTATCAGAAGTAATCAGACACTGTGACCACGCTCACCCGGAACATCGACCAATCATAAAGTCGCCCTTAACAAAAATTGATGACGATTGGGTAGTCAGTAAAATTCGATTAGAAGACATCAAAGGACAAGAAAGTGCTAAGCGCGCACTTATAATCGCAGCCGGTGGAAGACATAACGTAATTCTAGTTGGACCGCCAGGTACTGGGAAGACTATGTTGGCTAGAGCCTTTCAAAGTTTGTTACCACCCCTTACTCGAGAAGAAACTCTAGAGGTGACCGCTATCCATTCACTCTGTTACGGTATAGACAGTATCACCACGACTCCCCCCTTCCGAGCACCACACCACACCGCTTCTCATACAGCCCTGGTCGGTGGAGGTACCAACCCTAAGCCAGGAGAAGTGACTCTGGCACATCGCGGTGTACTATTCATGGATGAATTTCCAGAGTTTGAGCGCAGGAGCTTGGACGCTCTACGTCAACCACTAGAAGATCGGGTGGTGAGTATTTCAAGAGTCCAAGGCAATGCTATATTCCCTGCTGACTTTATATTAGTCGCCGCTCTAAACCCTTACCGAGGTAGGGAAGACGGGACAAAGAACCTAGCTAGAGCGCTTCGGGAAACCTATAAAGAAAAAGTTTCAGGACCGATTTTGGATAGAATCGACCTCTGGATTGAAGTGCCACACATTGATTATGATACGTTACAAAAAATAAATCCTGACCGTGATGAAACACAAAAAGCACAGTCATTGATCCTTGAGGCTAGAATAAAACAAAGACAAAGATTGAGTGGTCGTGGAATCAGTACCAACGGACAAATGTCCAGTCGTGACCTAGAACAGACAGTGTACTTAAAACCTGAAGTCGAAACCCTCTTGAAACAATCCGCCGAAAAACTGAACCTATCTCCACGCAGTTACCACCGCCTGATTAAAGTAGCCAGAACTATCGCCGACCTTGAACAAAGTGAAGCGATTGAAGTAGCACACCTCTTAGAGGCCCTACAGTACCGGGTGCCAGCTGATTAGATTAAACCCCGAGCACCTAGTGCTCGGGGTTTAATCTTTAATGTGGATCTATCCTAAAAGGGATTGCTAGCACCTCGTACCTCGAAGTGTAGGTGTGGTCCGGTTGATTTGCCACTATTTCCACTAGCACCGATAACTTGACCTTGGTTGACGTAAGCGCCGACACCGACGTCATTACGTGATAGATGAGCGTATAGAGTCTGCGCTCCATTACTGTGGCGCACAACGATGTATTGCCCATAACCACCATTCCAACCTGAACTCTTTGAGACCAATACTTCACCGGAAGCGGCTGCTCGAATTGAAGTCCCGATAGATGCTCCGAAGTCTACACCGTTATAACCGTGAATACCCTGTGTCTTTTTACCTCCTGGAATTGGATGAGTAATCCAGCCACCAGAAGAAGACTGTCCGCTGACCTTGGTCGGTGATGACTTGTTGACACTAGGAGCTAGTGTGATAGTGCCACCAGGAATAACGAGCTTCTCTCCAACCACCAGTTCGGCATCACCGGAAATCTGGTTGTAAGACATGATTTCATCCATATCTCCCTCATACTTCTTGGCAATAGCACTTAAAGTATCGCCCTTCTTGATCTCGTGCTGAACTCCGGCAACCGGTAAGATAATCAAAGTCTGCCCAGGCCGAATACCGCTAGCTTTAGGTAAATCATTGGCCCATAAAATGGTATTGGCGGTGACGCCATACATACCAGCGATGTGGGATAGGGTATCACCCTCTCTCACGGTATAAACACTAATCTCACCACTACTGACGCGTGAAGAAGCGATCAGATCTTTGCCGACCGGACCGACTGAGACTAGGGTGTCTTCACTTACAGTGACCTCAGCTCCTCCTCGATTACCCTGAGGATTGGGATTCTGTAAGGCTGAGAGCATGGGTACATCTAGTACCGAACTGGAGGCTATATATTCTGGCGTCTTGGCTAC
>JACCDV010421696.1_pt1 | contig 11951 bp, 6 predicted proteins | sample 7446131 | NCBI WGS metagenome assembly JACCDV01 (sample SAMN15323448, study PRJNA562643) | freshwater metagenome | isolation source: river surface water | place: USA:Blue River Watershed | collected 2017-08-17
ATTAGAAAAAAACATAGGTAGAATACTCTCCTCAAAAGTACGCACAGGATAGGCTGTAAAATAACTTTATGCCTATCACATTAGTACAACAGGAACGATCTTCTTCATCCTATGGGAATGAGAACAGGCAGGGTATGAACATGATTGATGAGAGACTAAAGCGCATAAAGGAGAAGACAAGCCAATCTGAGCTCCAGAATAAGAAATACCAATAGAGATTGTAGGTGAGGTAGCACGTTGGCAAAATTTATACCAATGAGCCCAACCATAACTTCTAACTCAAAGTGCACCCTGTGATCAACGATAAGCCTCACACTGTCAAAATTGCAGAAAAACTCGCTTATCAAATCGAACTGGATGCACGCATTAGAAAGGCAAGGCAAGAGTTTGATAAGGTGGAGGGAGAAGACAAGTGGAGGGATCTATAGCTCAAATTAAGCAAAAATGGAGTAAGACTGACACAAATATAACTAAAAGAGCTATTGACCTTATCTCCCAACGAGTTCACTCCCTTCGATAGGGAATAGACAAATGATAGTTGGGATTTAGCAAAAGGGTTCTGTGAGGCTCAAAAACATTGGTAAAAGGAGGTAAGCGGATGTGCAACAATGAAATGCCTCAAGAATGAAGGTTTTAATATTGACGAACTGGATCTGAACAAGAAAGGATACTTGACCATTGAGGATCTTGTCTGTTTTGTCAACCTATACACAGGACACTTCCATAAAAACAGAGACTTGGCCATTGTTTACCGAAGGTTGCAGCTGCTTTAGAGGAATAAGAATTAATTGGGAATAGATTTTCCTACTTTCTACAGAGCCTTCACCATTTGATCATACCATTATATTCAACCATTCATGCTCTGACATGTTTATTTTATACGATCTCGAGGAATGAATCGATAGTTAATTTATATAAGATTAAAGATGAGTTACTCTCGCTCCATCTAGAAAGACAGTCTCTTCAATGCCGTCTTGAAAGCGCGTAAGATTAGGGAGTAGAAATAGCAAAAGCTGATTGACTATATGTGGAGGGATAAAGTTAGATATCTATATGGTCGCAATAGGCCGAGGCTGTTTCGCTACGAAAGAGACTTGCTTGATGATGTCGATCATTATTCCGACTCTTAATTTAGTATTAATTAAACATCAGACGCAGTCCTCATTACTAAAAAGCTAAGTCCAAAGAAAAAATTTGTCGCCAAATTGCAATAAAATTATTTGTAATTAACATAAGAAGAAATTCTGAGAGAAAAGGCTCAAAGATTCATTGCTCGATTGCGGAAGCAGAAAGAATACAATGAGGGAAAGATACTGATGATGAGGAAAAAGGAAGAGGAAAGGCGTGAACTGTAGTTAAAGAAAATGGACCTTTAAAGGAAATCATTGGATTTTCTAAACAAGAAGAGTAAAATGAATCGAATAATGGATAAGATTCTATTTCACGAGGAGAGGATCAGCGAGAGGGCAGCAAATAGCTTGAAGAAAACACATGCACGCGCTAAGACATAGAACACTTAGAGAGGGTAGCTTTCAAAGAGTCTCAATATCGAAAAAGACGACTAGGAAATAATAAATCTTAAGCGCAAAGTGAATGAACTGTCTACAGTTGTTTAGAAGCTAGTGACATCTTGATTATTTATTATCTCTCCAAGAATGATAAAGATAAACTCAATCAATGAACGACTTCATATCAATTTTGGACCGAGAGATCCTGTTTTGCTGGAAGGCAATTTATCGCTCGGGCCAAGGGTTTATTCTTTTGAATATAAGGTTTTTGGTCGTAGGATAGTTTAACTATAGTATCGTTTTGTATTGCTTCTACGCTTACACTTGATAGTATCTTATAAGTCCGGGGTCAATTTCTTCATTTGGAGTGTAGCTCATTTACACTTCCTTTTGAAAACGCTAAATCCTTCATTATTTACTCTATAGTTGCCCTCTAGTTTCTTCAAAGAATTCCTGCGTGTCTGTGGATCTAGAATTTTGGAAGCCAGCTCAAATGTTTTATTAGAGGCTTTGAAGAAATGCTTGAGCGTTTATCTGTAATGAGCCATAATTATAATATTGATGAAATAAGATGAGGCAATTGCCGGATTGGATTATCTGCAACAATTCGTTTCTTAATAGGTGGAGAAATAGCTGGTTGACTTCATTTTGCAGCAACACTGGAATAATAGTTTAAAGCGGAGGACACAGCATTACGGATACATGTATTCCTACAACCAAAATAATAAATTGTAGAATGCCCAGCCCATTCCTAAAATAATGGCAGCCATTAAACAAGAAATTGAGGGCTACCTCAATGAGCGTCATAATATTGTATGCGAGTTCGATCAAATCATAGTAAATTAATACTTGCCTGGCCAAGGAATTTCCCCTCATATTGATAATCAACAGCTGTTTGGCCCAATAGTTATCAGCCTTAGCTTAGCCTCAAATACCACCATGCTGTTTCAAGATTCAAAAGGACGCAAAGTATAAAAGATGCTAATGAGAAGAAGTTTACTAATATTGGGTGGGGACAGCCGGAGCAAGTGGAAGCACTCCATAGCTAGCAGGAAGTTTGATAATGGAGTTGCAAGATCAACTAGGTATAGTTTGACTTTTAGAAAAGTCATTAATGCATGAAAAGATGGCATAATTGATAATCAATATTGTTTTCAATTATTCATATGCTAATGAGCTTTTGCGGGGAAATGAATGATGAAATCGGTCTATGAACTATTTGATGGTCTCCATCCTGATTTATTAAGCAAACGACTCTTTGTCATCATTAATCATATCAAGGTATTAAATTTGACCAAATTTAGTGTATTTATTATAAAGATTACATATGGTCAAAACCAGATTTACAAAAAAGCTAGAAGAGGAATAAGACTCTCAATTAAACAAGATACATAAGAGATAAATTGCTCAGAAGGTCAAGAGGAGACTAGCAGGGCTCAAAATTGAAAAGAAAAGGGCAGTATTGTTGGCTCATATCAAGAAAATTTTGAAATAGTAAATTTTTGAGTGCTCGATATGTCTGCAAACCCTACTGAGACCTGTCCTCACCTAGTGCGGTCATATTTATTGCCTTGATTGTGTATAGGAACTAGCACGGTGTGGATATGCATGTGGAATATGCAAGTAAGTGACTCCTCATTTCTAACTCAAGGTTCATGAACAAACCCAAGTCCTTGTCAACCTATACCTGGAGAAATGCTCGTAGGAGGAGTTGCAGCTATACAAAGAAAGAGAGGCCAGATTCGAAGTGAAAGAGACAATAAGGAAGATCGATGAGATGATAGTGGGAGATTACATCGACTTCTGGTGCACTGATTAAAAACGCTGGAAAGATGAGTTCATCGTGAGTATGTCAAATGAAACAATTACCCTCAGCAACAACATCAAGGTAAGCAAGAGCTCAAGAAGGATTGCTCAGTTCAACACATTTACCAGTTAGTTGTATCTTGTATGAAAGAGATCTATGATCAGCATTTATTGTAAGTTAATAAGTGTATCTATTAACTTTAGAGTAAAAACATAATATTAATAAGTTTAATCTATAATAAATGCGAATTAAGAGGGGTGGAGTGATGGATAGCAACTCAAGAGGGCGTAGCTCCAACGGTAGAGCGTTGGACTCCAAATCCAACGGTTGCGGGTTCAAATCCCGTCGGCCTCATTTTTATCATTCGTCTCCGTATAAATAAATAGAGTAAATAATATATGCCGAACGCATAAAATTTTATACGGTGTTAGTCTTTTTTATTTGAGCTAACCTAAAATTGAAAGATAAGATAGGTTTATAATTTAATTTATGATGAATCTTAGATTTATTGTAATTCTCTTTGCCCTTGCAGCCCTATCCTTCCAAGCCAGATACAGTCAGACCTTGAAGCAATGGACATTCAAGTACGAGGGTGGTGCTCGAGAGTATCCTGCAACGATTCCTTCCTCTCTGGCTTGGGACCTGATTGATAATAAGGTGATAAGTAGTGACCCCTACTACAGGGATAACTTCCTACAGTTCTATGACTATTAAACAAAAGATGCAACCTATAGGACTACTTTCAATGTCCCCAATGGCATCCTCAACTCCAAGCATCAATACTTGATCTTTTAGGGGCTAGATACGCATGCTCAAGTCTACTTGAATGGAAAGCTCATTCTCTAGGCCCACAACATGTTCAGGAGGTACGAAGTTAGTGTATCATTCAAAATAGTCAATGAGCTTATTGTCAACTTTACATCATCAGCCAAGTACGATCTCGAACAGGAAAGCAAATTCAAAGATACTTATGGATTTGCTCTGCCAGCCAACTACTCCTTTACAAGAAAGGCTGCCTATCAGTATGGGTGGGACTGGGGACCTCGAGTCCTATCAGTAGGCATATGGAAGGACGTAAATGTTTTGATCTACAATGACACAAAGATGTAGAATTTGAAATTCACTCATAGTGTAATCAACAAAACCACGCATACTATTAACTGCCACGCAAGTGTGGATGTCAGTCACCTTGATGACTCCTCCTCTTACAGTTTAACCCTCCTCGTCAAGAAGAAATCAAACAGTGTTCCAATATATTCCGAAGTGATTTCTATCAAATCGACAACAGCCACTTCTCTTAGCATCCCTTTCAACTTGACCAGTAACATCTGGGAGAATGTGTGGTGGACTTGGGATTTAGGCCAGCCAAATTTAATTGTAGTTTCTCTCAAATTGGTCAACCTACGGTCTCTTTAGTCCTTTGAGTCAGCCATTACAACAGGTATAAGGACTGTAAAGGTGATTCAATAGTTCAACAAAGACTACAATGGAACTTCCTTTACTTTCAACCTCAACGGGTATGATGTATATATGAGAGGAGGCAACTACATTCCTCCAGAGATGTCCCTTGCAAGGGCAGACAAGGAGACTTATACAAAAATAAAGGACTATGCTGTATTTGGCAAATTCAACATGATTCGGCTTTGGGGAGGAGGGCAGTTTGAAAAAGATTAGTTCTATGATGCTATGGATGAAGCAGGCATCTTGATTTGGCATGATCTAATGTTTGCTTGTGCGCTTTATCCCAGCTCTACTGACATCCTTGCAAACATTGAGGCCGAAATGAGGGACAACGTTAGGAGAATAAGAAATCATCCTTCAATTGGTCTTTGGAATGGCAACAATGAGGTGTGGATTGGGTGGCAAGAGTGGGGCTGGCAAAGAGGGCTTAGCGATCTCCAAAAAAGCCAGGTTGAAAAGATGTACGATGACATCTTTAAAGGAGTGTTACCTAAAGTATTGGAGGAATAACACCCTGATGTATACTATTGGGAGACATCACCTTCAGCCTCCTATGGATCAGTAAAGACTATCAAATCAGGGGATATCCATTACTGGGGAGTGTGGGCAGCAGGATCTCCTATTTAAAACTATGAGACTTATGTTGGACGTTTTAATTCAGAATATGGGATGCAGTCAATACCAGAAATAGCTTCACTACAAAAGTTCACTAAGCCTGAGGATCTATGGTATCCAACCAGTAACGATTCATATGTTATGAGGCTGCATGAAAGACATCCTCTTGGCCATGTTTTATTGCCAGGATACACCTTTAATTATTCAGGGCCTACTTCGAATACGACAAGAATAGCATATTTTTCGCAGATCATGCAATCATTTGCTCTGGAGAAAGCTATTACTAGTTTGAGGCTGAATAAGCCATTCAATATGGGTAGTTTGTATTGGCAGCTCAATGATGTGTGGCCTGTTACTTCCTGGGCCACTGTTGACTACTATGGAAACTACAAAGCTGCCCACTATAAAGTTAGGAAAATGCACGATCAGCTCATTATACATGCAATCCACTAACCCACCTCAGGAGACTACGTATCATATATTGTCAACGACTATAACAAAACATTCAACACTCATAGTGAATTAGCCATCATTACCTATGCTGGATAAGCGACCAAAGTGAAGACTACTGTCTAGAAAGTGGTTAAGCCTTTTGAAAGAGTGCTCATTCACCGCTTCAATAAAACTTAGTATGGTAACTTTACCCAAACTGGCTTTATTAAAATGTAGATGAGAACAGTTGACGGATATTCGAGCGCCAATAGCTATTTCTTTGTGCCCATGATCAACAGGACAAATGCTGTCCCTTCATTAACATATTAGATTATTGGGAGTACTTTGACAGTGAGGACTAAGAAAATCGCAAGTTACGTTTGGATTTACAGAAAAGTGGGCAGCAATTATTTATCGATGAAGCTGGAAGATAACTACTTTACGCTTTTACCTGGCTAATCCAAAAATGTTGATATTGGCAATATTCCTCATGGGGAAATATTCGTCACTTGCTATGAAGATGAGTTTAACGCTGACAAAAATAACCTGAATCTGAGAGAGGAATGATCAACCATATATTAATCCTTATTAAAATCACTATACTTTCACCAAATCTCCCTTTTCCAATTATAATTCTAGCTGTATTTGGCTGTGTTTGGCTTCTTCTTCTTTGATCTTCAGATAGTTGTCAACTTACTAACCAGCGCGGCTGCTCTACCGACTATATCCATACTACCAATGCTCAGGTATTTCCTACATTTTAGAACGGTAGATTTTTTTAGGCACATGGTAGTTTCTCCATTATTTCGCCAGCTTGTGGATTGATTAAAGTTTGAGCCTTCTTTTTTCGTTTTATTCCTCTTTTGTTGAATAAAATGTTGTTATTTGTATTTAGGGAAACTTTAGTTTCTTCTTTTTTCCTTTTGGGCCCTTTTAATGGATCGATTATTCCTATTTAATCTGATTTAAATCCTTTTAATCTTTTTATTAAGCTTTAGTTTCCCCTTTCTCTAATGACTGCTAATGGTTATACATCTTCTTGATGGCTATTTATATTTTTTCCTCCCTCTTCTTCTTTTTATGCCCTTCCCTTGATTTTTTGTATTCAGCTTGAACATACCTGTACTTTGATAGCTCTGGATTGGCATCAATCTTAAAAATGTCTTCTTTCGTGAATATTTTAGCTTTGCTTTACAACTATTTAGGCTTATTATGCAGGTTCGGTAGTGATCCTTTTTGGCTCTAGTAGGAGTGAATAAAAGATTTCACTTCATCGATTTTCTTATATATTTCATTACGCTGATCTATCTTTGATAACGAGGCAGTATTTTTAGACAAGCTTGCTTTTTGATCTTTACCATATTTTTATTTCCATTTGTCTATCTGCACAGTTTAACTTCTGGATCTCCACTTGGTGTTAGTAAAAGAAAAAGGAGGTAAAGCTTTCTGCTTCATTAATTTTATCTCAAGTTTTGATCTTTCTTCCTCCTTTTGCTAAAGCACATTTTCCTTAGAATGCATTTTGTTGGGCTAATGCTTTTAAGTAATGATGGAATAGATTGGGCTCTTAAACTCATGTACTTCGGCTCGTTATTATAGAGACTAATGCTTTTGAAATATCCTCATTTCCTCGTGCGTTTCATTTCTATTTTATTTGCTATAGAACTGCCTTTATTCTAATAGTGGCTCTTAATCTATTATCGTCTAAGTGAACTAATTACTGTGACTTTTCTCATCAACTATATCCAAAAGGGTTTACTCATTTCTCTATCCTTCTAGTTTGGGATTATTTTCAACAATCAACTTTGGCTTTATTATTAACCCTTTTTAAGGCTAATTTTAATTGATTAGATTATTGGATCCAGTTCTCCTATGCATGATTTAGTTTTTCATGTGTGCAATGTCCACACTATATCTTTGTACTTATCTTAATTTGGCTAATTGGAAAGGCTTCGTTCCTGAAGTTCTTCTCAAATACTAATCGTCATTTTGGCCTTTGTTGTTTTAGATTTCCTTTGGATTGTATTTGTTGACTTATTTGCGTTTGCCTCTCATCTAATTATATTTATCAATTAAAGTAAGTTTTCAATTAAAGTAAGTTTTGAACATTATATATTTTAACAGTAAAGGAATCAAATCAGGCAAAGCCACCGCTTTTAATAGCTGACTTACTATTCTTGGCTGCTTATTTAATCAGCACATCCCAACTTTCTATTGTAGGCTTCTTGCCAAACAACTACTCGGCTCTTGTTGGAGAATAGGCCTTATTTGTTACAATGTCAAACTCTCTTGCTTTCTCATCGAGGATCCTACCGAAATGGACATGGTTCTTTAATACTACCTCATGCTTCGCTTATTCTTATGCATTTCTCTTTTGATACTCATCCAAAACTACATATTTGGCTTGAAACCGTTTTTTAGCATTACTGTTTCTTTCATCCAGGATTTTAAGACTCTCGGGCAAGGGCTTAGTATAGTCAACGATTAAGGGCTATCTATAGATATAAGAAGGAGGCAGTTTGGAATCTGCATCTCGTCCATGCTCTAACTATTTGGCTTTCCTTTCCTTTTGGTATTCATCTTAGCTTTTGGAGTTATAGAGTTTGCCATAGACAGGATCGTAATGATGAGTTTTCCAATATTTTTCGGCTAATTGCTTATTTTGCTTTTACAACTCCTCATTGAATCTTTGCTAGTGATTCTATTTGTAGGTATTTGTAATGATATTGAACTACTTTTTATTGTTCTATAGGAGCTTCTTCTCTCTTTCGATGGGGAGCTTCACCTCGCGATTCTTGAAGAAATACTCAGGCAGCCTTTGGTTGTTGATAACATCAAAGGCATTTCTGATGGGGCCAAGCTTTTTTGCAGGTGTCTTATCTTCATAGGACTAATTGGATTGGAGGTTGACAATATCAAAGCTTTTCTAATATTTCAATGTCTGCTTCTATATTGATTCACAGTTACCAAATGCTTGAGTAGAGACTTAGCTCGCCGTTATTCGACAGTCCTATTGTGTTCCCTTTAGTCCTACTGTTTTTGGTGAGTTTGAAGAATGGGATTGAAGCTGCACTATTTAGCTTTCACATGTTAGTAAGTTACATGCTCTACCACGGGCACGGTCTTGCCAAAGGGCAGCTTAGTTCGCTTCCCTTTCTCATATAGCTGCATCTATGATTTCCATTTCTGAATATTCTCCTAACTTTGATCGAATATCATCTTTCTTTCAATTATTGTTTAGAATAAAATAGAGTGTTAATTAAATCATAATTTTGTTAATTGAACAAAGTACTATTCATAGTCTGACTGCCCAAACTATTATTAGCAGAACCAGCAGTGCTCAAAAATGTTGTCGAAATTAGGCCTGTTGATTGGGTTGGGGGAAACCATTTTGAGGAAGAGATCTTTGAAACTTTCAGAAAGAGGTTTCTTTATTTTACTGCCAACTCTTTACCAGAAACTATTGAACTTCCTTTATAGAAGTAGACGATAGTTGACATCTGAAGTTTTTGCGTGTGTGAAGGCGAAGGTACCAGTAAGTGCATAGAACAAAAGAATACCCAGGCTGTAGATTTAAGACTTTTATGTGTACTCAATGTGTTTTACCACCTCAGGTGAAGCGTATCGAATGTCACCCACAAAGTTATGTATCTTCACTCGACTGTCCATAGAGAGCCCAAAGTCTAGAATTAGAGGGTTGAAGTGGTCATCGAATAAAATATTCTACGGTTTTATATCCCTATGAAGTATGTGCTGAGATCGTAGATATCGAAAAGTTGAAATAAGTTTTTTTCCAAAGTATTTTGTTATATTTTACGGAAAACTCCCTCTATTTTTAATCCAGTCTAGAAGATCACCTTGCTTGATGAAAGGCATGACTATTACATGAGCAGTCTTTTCTTACTAATTTTGCCATTTGAAATCAACATTACTGAGCGTTTACACTACAGAAACAATTCCTTTGTTCTGCAACCTTGTTGATATAGTGACCTCATGTTCAAACTCCCGTTTTTCTATTTCGCCATGGCTATACACTTTTAAGGCATAGTATTAGTTGTCCTTGGAGGATAAGTAAATACTACGTAAGTCTATATGTACCTAGCTTGGCCACCCATCTGTATCTTTTTGAGTAGTTAATAGCTACCGGCATAGCCATTTGGGATGGTAGGCTTCTCTCTTGGGATGATCGAGGTATCTTCGTTCTCATGCTTTTCTTCTTATAGATTTGCACTTTGCATTTAGGAATATATTAAGTAAATAATGTTTAAACACTTGAGTAACAATCATTCTTTTACTAATCAGATTAATAATGCAATTACAATTGTAAAGGTATAGGCCTATTTAAATAAAGAAATCAGATTGGCTTCTGGGCTAAAATAAGAGATTTTTGTATTCCTAATAAAATTATTTAACATTTATTAATATTAAAGCCACCTCAATTAATATTTGTCTTTAATTAATCCTCAAATAGCATAGTTTATTATTCAAATGAATAAAAATTTCCTAAGAGCTATCAACGATATAAAGAAACAGAAGCAAAAATAAGGGGACAAAACAACCTAAGCAAGATAGGAAAAGAAAGAGAAGTAATAAGATAAATAAGACTCAATATCGAGCAATTAATAGGAAAGGCTTAAGACTTTGGGTGTATTGAGAAAGAAGATTGCTAAGCAAAACAAAGAGTAACACAAGTGGAAGCACGACCGCTATAAATAACCAGTCAATAACACCCCCTCACCCAAACCTATACTTCATAGATAAAGTCTGTAGATTAAGTTTGTGAATTCTCCAGGCTACAACTGTATCTTTCCTTTGGTGAAAAACATCAAAATTTACATAAGAGAAATAGATGATAATCACATCGTTTTCAATGATGCCTAAGCCTACAAAACTGCTTTAGAGATTTACAAGAAGGCTGGGATTGAATATACAAATAAATGATTCGTATGTCGTATTCAAAAATTAAATATTTTAATATCACTATGAGGGGTAAGAAAACACTATAAAAGCCGCCAAGCTATAAATTACTGAGTGGAGAATCATAGAAGTTGGTAAGGAGCCCCATATTTAGAAAGACAAATTATAGACGCTGCGTGAGCAGATAAAGATAAAGAAGCAATAAAAGTAAATGAATAGGACATCTCAATCGATCAGCTCGTACTCATCCAAAACCAGCAATAGCAAATAGAAGATGAGCAGTACAGCATATCACCAAAAGGAAGACAGGCAAATTTACAATTTATTGACCGAATTGAAGATGGAGAATATGTAAGGTAAGCTCAAGGAAAGGAATATTCTCAAAATTGAGCAATTAATCAATACTGCTTAGGAAGAGATCGACAAGTGGAAAGATATTCCTGTTGGCTATCGCATCAAGCTAAAGAAATATATTGAGAAGAATAAATAGAAGTCCTTCTCTCCTTTAAATGGAGTGCTCTACTAAGACTAGAATACCTTAGCCACAGAGATCAAAGAGAAGGACATTGAGGACATAATTAAAGATCGTAACAATGATAAAATGTTCGTGCCCATCCACAGACAGAGCGAATAGTACTTCAATTAGCAGCCATAGCTGTAGTAATAGGAGCAAGAAAAGATGATGCTTTCAATTATGGAGGTATTAAATGCGAAGAAAAGAAATTCTTGCTTCTTGAAAGATAAAGTGAATATCAAGAAAAAAGTTAACTGGAGTTCTTAGGTTGATTAAATGTAGAAAAACCGTACGAAAGTTAAGATTTACCCTAAAGAAATCATATCTAAAAGCATATTTAATTTGCCCGTCGAAATAGTGAAGTAGGAAACCTCTTAAAGCCCCTCCTTTTCAACTTAAACATACAAAAAGTAGGAGGGCAGTATCAGATATTGTTGGAGTTGTTTGAAAAAGATAAGTGGGATTGCAGTTGAGTCAAATGAGAGACATTATTGCAGCAATTCCTGCGAAAGAAAGTACACTGAGGCTGTGAACCCTATTGAGTTATTAAAGCAAATCTAATAGACTGAAACCAAGTATAAGCAAGTCATGGAAGAGCAATAAAATAGCTAAGGGGGAGAGGTCGATTTTAATATTTGTTGATAATGCTATAATATTCAAATTTGGAATTGATTGCTTTTATATGCGATTATAGAAT
>JACCDV010694779.1_pt1 | contig 11941 bp, 25 predicted proteins | sample 7446131 | NCBI WGS metagenome assembly JACCDV01 (sample SAMN15323448, study PRJNA562643) | freshwater metagenome | isolation source: river surface water | place: USA:Blue River Watershed | collected 2017-08-17
GCCCATTTAGGGATTTTTCCTCCTCCTCCACCACCTGTTGGAGCACTTCCTGAATCTTCTTGTTCTTCCATTTCATCCTTCATTGTTATTCCAGAATGTTTCTCGAAAAAATTAATAAGGTAATCTACATCTAATATCATACTAATAAATATTTTGGCAAGTAAAAAAAATTATTTATATTTGGTCGATGAAAAAATTGGTTTTAGTAATTCTTCTTTTTCTAACTTCTTGCCAATTCTACGTGACCGAAATCAAAGATGTCACGTTGAGTGGTAAGTATGTCATTTCAAAAATTGAGATTACAAATGTGGACCAAAATCAAACAAAAGACGAATCATATCTTTTGGGAGATACTTACAGAAATTCAAAACTTCCTGACCCATTTAACGAAATCAAAATAAATAATTTCTACATTCATTTCGATTATTCGACTATTAGAATGAAATTGATAGGTGTAACTCCTTCAGGTGAAGACATTTGGTATTATGGGACCAATCCAAATTTTATTTTCTATAAGTTATTTGGTACAACACCATTCCATTCGGGATATATACAATATCATTATATATCTAAAGATGGGGGTAACCATTCCATGACATTCTTAATAGAAGATGATGGATTGGAAACCCTACAGTTGAAATCTTCAGGTGCTTGGTTCAACGGGAAAATGGGGCAAAAACAAGTGATGACATTATTTTTGACCCGCGTTGGTCCTTAATAAAATTCAGGTTTCGGTATAAGATTAGGATTCACAATATAGTATTCATTGAGAAAGGTTATCAACTCATCCTCATCTAGTTCGACCTTTTCTTCTTCATATGAGTCATCTTCAAGATCATCATCAAAGAAATCGAATGATTCAGTAATCAAGTCGAATCCGTAACTTTCAATAACACTATAATCAATAGTATCAACTCTAACAACATCTTCTTCATCGTCGATTGTTCTGAATGATACTTCTACTAAATTGGTCTCATTATTAAAATAATAAGATACGATTTCTTTGATTTCCATAATACATCAATTTACTAACAAATATTAGAAAAGATAGCAAAAGTCATTTTTTCGCATAAAAAAACCCCATATTACTATGGGGTTGAAACTCATTTGAGTCGGTCCTACGATTCTATCCTTAGGAGGGGTAATTTTATTTTATTACTTTCATTCTGTTAAACATCTCAGAAATTTTGGTTTTTTGAGTGTAGAATGATTCTTGTAAATCTTCATCTATTTCGAATTCTTCCTCATCTTCAACTTCCATTTCATCCATTTTTTCTTCGTAATAACTCGATCTTTGATATGGTCCTGCTTTGCCTGGTCCTTCAGAATCAAAATCATACGGAGGTTCCATTGCACCATAAATTCCTTGTGAGCCTGAGACATCATTTGCTTCTTCGATTTCTTCATCGGCGAATGCGGATTCCATGAACATGAAATCTTCTTCTTCATCTTCTTCTTGGTCTTCTCCTCCACATTCTTGTACAAATTCAGTAATTAAATCTTCTCCGAACCATTCTTTACATAAATCATGAACTTCATAATAAAAATCAGAATGTAATTCTTGTCCTGTTTCTAAGAAGAAAGTATCGAGTGCTGTAGAAATAATGTTGTCAGCATATTCGAATTCATCACCGAAATCTTTGCACATATCAAATTGATCTTTTTCCCATTCAATAAAAGTTAACAAATTTCCATAAGTTACTCCTCTACGTTTGTATCTCAACATATCTTCTGGTGACATTTGCTCTTCCATTTCCCCTTCAGTTGGATATACATCTCCTCCGGCCATTGGTCCATCAGAAACAAAATCGTAAGCGGGTTCAATGTTACTCAAATCCATATCAGGGGCGTTTCCACCTCCTGTATAACCTTGTTCGTCGATAGTTTCTTTTCCTTGTAATAAATCTTTATCAATAAGTCCAACTTTAACTAAACGATTCAATAATGTTTTTCTTGGTAATTTTCTCAAATATCTAATTACAATTGGTGGGATGTCTTCTCCATATTGTCCGAATAAGTTACTTAAAATTTCGTTTTCTTTTGGACTTGGGATGAATGAAGCTCTTGCTCGAGATGCTTTCATACCTCTTGGTCCTTTTTCATAAGGTTTGTCATCTGTTTCATCCTCATCTATTTGGTCTCCAACCTCTAAATCTTCAAATCCATCATCTTCATTATCAGGATCTTCGTATTCATCTTCTTTGTAAAGATTTTTGTGCATTTTTTCAAAAGTATCCGTACTGTTAGATGGACCCTCAATATAATCAAATCCGGCACTTGGGTTCAAATCCTCCTCGTCATAGATGTCATCCAATTTTCCGACCCCTTCTTCCATTTCTCCTCCACCACATTGTTCACAAATTCCTTCGGTCATTCGGCCTCCACATTGTTCACACATTTCTTTGGATTCAACTTGTTCGTTAATTCCCATATTGGTATATTTTTTTACTTCCCCTTTGTTGTTAACAACCATACCATCTTTATCACCTGCGAAATCGTAAGTATATAATGGCTGCGTGTTGGAGACCTGTGGTTGCATTGTTTGGTACCCATTGTACACACTTTTATGTTGGTTCAAAATATCTTGCTTTTCGGTTGCAGATAATTGACCTAATCCGAAGTATCCTCTCATATTTAATTTTTTATTATAAATAGTTTCAAATTTTCATTTTTTTCTATTTGACAATACTATAAAGAAAATCTATTATTGTTATACACAAGTGAGACCCGTAATTCATTCGATAGTATCTTGGTAATTTATTTATCGCCTCAAATTATGGGCTCACTTGTTGTTTCTAACATTATAAAATGACAATCAACGGATACGATATTGACGAATATGCTGAAGGAGCGATAGTTCTTGACGGACTTAATGATGCAATCATAGGAATTGTTGAGGAGTTCGGAAATGGCCCTCGTATTCTTTACTCAAAAAACAAGATTCTTACCATACTATCTCAAAGAGATGGAATGACTTCAGAGGAAGCTTCAGAGTTTTATGATTACAATATCCTCGGTCTTTATGCTGGTGAACAAAATGCCGTATTTTTGGTTTCCGAGTAATTTTTTATTATTATTGTAAAAAATAGAAGTATGTCTTGGAAGATAGAACACAGTAAACTTAGGAAAATTACGGGAAAATATTGGATAGTTCCTTGTATATCTATTTGGTACGATCGTTATTACTTCTTGGAAACAGGAGTAAACAGCCCAGCCTTTGGTCTTAATGTTTCTTTTTTTAATTTTGCTTACGGAATAGTCATACAAAAACAATATTAGAAAAATTATGAAAATTTTTTGTAAGTTAGGATTTCATCGATGGAAAACCACAAAGGAAAAACACTCTGTCATCAACCATCCACACAATCGAGAATTTATTCGAATTATTGTTAGAGAATGCCAATTCTGTGGAGAAAGACAACGTTGGATTGTGTCGACTGATTCACCCACCGAAAGTCGTTGGGAATCTTTCCCATTTCAAATTGGAGATTTAATAAACTATGAAAATATAATTACAGATGCAAACACTACTATTCAACACAAAAACAAAGCACGTGACCTTATACGAGGAAACACCGGGGTCGAAAATACTGCATATGTTTCATGATGTACCAACAGTAAAAGTTATGGAAACTTACTACGAAGTAATAAGTAAACAAACAATTGATGGTTCAGAAACTCGAGTACCTGTTGCCAGATTTCCAATCTCGAACACTAACATGATAATTGAAAATTAAATTATGACGAAAAAAATTGTAAGTTTAATCAAAAGGTTTTTACCTCCCATTTTGTTGGCAATCTTCTTGGTTTTTTCTATCATACCATTGACGGAATCTACAAATTTTTTTGTTTCGGTAATCTCGACAATTTTGGGTGGAATTTTAATTTCACTTGTGTTCTATCTACTTTTTTTTCGTATCTTTAGGGGTACTGAAAAAAAATGAACTTCGACTTAAACATACTTAACGATTATATAGACAAGGGTTGGGTGGCAAAAAATGACCATCCAACCCTTCCTTTGTCTATCTATAACTACACCAGAAAAACCCAATACGAAAAATTATGGGATAATATCACCAAAAGTTGTAGAGGTTTAGTATTGGATAATCAGGGAAATGTAATTGCTAAATCCTTTGATAAGTTTTTCAATATGGAAGAACATAAACCCGAAGAGATACCTAACGAAGATTTTGAAGTATATGAAAAATTAGATGGATCTTTGGGTATTCTGTTTTGGTATCAAGGAAAATGGATAATGTGTAGCAAAGGTTCATTTACATCCTCACAATCCATAAAGGGTAGACAGATATTAGACGAAAAATATGATGTACATCCAATCCCAAAAGGGTATACCACATTGGTTGAAATAATCTATCCTGAAAATAGAATCGTCTGTGATTATGGTGATGATGAAATGTTGGTTGTATTATCGATGATAAATAATTCCAACGGTAAAGAACTTGATTATGATTCATTATTGAAAATCAATGAAGTTACCAAAATGCCTGTAGTTAAAAAATATGATGCTGTCCAAGATTATAGATCCCTTAAATCCTCAATATCAAAAGACAAAGAAGGTTATGTTATCAAGTTCAGAAATGGATTGAGAATGAAGGTAAAAGGGGAAGATTATGTTTATCTTCATAGGTTACTTACCGAGTTCTCGAATGTAGATATTTGGGAATATTTGAAAGACAAAAAAGATTTGAACTCTCTGTTAGAAAGAGTACCGGATGAATTTGACTCGTGGGTTAAAAACACCGTTAAAGATTTGGTCATCAAATATGAAAATATTCTCAAAGATTATACTGAGATATTCAATGAACTGAAATCTAAAAATTTAGAACAAAAGGATTTCGCTGAGAGTGCAAATAGATACCCTTATCCATCAATATTATTCAGTATGTTGAATGGAAAAGATGTGTCACCATTTATTTGGAAAATAATAAAACCGAGTTATAGTAAACCATTTTGGCAAAAGGAAGTATGAAACCGACCTTAGAAAAAATATTGAATGAAAACATAGTTCATACCGGATTTTTTGATAGAATTTCGGTTGAAAAATGTATGGAACAATCTTATGACCAAGGGATTCAAGATTTAATTGAATGGTTATCGAAACAAGATTATTTGTCCGACAACATAAACTACATCATCGAAGAATGGGAGAATAAAAATAAATTATGAAATATTATTTTTTGGTTTTGGTGTTTCAAATAATGTTCAATATCTTTAAGGTGTTGGAAATAAAATATACCTATGAGAACAAGTTGGGTTTATTATTATACAACTCAATTTACATCAACTTGGTCGCTTTGGCATCGGTATATTGGTCTTTGGACAGATTATTCGAAGGTGACTGGTTGGTGGTACCATTTTATGTTTTAGGTAGTGTTCTTGGGAAATGGATTGCGATGAGACACGTAGAAAACATCAGATATAAAATATTCAAACTATTTGGGAAAAAAATAAGTAAATTACAAAATAAACTATCTAGACAAGATGAAGACAACTAGTAAATTCGGACCATTTAAGGACAACAGACCTTTTGATGTGAAAGCTTTGGATTTTCTGCAAAGCCTTCTATTTTGGAAAGGTAGGAAAAAAGGAATGATTTATACCAGAGATATCACATGGGACGATATTCGTGCGGTTTTTTTTCCGGAAAATTTTTACGAGAAGTATAAATATTTGGGTTCTGTACCCTACAGAGAAGATGGACCTTTATTCAAAGCATTGTACCCTTTGGTATTAGCAATGGATTATGAAGCGAAACCTAAAGGTTGTCCAAGATGGTTTCTTCGTTTCTTGCACTTGTTTGGGTCAGATAATTCCATCGTGAGAGTTCGTAACCGAACTTTACACAACATGGTAGTGAAACTGACCAAAGGAATCATGATGAATGATTATAAAACAAAATGGGCTGATTATGATTTGAGAATATCTATCAGTGCACCAAAACATCTACAAAACCTTGCAGATGCGATTGAAAGTGATTTCTATTCCCGTGGTAGACAATCTGAAATTGCAGAACAGATTAAAAAAATTGATCCAAATGCTCAAATTATTTGGGGAGATGTCAACCGACTTGTAAAACAGTATAATGATTTGAAATCTAAAAAAAACGATGATGTTTATGATTATATCAGTTGAAATGTTAATATCAATTTCGATTATTCTTGTGATATCCTCAATTATTTCTTATTTTTGGGTTCGAGGAATAAATTATATGCATGAAAATCATCCTGATTATAAAGGGTATGACTTATTTGACGAAGATGAAAAAGATGATTCAAAAGATTAACGTTATTCTGAAAGAAATTTGGTTAGGGTTCACTTTATCGAATGAATTTAGAAATAACTACCAGCAGTGGCCTAAATTCTAGTTATGATTTACAGGACAAGAAAAATCGTTAAGTATGAAGATTTGAATCCGAGAGGTACATTGTTCGGTGGGCAATTATTGAAGTGGATTGATGAAGAAGCTTCCATATTTGCAATATGTCAAATTGGTGACCGAATGGTGGTAACAAAAGCGATGTCCAAAATAGATTTCAAAACATCTCCAAAACTTGGGGATGTTGTTGAAATTGGCATGGACTTAGTACGTTTGGGTAATACCTCAATAACATTCAAATGTAATGTGAGGAACAAAATAACAAAAGAAGACATTATCACAGTTGATGAAATTGTTTTCGTAAGAGTTGACGAAAATGGAAAACCAAAACCTATTGATAAACAAAGTTAAAGTCATGGCGCAACGATTAACCACAAAACAGAAACAAGAACAATTTGTTGTAGATGTAATCAACAAAATGTTTGAAATCGCAGGACACCAAGTGACCTACGATGATGTAAAAGATAGAAAAGACGATTGGTATACCCAATGGACAATGACCATGGAACAAAATGAACAATGGAAAAAGTGGGGTATGGATTATATGAAACGAGTGTTTCGTTGGAATAAATCCTTATGCGAGAGAGAAATGGGAATGGTTTCTTTAATGTGGGGATTAAAATTTAGTGATTTTGAACAACAACCCGTAGAGTTGCTCACCGGTGACAGTATAACTTTCGACGGAATTTAATTATTCATTTCAATGCCCGTAGTTTGGACTTTTGGAGATAGTTACACCGATGGATTTCGATCATCAGAAAAGTGGGCGAAAGAGTACGTACAATGGAAAGGTTATCAACCAAAAACATTTGGAGAAATTGTATCATACACTTTAGGGTTCAGTTTAGAAAACTTAGGAAAAGGGGGTTCCAGTAACTATGAAATATTTGAGAGATTTTGTGAAGTTGCAAATAGAATCAATCATAATGATTTAGTGATTTTCGGGTGGTCTTCTCCAATTAGATTTAGATTAGTGAATAACTTCGGTGAATGGGCATCCATTTTACCAAACTTCAAAGACCAATCGAATGTATTCAGTAATATTTCTCAAGAAACTATTAATGAAATTTTAATAAATCGAGAAGCCAAGTTATATTCCTCCGAAGTTAATCATTGGATTAATTTAATACACTTAGTATTAAAAAATACTCTCGTCATTCATTGGACTCCGTTTTCTTCAAGTATTGACGCCGAATTATTTGAATCTATCGAAACAATATATAATGAAACTAAAGGTGAGTTAGATGATAGACATTTTAATGAAAAGGCTCACAGAAAACTTTCTGACTATATTTTATCCATCTATTGGAATAACAAAAATAAAAATTTATTATAGGGTATTCCCAAGACAAATATTAAAATATGAATAATATTGACAAACAATATCAATCATTACTACAAGACATCTTAGATAATGGTGTAGAGAAAAAAGATAGAACGGGAACTGGTACATTATCAGTTTTTGGTAGACAAATCCGTCATAAGATGAGTGAGGGATTTCCTTTGCTTACCACAAAGAAGATGGCGTGGAAAACTATGGTGACGGAACTCCTATGGTTTCTACGTGGTGATACCAATATCAAATTCTTATTGGATTATGATTGTCATATTTGGGATGGTGATGCATATAAGAACTATATTACAAAGTTTCGTCAAGAGTGTGTAAACTGCCCCGAGATAACAAAAGAAGAATTTATCAAGGGAATCAAGACAGATGAAAAACTAGCTGAGTGGTGGGGTGAGTTGGGGCCTATCTATGGAAAACAATGGAGAAATTGGACTAACCAAACTAAAAAGAATCATTATGTGACTCCAGGCCAACCAACACATCATGGTATCAAAATTGACCAAATCAAAAATTTGATCGAGGATTTGAAAGATAATCCTGATAGTAGAAGATTAATGGTCAGTGCATGGAACGTTGGGGAACTTCACCAAATGGTACTTCCTCCTTGTCATTATGGATTTCAAGTTTATACAAGAGAGTTAAGTATTGAAGAGCAAATTGAAGCATACGAGAAGATGGGTTATGCAAAAAACCTCGATCCATTGGATTATGCACCAAAGAGGGCAATCTCTCTAATGTGGAATCAGCGAAGTGTGGATACATTTTTAGGATTACCATTTAACATTGCGTCTTATGCCCTATTACTCGAAATAATTGCAAAAGAAGTCAATATGGTTCCCGATGAACTGATTGGTAATTTGGGAGATACTCATCTATATTCAAATCATATTGACCAAGCTAAAGAGCAAATCGGTAGAGAACCATACGAATTACCAAAAGTGGAAATTACCGAAAGGAATTGGTACCAACATCAATTAGTTAAAGAACATTTAGGTGAAAAAACATTTATTGAAAAAATCATGTCTTATAGACCAGAATGTTTTGAATTATTAAATTATCAGTCACATCCAACCATCAAAGCACCATTGTCAAATTGAGTTATGCAAGTTATTATTTTACTTAGTACTGATGTCGAACCAGATATAGCAGAACTTATCCTCGAACATAAATTGGAGGGTGGATATTCCTTAGATTACGCCCTAAATTCATTAGTATCTTATCATGAGGGTAAAGAAATAATAATATTCAACTTCAAAAAATACTTTGTCATTGACAATAGATGGAGTGGATATAAAATAGATGATTACGGAACTAAAATTGTTATAAACTTCAAATAAATGTTACAGGTAACAGAAAAAGAAAAAAATAAAACTTATGAAATAAGTTTAATGTCTACAGGTCTTGTAGTCGGTTCATTTGTAAATATTGATGGATTCTTTTATTATAGACCACTCAAAGATAGATTTTGGGGATGTTGGTCTGAAGAATTCTTGAAAAGTTTATCAAATGAGATAGAAAAATTAAATCATCCAATAAACAAGAGTATTGAAGAATATTTCCATTCAGAAAACTAAAAAATATATGGAAAATTCTAAAGCGAATTGCAAATGTGGTTGGCCTTGGGTGTTCCATTATAGTTCAAAAGGAAAAATGAACGTAATATTCAAGGCCAAACTCCCACAAAAAACTATAAATGATTACATTAACGGAGATTATTGGTTAAAAAATGAAAAAAGGTAAAAAAATATTTGTAATATATAATCCACACAGTAATGGATACTATGATGGATACGGATTTTTTCGAGAAATATTGTTCAGTAAAAAATACTCTGAAAAAGAAACTGCGATTTCAGAATTGGAAAAAATACTCGACAGTTCATTCGGTAGAACTTTTTTGAAGATTCAATCATTTCACACGATATAAGAAGAGAGGGTATATTCCTCTCTTCTTATTCTTTAATTTTTTTCCATGTGTCGGTAGAAGAAACTAAGGACAGCGTGCTTCCATTTCCCCAATTTACTCCATAAATAAATTCTTCTTCATCTTCGAAAGGGTCTCGAGTTACACCTGTAACAACTCCTTTAGTTCCTGGTAATACAGAAGTTTCACCTTCCATATGGTAACAAACAACAGTATCCCCAACTTTCAGGGGTGGATTTAACGATGGTTTCATAACAATAAATATAAACAAAGTATTTATTAGTATATGGAATTTTTAATTACTGAATCTCAACTGAAAACACTTCTAAAAGAAGAAAAATCATCACAGTTAGGGACCTACATGAAAATGATGAACTCATTTACAAGACAAATTGTAAGTTCAGTTCAAAGATCTTATGGAATAAATTTAAGAATGCTTCTGACTTGGGGAACTTCTGTAGGTGGCATGGTTCTTCCATTAGACCAGTTCTTGAAAACCGAACACTTCAGCCTCACTGAAGAACAACGGATGTTAGTTTTGGCTGGAATCATATTTTCGTTATTTTTTGAAACGAGTAGACCTTTGGTTAAATTATTATCTCTAATTAAAAAAGAAGGGTTGGAAGAAATTTTCGAGAGTGGATTGAGAAAGGGAACTCAGTTGAGAAATGCATTCTCTAACTTTATGATGTCTTTATCAACAGGTGTTACATCCTTCATTGATACTTTAGCTTACAGTTTCTTATTACCTATTATAACGGATGTGCAATCGGTGTTATCAGAAACTCAGGACATTGATGAAGCCGCAATGTTAATTGCTCAACGATTAATTGCGTCAGGTGTTGTTTTATTATCCTCACAAAGTTTGACTAAAATGGTGAAAAGTATTTTACAAAGAATTGGTTAATCTAGTGCATCAACTAAAATAACTATTTTTGTACAAATTAAACCATTTCCAATACCAAAAAAACTTAAACTTTTCGACAACAAATCTTCAATTTGTCTTCTAATCATCAAAAACTTGGGGTCTGATGACGTAATGGGAAGGTCTTTTCCAGACGTTGCCCTATAATATCCCCAAAAAGTGTCAGATTGATGATTAGATGGTAAGATATACAAAGTATATTCAATCATCTCTTTTTCTTGTCCAATCGAAATATAGTTTTTTGTTCCTGTAAGCTGAACTATGAACTCCGTTGAAAACTTAAAAAAATCTAAATACAGTTGGAACTTATGTTTTAATAAAAACTTATTTATTCTGTCCAACAATTTATCGGATATTTCCATTCTATTCTAATTCTTCAATTTCGACCACTAATTGGTCCGGTCCTTTTATGACTCTGTGCCAAACAAATTTGGGGATGTGAATTTGACCGGCCTTTGACAATTTGACTGGCAATTCGTTTTCCATTTGGAATTGCCACCCACCATCCTCAATTACTGTGACATTTCTATCTTTAAGGTCTTGATGCCATTTAAGTTCTTCTACTTCGACATCGGCAGTAAATGTCCTAATCAGTTTACCGTTTTTTTCTATTTGTTCAAAAGGAAAAACCATTACCAAGAATTTGAAGATGATAATCCGAGTTGTTTGGCGTATCTACCAACGTTACAACTCCAGTATCCTGCGGTGGTTCTATCCTTCTTTTGGTCACATTTGTGTCTTGCTCTAAATGACTTTGCGGCACCCTTATTTTTATTTCTAACTCTTAAGTTAGGATCACCAAAAGATACTTTTTTCACACCACCACTCTTTGATTTCACATAAACCGCAAATTTCTTTGGTCCACCTGAAGTTCTGAATGGTTTATTTAACTTAACATTTTTACCTCTATGTTTTGCTTCTTCCAAAACATCTTCCTCGTCCTCTTCTTCGTAAATAAATGGTGCGTCAAGATAAATTAATTTACCTTTGATGGAAACCTTTTTACCCAAATCTGATTCAACCATTAAAGTATCTTCTTCATTGAGTTCAATTTTCCCTTCCTCCCACAACTGTCTAACTTCATTTACCAAATCAAAATAACTTTCAGAATATGCACGGAAAATGTTGTTCGTCAAAGTCATTTCATTATCTATATGATATTTCAAAGCTTGTGAAACTTCAACTGATTCTTTAATAATTAAAGATTTATTCAAATGTTCTTCTAATGTTTCTTTGATAAGTTCTCTTAAATTCATCGGTTTGTTATTTCTTATAAATACTCTTACTCTCTATTAAATTTTAACTTCCAATACACTCCTCCTGTAACATATGGGGTGAATTTACCAGTAA
>JACCDV010714503.1_pt1 | contig 11941 bp, 5 predicted proteins | sample 7446131 | NCBI WGS metagenome assembly JACCDV01 (sample SAMN15323448, study PRJNA562643) | freshwater metagenome | isolation source: river surface water | place: USA:Blue River Watershed | collected 2017-08-17
CTTAGTCATCTTTATAGATATCGGATTCATTGCATCAGTCCCCAATTGGATGCCAACCTACGCTATAAAGACAGGGAAATTTGACGACACCTAAGCCAACTTACTCGCTTCGATCTTTTGGATCAGCGAAATACTCGGAAAAGTGTGCGAGTTGTTCGTGAGGGGATCAGTGCAATCGAAGACATATTTTCTGCTCAAACTCATTGTGCTTTGCTCGGTGATCACCCTTGTTTTGCAGTGGTTTGAGCTTTACACAATTTGCTGCTACTTTGGTACAATTTCTTTAGGGTTTCTTCTCTCCCCTCTCTGCACTCTTTTCTTCACCATCGCCCAATAGCACGGATATAGGCTTAGTGTGTCGGCCACAGCCAATTTGACCCTTGCCTCGGTGATTGCCGAAGGTATGTTTGTGGCCCCTCTCGGCTACTTAATGGGCTTCTTCGGGTTTCAAGCACTAATGTACGCTTTTCTAATTTTGTCTTTGTCCATGTATGTATGTTTCGCATACCTAAATTCCTTTTTGGAACAAAATTCTGAGGAAAAGAAAGGCTTTTTAGAATTGGAAAGTTGATTAATGTAAAATGTGAATATATGCAATTTATTACATTTTCTTTTTTGTTTATGCTTATCAATCAACATCATTAATTTATCTATTCTGATTTTTTATTGATTAAAAGAAGACAACGAAAATATAACAATGTTTAAGATAAAATTGCGAATGACTTTATATTAGCTGCGGGATGGATTTCTAACACCATCATAGACAATGCTGAAAATTTAAGCATCAAGAGCATAGTAGACAATAATATATATAAAATGATATTGCGTAATCTGTTAATCTATTCGGAAACTCCAAATATACACATCCTCACTTTTTTATAACAATTCAATCTTTATCAGATTAGATCAGATTCTAATGCATTATCTAATTTATATCTCTTTTTCGCCATATCAATATAAACAATTAATGGCAAGGACAAAACAGACAGCAAGATTTGCAGTTGCACAAAGAGCACCCAAACAATCAAGACCCATCAACCGCGCAAGAGGTTCAAGCTCACGCTCACGTTCAGGCTCACCTTAGGACTAACCCTAGATCAATGCCCAACAATTCTCAGTCAAGTTTGACAATCAACGATAATGTGAGAAAAAAGCCATTCCATTTAAAGTGATCTAATGTCCCAAGTGTGGCGCTTTTCTCAACCATCTCAGCATTATTGTTCCCAAAGAGTCAAAAAAAAGCTTATAAAGAAATATGAATGACAATTAGAAACAATAACACATTAAAAATTTAGGGAAAGAATGGTAATGTGAATTTTGCATGGCTATCAATTCACTGCCTTAGGGCTTTGAGCATCTACCTTCTTAAAATCAATGTTATTTCATATAAAAATAATAGAGAAACAATATGTCCCATGAATAAAATAGATAAAATATTCTTCTATATTGCGTAGATATAAGTGGAAGTATGGATCAGGAATACCAAAAAAAGACAAGACTTGGGGCAATAAAAGAAGCTATTGTTGATGAGCTAAAGAGGATGAAATTCGAGAAAGATCGACTCAAGATAGGAATTATTACCTTTGGATCTTTGGTTAGTGTGTTTAATAGCAATTAAAGCATACCTGCAGAACATTACAATAATTTCTAAGCTATCATCGACTATACAAAAAAATTATAAAATTTCTGCTTTTCTATTGATAAAGGGTTCAAAGATTTAAAAGGCTATGTCGATTAGCTAGAAACTTACGGATCAACCGCCCTCGGCCCTGCTCTTCTAGCTTCAATCCAACTTGCCTCGACAGGCCAAAAGGGATCCAAGATAATCCTCTGCACTGATGGGTAGGCTAATGTTGGTTTGAATGGCCCATAGTTCTACTCCCGTGCAGCAGAATACGCTAAATAAAAGGGAGTCGTTGTCAATATCCTCAGCATCAAAGGCGATCGCTGCAATCTTAAATAGTTAGGCAAGCTAACCCTATCAACGGGAGGATCAATTATGAAGATTGATCCCAACTTGTTTGGCAGTGAATTCAACAAAATTAGCAAAGAAGAAATTCTAGGTTCTGAGAGCACTTTGAAGATAATAGTAAATAAGCTCTTCGAAATTGAGAATGGGAAAGGTGAGCTTTCCCAGGATAAAACCACCCTTCTGCAAAACTATGGGAGCTTCAATGCCTAAACTTAGCTAACTTTTGCATTCAAAGTCCTATCAAAGGAATAAACGACGGCCAAAGGAATATACTATGATCATTTCCGAAATAAGAAAGCGCCGATGCAAGTGCAACTTACATACACCACTCCCAACGGCACTAAGTATCTCCAAGTTATCACTGACTATCGGATGATAACTTAGAATAAGGAGGATCTGCTAAAGGATATGAATTTCGGATTGTATTCAGCGAGCAAACTTCAACAGGTGAGCGCCCTCATCAAATAAGAAAAGTATTAAGAAGCTGAGGTTTAAATTCAAGCCTTTGATAAGCTTGTCAAGGATGTTTTCTCGAAACAGGAAAATCAAAAGGAAGTTGATAAATTCACTAGCAGAATCCGAAATCTATAGAAAGTGCTGAACTCTAAGAAAAACAAAAAAGACAATTAAAAAGACACAAACAAGAACTTTAAAAGTCGGCGAGGTCCAAAACCTCCTAAAGGAAGAGCAATCACTAAAAAAAAGAGAAGGCAATCTGACTCATAAGACGAATAAAGTAATCATAACATGCAAAGCGATAGTTAAGAAGAAATACTTTATAGAGAAATGCGTGCAAGATCAAGATCGAGATCAAGATCAAGATGATCAATAAAAACTCAATTCATTAACTTTCCTTTTGTTAACATTATTATATGCTTTTAATATTTGAATCATATGTAATAATACCTTAAATACAAAGAATTTTAGAAGTAACTGATAAGGCCGCAAGAACTCTCTCAGCTACTCAAATTTATAAAGGTAATACATGGCACAAACTAATTGCAATCGAAATTGATATAAACACAAACCAGATAAAAATATCAACAGCATTGCTTTCTGATAGGCTGAGTATTCATCAACCCTTACCCCAGTTTCAAATTACTTTTTTGCTCCTCTTATTTATGCTTCCCCTTCTTTTAATCCTTCTCTTCTATTGAAGGCAGATTAGCTCTATGCTCCAAATGATCAGTAATTAGATCCACGATGCAGTTGAAAAGTTCATCAAGTCTCTTGCCCTGTTTGGCCGATACTTCGAAATGCTTCGAGTTATACTTTAGAGCCTAAAGCTCACCCTCTTTTTTACTAACTTATCGTTCAGTCAGGTCGATCTTGTTTCCCACAAAGATCTTGAGGGCGTCAGGGGTTTGATGCTCCTCAAACATTTCATTCCATACTTTTAAATTTTATATGGATGACTTTTTTGAAACATCATATACCATCACTGCACAGTTTGCATCTTTCATATAATTGGGTATTAGACTACGAAATCTCTATTGCCCTGCAGTATCCCAGAGTTGTATCCTATATTGCTTGCCGTTTCTAGTGACATTTTTTATATGAAAGTCAATGCCCACAGTCGGCTATATAAACAAATAGATTTACATTCAGTCCTTCTTAGAAACGGTCCTTGATATACTTCTATATGATCGATGATTTGCCTACACTTTGATCCCCTAAGAAGATTATCTTGTATTTTGTACGACCTCCGCCTACTGTCGATGATGATACGCTCATTTAATTATCTATTTATTAAGGGTTATATTAATGAATGCTCATAAGGGAAGTGAAATGGGTTATGCTCTAGCAGAAGCAAAAGATATGATCAAATGGTTCAAAAATTATAGATATTGGCTGTCAATCATCCTGAGGCTCCGTCTTCTCGAATTGTGAAAGCATTTCATATAAGGCCTATATTTGTTCTTCCTGCTCTTTTATAGTTTAAAGCGCTTTCCTTTGCTCGCTCTTCAACCTTTTCACACTTTTCTCCAACTCACGTATCACATCTTCCCTATTAGCTGCCTAACGAAAAGCATTCACCTTTTATCGGTTCATCTGCTAAATCATGAGTTTTTGTTCTTCGATTTCCTTTTCAAGTTTCATCTGGTGCTCTTTTAATTTTTAGTTTTGTTGTTGAAGTTTGACCAAATCCTCCGCTTTAGAACGCTTTGCAACTTCAATCAAATGGTCTTTTCGCTTGTTTTATATCTTTGATTTCTGCAGCTATGTCTATATTATTGTCTTTTATTCTAACAGATTGTTTATGTATGGCATCTATGACTCTATTTTTTCACAACGAGCTTAAAGCTATTTCTTTAGTTAAGCGTTTTTTTGCCGTAATTCAGCATTTTACTTTTCTAATTTTTGCTTTTAACTTTGTAGATGCACTATTTTCCTCTCTATTTTCTCCCTTTACGAATTGAAGCTCACCATTTACCTCGCTAACTCTCCGTTCTCATGCTTTAATCTCGTCAAAGCCTCATTAGAGTGAGCTAATTTGGCCTTGAGCTCGATCACTTCATTTCTATTTCTCTCCAGCTATTCTTTTATACGTTCTTGGACTTATTGCTAGGAAATCTATTGTTTTAAGATGTCCATTTATTGCTGATAATTTTAAAGTTGTTGAGTAAGGCGGGCGTTCTTTTATTCTAACTTTGAAAGCTTTTATTTGGTTTTTGAGAGTTCATTACTGTTTGATTCATATAGTTTACGATAATTCTCTTTTTATGCTAATAAGTTTCTATTGCTTTCAGCTAGATTTGCGTTAGTTGTTTTTAAAGCATCGTTTTCTGCTGAAAATTAAATGTATTTTCCCTTAATTTTATCTTCAACTTTCATCAGTTATTCTTTGAACTTTTTTTGCTATTTTTGCACCTTTTCTTTTTAGTCGGAGGTTTTGGAGAGAATTTCGTTCATTTACTTAATTTTATTATTATAGATAGTTTACTTTTCAGATATATTTTGTTAGAGGTGTTAAACTCTATTTTGTAGGATTTAAATTTACTTTTATTGATCCTCTACAATTTTTTTTCTTTCTTGTAGAATTTTGTCTTTTCTTTATGCATCTTTGGCCAGTTTATTATTTAATCGCATTATTTACTAATCCTTTAGTTAAAGCTACATAACTTTTGATTATAGATCCTATGCAGCTTCGTTCAGCTTTGCTTTCAATAATTGAGCTTAGCCTGCATGCTTCTTTGATGATTATAGGAAATGTACATTTTAATTCTTTATGATTTAAAGGTCATACCGATTATTTTAGAGTTAATTATTGATGGTTTCCAACTGCTTTGATAGAGTTTATTGTTTTTGCCTTTAAGTTTGATAAAGTTCTTATAGTTTTTTTATATGGATAGTTTTATCGGTTAGACTTTTTTAAATTTTTGCTATTTTCTGCTTTGATTGTTCAAGCTAGGCTTTCTTTTCTTCGGTTTATGCTTTAAGATTTTAGAGTTAATCTTCTTTTTATTTGTAGTGATCCTTCAATATTCCTAGTTTTTTTTTATAGTCTTCTATAAGAGTTTACTGCATCAACATCTTTTAATGATTTTCCCTGTCTTTCTCTTCAATTTCAGCCAAGATAATAATCTTTGCATCTTATAAATATTTGTCTTTTAATGATTGTTTCTATTATTGAGAACTTAGAATTTGCCAATTTATACGTTATTAGTATTGAGTTTTAAGCTGCTATTGGATATTTTAGAGGTCTTTAATTTTAAGCTCATAAGCCTTTCGTTAATGGATAAGCTTCTATTCGTATTATGTTCGATTTTTTTTTAATTTTTATTAATTTTATCTTTGCTTTTTCATTCCTCTTTATTCGTATTAAAATTTTATGTCTAAGATCTTGTCTTATTATTTTTTTTGAATATTTTATATTTGCTTTTAGAGGCTTAAGATTTTGTGCCGTCTTTACTATGCTAATTTTCGATACTAAATCAAAGTTTCTTTTTCCTCTTCGATTCCTATCAAATTTTATGATATTTACCTAATTTTTTAACTATTTTTGACAATAACATTTTGCAAAGTGCTATTTTATTCCTTGCTCTTGATGCATTCAGATTTAAGGTTGGATACGATGCCTTAATATTTCTTAGAAAGCTATTCCTCCCTTAGATTTGACTTTCTTTATATTTGCTCAATTATATTTGTATAGTATTATCTCAATTTCCCCAGCTATTCGGTTGTTTAATGGACTGTTTTTTAAAGATTTTATACTTTATTCTTGAGATTGTTTCTTTGAAGGATTAGCTCATCGTTCATTTCTTTAAAACCTCCATGGATTAGCTGAGTGGTTTAGAGGGTTGAATCATTATTTTGCTGATATTTAGCTTGATTTTGCTATAATCTTTGAATTTCCTACATTTTTACTTAAAGTAAATTAAGTAATCTTCTTTGATCCTCTTCAAGCTCCACATTCTCTCCCTATAATTCTTCATTCCTTTATATTTGGCGAGCTAAGAGATCAGAGAGGATCTGTCTACTTCTTAGTTATTTTTATTAACTTGAGTGATTGATTGATAACATTCAAATTTTATTATTATCATTTTTGAAATTAGAGTTTGATAGTCTCCAAAATTCATTCTCGTAATTCGTGTACACTTTCCAAAATAAAATTTTTAGTATTTTTAAAAATACAATGTTCTATTGTATGGTTGATGATTTACAAGTTAAAGATCATACTTTGTTATAAGTATGAAATAATTCGTTCAATATCAACGAAAGGGGATGCTTTTGCTGATAATTGTAATGATATTTTTTGAAATAAAACAGATATAATCATTAAGGAGAAATTTCCTATACTATCTTCTCATGCTACTTCTATCCAGATAAATATTTATGCTACATTAGCTTGCATGAATAAATTGAGAGGATAGATAGTCCGATCAGAACAATCAGGTATCCCATGTAGTTTATCTAGTTGCCTACAATAATCAAATAAATTTAGAAAACGATGAATGAAATAGTATGGACTTGCTTCACAACAGCGAAAGTTTCAATCCTTCCTTAGTAAACCTTTGCGCAGCACACGAATATCCACCCTTAAAGGAAGTACAATCCTACTCCCCAAAGGAAGGATAAGAATATTGGATAGGCTAAGGTTGACACCTCTATGAAATCCGATAGTGAGGTTAGTAGAAAGCTGATTATTAGGAATAAAAACCCCATTATACCCAATTGAGATGGCATGATTTTGTCGCTGAGGGACCCACTGAGATATCCTCCAATAATCGCTCCAATTCCGTTTATGATAAAGACTATGCCTACATTTTATGGGCTACGAATTGGCAACGGAATTAAATGGTTAAAATATGAGGTAGTAAAACCAAGCATAAGGCCATCGAGAACCATTGCAGCAAAAAGATATTTCATAATGAAAAAGAATTTTCCTACCTTTTTGGTACTTTCTATCAACTTCGCGCAGCTCTAAGTTTATGCTACCGCAACTTGGGCGCTTTATTCCCCTTAGGAAAGAGGGTCCAAAAAGAAGAAACACAAGGCAAACCCTAAAAGCGCAACAACAGTCAGTATAACAAAATATACCTGATTTCCAAAGAAGCCAAGTCCAAATGCAATAATGATTGCACCAAGGACTGAAGAGCCGTAGATAAGTCCATTCTGAATACCGAGGTAATACCCCTCATGATCCTTCCCTATATTATTTACACTAAACAGCTTCATCATGTATCCTCCTTGACTGACCCAAAGAATAGATGCGCCGAATCCTCCTATTACAGCTCCAAGTATTGAAACGATAAGTGCCGGCATATGACTGAAATTAAAAAGATAAAGGATGTAATTGGCAGCATAACAAATGGCAGCAATCAAAAACTGGCGCTTGTAGTTAGTTAGAGAAGAAGCTCTTGAAAGTCCGCCCAAATACACTATATAGTTAATAATAAGTGCGACTTCTCCTTGAAAGGAATAGACTTAGGTTGAATTCTATGCTATAAAAGTAACGATGTGAGAGAAGCTTGCATAGGTTGTAACTAACAGGAGGAAGAATACGCCAAGAACTACCGTTTCTTTTAGTGTTTTTTATTTATTCATATCAATATTATGATGATTTTGTTGACTTTGGGAAATCAAGGAGGTTTTCATGGACAGAATAATATCAGAAATTAAAATTATAAAAACTTAATCATTTTTGGGATTTACAAAACTCAGTTATTCAATCGAATTCCTTTTTTGATTTATGTTTAAAATATCTTTTGTATGATAGATCTTCGTAGCGACGTTGTGACAAGGGCACCTGAGGGCATGATCAAGATAATGAGCCAAACTCCTTGCGTAAACAATGCTTCTTTGGACGATTACTAAACCCTTCGGTTTTAAGAGAGAATCGCAAAGATGTTCAATAAAGATGGAGCAGTATTTTTTTTAACTTCATCGATGGCCAACCTCGCGGCTGTCCTTCTCTACACTAAACCAAGCTCCGAGGTCATTATTTCGTCAACCTCACACTCTATCGAGCGTGAATCTTCCAGTTTTGCTCGCATAGCGGGAGTGCAAACGCGTCAAATTTTCACTTAATCTGGAACATTTACTCCTCAGCAAGGTATACCTTTCATAATTCAGTGAAATAGAGAGTTAGAAAGAGTACAAGCCATGTTACCTTTCCTGATACCGATCTCATATTTCTGTAAAACGGGACTTTTAAAGGCCAAGCTTGGGATTTATAACACTTGCGGTAGATAAAAAAGATCGCTGAGGAATCTAATGTGAAAGTTCATATTGATGGAGCACGTATCTTTAATGCCCTAGCAACATATAACCTTGAAGGAAAAGATATCAGTGACTGCTTTGACTCTATGACACTCTGCTTCACTAAAGGATTATGCTGCCCAATCGGTGCGGCTTTGGTTTGTTCCAAAGAAAATGTTAAAAAGCTAAAGAATATCAGAAAATCATTGGGAGGTGGTATATTGCATTCAGGAATACTTTCTAATGGAATAGAATACGCATTGGATAATTTGCTGCCAGAAGTAAAGAAGGATAATCAAATGGCAAAGCTAATTGCATAGAACTTGTCGCATATAGAAGGAATCAAAGTTTAAGTAAAAGATACACAGATCAACATGATTTATTGGACAGTTACCTTTGCAAATTTTGACCATCGTGCCTTTTAGATATACTTACAAAGCTAAAAAATCAAAATTAAGCCGTTTGACGAGGACTGCAATACTTACAGGTTTGTTACGCATTTCCACATCCGAGAGAAAGAGGTTGAGTACATCAGCAAATCAATAAAGACATACTTCTAAAAGCTAAAAGCATGATCATTTACAGTTATTTATAAAGAATATTAGCAAACAAAATATCAACTTGAGCCAGCCTATATAAATAATATCATTTGATTATATTGACTCTAATTTTACAAAGATATAATGCGCGGCTCAGACTATAGAAAATATCGTGACCTCATGCATTAAGACGAAGATGACTAATATTAGCAAAAGAATTCAAGAAGGGGCAATGCAAATAAAAACTTCCCGAACTTCGAGAAAAAGAAATATTATAACAAATATGGAGCACATCCAAAATCCAAATATGACTCTATTTTGAACCCCGATCAATAATAGCCTCAAAATTCGAGGTAGGATTATGATTATAGACGGCCACCATAGCCGAAAGAAATAAAATAAAGGCAAGTTTATGGTCGATAGGGTGGATATCCTCAGAGACATTATAGAAATACTAACAATCGAAGAGATACAAATAACTAAGCAAATTAACTGAACGAAGAGTTAGATAAATATAGAAGAAAAGCATAAAATCTCTAAAGGAAAGAGTAGAGAGTTCCTGAGACACGAGATTATAGAAAAGATAAGTAAGATTTTATTGAAAGAAAGGAATATCAAAGTAACAGGGTAAACAAAAGAAACGACGAATCTTTTGGGATAGAAAAAGATGAAAAAAAGGTGAATTATTAGCTATAAAAAAAATAAAGAAGGCCCTTTAAAAAATCAGAATAAAGCGAATAGATATCTTTAAATAAAGGCTTCAACAAATTTTAATAATCAAACAATAGTAACAGCAGCATTTGGTGCTAATCGAAAATCCTCTAAAACTTAAGCATTTCTAATGATTAATCTAATCATTCGATAATCTCCAACCCAAATGAATCCTACGTATCTTCGATCCGATAGAAAAGTTAAATATATGATTCATAATAAATCCTTCACAACGGGTAGGCAAAGCAATAAGTGTAAGGAGCTCCATCAATACTGGATTAACTATAGAAATGCAAATAAGCTAATTTTATAAGTATTGAGGTTTCAATTATAAACAAAAAGAATGTACTTGAAGCAATAACAAAATAAATTCTTCTGGTGAAAGGCAACTTGAAGGTGGATCTAACATTAAAACAGGAAGGAATAATAGTCAGAAATAAAGAGATATAGTTTTAAAAGCTATGCTAATATATACAATTTTAAAGGATAAATGCCGTCTACCCTAAAATGCATAATCCTGACCCTGTTGCCTGTAAATTTATCTTATGCAAAATTAAAGCCATCTTGCCTGAAGATCCATAAATACACAGTGCATCAAGGTTTATAAAAAAATAAAAGAAAAAAGCGAAGCCTTCGCTTGACTGTTCATTCCTTATCAAAATAACTCAGCTCTAAATGAAATGCATGAATTGCGAAACATCCAACCTAGTTCCAATTATTGCTTCAGATAATCTTGCCTCCCTATCATGCCGAAATTGCAACTAGCAAATGATCGCAGAGATTAAAAGTATTTCAAGGGAGGAATGATTGGTCTATTCATTATTGATAAAATAATTAAAATTCAACTTATTTCCTAAAGAAGAACTATAGAATTTGGGAAATTTATTAACCTAAGACAGGATAATGACCTTCCACAATTTGATAAAATAACTTTTTGAACTAATAAAATTAATATTTTCCTATAAATGAAAAAGACGCACTCCGAATCCCAAACAAAACGTCAAGTAATATAGGTCGATAGAAACATATACACTCTTAGAATATCAAACTTCAACCCTCAAATTTAGTCTTCACCATTTATATCTAATCGCTATGTCCTTTAGGACAAAATAATAAAGAGGAGATAGGGAGGGAAGACACCATATAATTTGCGCAGAGAGGTACTAAATCCATAGAATGAAAGGAGAGCATTTTCAAGTCAATAGAGTAGAGGATAGTCCAAAAATAGAGGAGACGAGGAAAAATAAAAGAAAATGAAGAATATTGAAGTTTAAATCAATTATTTCAAAGATTTATTGGCAAAGAAATCTAAGCTTAACAATAATAAAGATACCCAAAACATCCACTTTACTGAGTATGTCCTTAGTGCTGTCCATCCTCCCTCCCCTTCTTTGCTCCACCCCCGGATAAAAAGAGAATGCTCCTTTATGAAATCAGTAAAAGCAAGAAACCTGATGAATCGGAGTGCTGAGCCAAGAAGTAAAAGCAGAGAATAAGACCAATTCAAATCAATAGAGCTTAACAATACAAGCAAATACGTAAGCAGCAAAAGAATTTTTTTGAGGGGAGCTTCCAACCCAAATGTTAGCAAATAGCTGAAAAATTACAAACCTTGGAACAAAGCCCATGTACATAGACAGTCCCACTTATTAAAACATAAAAAGGCAAGCAAGATCTAACCATAGCCTTAATGCAGGCCATGGTAGACATCGGTTCGGTTCGACCACTATGACGATGATCATAACATGTCCAACCTTTGATTTTGTTTATATTATGTTTGAGATGTTTTCTCTATTGGCCTCAGTTCTAGCAAAGATAGATTCATCAGCATCAGATGTCCCTATCGTTTTATCATCATTGTTGAAAGAAATATTATAAATAATCAGATAAATAAGGAGTAAAAATTAACGCACTTGAGCCTTACAAATTTATTACTATGTTTTAATAAGCAAAGTAAATTGAAGAGAGTGCCGAAAAATCATAAATGAAGGACTAATTAGTATAAAAATAATCAGCA
>JACCDV010131313.1_pt1 | contig 11939 bp, 11 predicted proteins | sample 7446131 | NCBI WGS metagenome assembly JACCDV01 (sample SAMN15323448, study PRJNA562643) | freshwater metagenome | isolation source: river surface water | place: USA:Blue River Watershed | collected 2017-08-17
ATACAATCAGTGCTTTAATGAGTTTCAGGCTGTGCTTGGGAAGGCAGACTAAGCCTAGCCAATCGATACAACTAAGTACCTGCCTTTGATCTTTGGAGCCCTCTAGGGAAGCAGTGGCAATATGGAGGCATAGAAGATCTTAATTAAGAAATTTGGCGCAAATATATAAAAGTTATAAATTGATTAAATCCTAAAGATGGGTAAGGTGAAGAGTGTCAACTATGCTAATGATAAAAGAAAGCAGACAAATATTCGATAGGTGGCAAATAAGGATTCATTCTAAAGTATGGGAGAATTATACGATTTAAAGGAAATGAAGAATCATAGGAAAATTTGCACAGCGATAAAAGGTTACCTGAATGCGATGAAGAACTTCATGGATTGTATGAGGGACACCAATCCAACTGATACCTTTGAGCAATAGTCTACTCAAAATATGCGATATATATAATTCGCTAATAAAGAGCTCGGGTTAATTAAGTTGAAGATTTCCCCGGAAATACTGGGAGAAGGTGAAGAAGCAATGGCGGAGGAAGGGTAAGAGAAGAAGGAAGGGATGGTTGAGTTGAATGTTACTCCTATGAAGAAATAAACAGCAGATGGGGTAAGTCCTAAGGAAGAAACTGCCTCAGGCCAGAAGACACCATAGAACCGCCAATAAGAGATCAAATCAAGTTAATAGAATAAGATAAAGCCTAAGCAGAGGGATTAGGAGATTAAGGCAAGGCAAAGAAGAACGAAATAAGAAATTTAGAAAGAAAGACTTGAAAAGCTTAAAGAGAAGGAATTAAAAGCTTTATAGAGGGAAGAAAAGGAGAAGGAAAGATTGCTAAAGCAGCAATAGAAGGAAAGGGAAAGATTGGCCAAGTAGAAATAGAAAGATATGGAGAGATAGGCCAAGGAAAAGTTGAAGATGGAAAAAGAACAGTAAAGACTAGCAAAATAGAAAGAAAAATAGGCCTAAAGACTTGCAAAATAGGCTGAAAAAGCCAGCAAAGAAGCATAAAGACTCGCAAAAGAAGCAGCCAAATAAAATGAGCGCATTTAGAAATAAAAAAAGAACCCTACTCTTTTCGCCTTTTTCTCCAAAAACAAAGCATAAAACTCAACACCAGTCAAGCAAAACCCTCCACAAAAGATATAAACTCCATAAAGCTCCAAGGACGAGCTATTTGCCTCTATCAACAAAGCAGACCTTACCATGGCCTAGCTAAGGGGTTGTTTCTTGAGCCAAAAGATGAAAGATGAAAACCCTGCATTCAAACCTTACTACTCCACTGTTTGCATGAGTCGAAGCCGGCTTTAATTCTAAAAATTCCTTGTCAATTAATAGCGTTTCAATCAATACTTCAATCCTTATGAATAACATGAGAATGGAAAGTATGATGACAGTAGTATTGAATACTAAGACTTCTGCGGTGACTTCTGTGATTAAAAAATGGACGCAATGTCAGTATAGGAGGAGTAAGAAGCCAGTGACAATAGTGCAATTGTTCCTGACAGCTATATCTCCTAAGACGAGATCTCAAGTTTGAATTAATCAAAGGACCAGATTCGTGTAAAGATCGGGCAGGGGGCAGAGTGGTCATTTACTAATCCTAACAACTATACTGCTGAGAAGTATGTTATGTTTTGCTGCTTTGACGATGAACCAATGCCTCTGCCTTTGAATGAGCCCTAAGAGTCCAAGGAATTGAACGTTAATCTAAAGTGCGAGCTCTATAAATAAATTCATGGATCATATGGGCCCAAGGACGTCCTCATCAAAAAGCTGGCAACTATCGCAGACAAAGTGCCTAAGAGCTATCTGGACACCTTCATAAAGGAGACAACAACAAAGAGAGGATACCAGCGTTTGGTGAAGCCTTAAATTATTGATTTTCTGAGTGAGCAACGTGAGAATTTCGCCAAATAGCTCGAGGAGATAAAGAGCAAGCGTGATGAGGACAACATGATCGAGATGAAGGGACGCATGAATGAGAGGTAGAGGTAGATCGAAAGATTAATACTAGAAGAGGCAGGGACTTACTATATCATCGACATGCTGCATTTCCTAAGGGAAAAGGGCTACCGAATGCTCAAGAGGGAGCTCAAGGAATTCATTGATGCAAGGACTGGATCTCAATGGGATGATGTGCGTAGGAGGATGAGCAAGATGCAGTTGAAGGGCAAGGACAAAGACAAAGAGAAGGAAAAAGAGAAGATGAATGAGTTTTTGAAGAAGAAGGAGAAGGAGGAGGGGAAGGAGAAGGAGGAGGGGAAGGGGAAGGAGGAGGGGAAGGACAAAAACGAAGGCAGCCAAAACTAAAAGGAAGGAGAGTAATTGAAGTAAGAAAGCCCAATAGGGTAAAAAAATTAAGAGGAAAGGTAAAAGAATGATGATAATCGAATGGTCCCATAAGAAGATCAATGATGGTTAAATAACACGAATAGATATAATGAATGGATACAGTATTCATTTTTAATAATAGTTGATTTAAGGGTCTAAGTAGAACTTTATTTAGCAGGCAAAGCTTTTTTATTATGGGGTTGACCCCTAAATCCCAGCCAGGTTTATCTTCTAGAACTTTCTGTACTCTTTGTTGTTTATAATGTCGTAGTCCTACGGCTCAACTATCTCGCTTTTCAATCTCTATCTTTCCCCGATGTATTCTGCCAAAATGTCGTTTTTCTATTATTCCTTTGCATTGATAAGACGAGTAAACAAGTTCCTTAGGCGTTCTCTCATAGTGTATATCAAAGTTCTGGGGAAAAGAGAAAGTTTCTTCCTATTCTTGATGACTGCCAAATTCTCAAGTTCGTTTGGCTGCGAGAGGAGTTGTTCGATATAGGAGAGCATATAGAGACCGCAGTCGTGGTTATTAGTCTGCCTTGGGAGCTGAATATAAGCGTATGTACTAAAAGTTGATAGCTAGGCGTATTGGTGGGATTGATGTCTATCATTATTCCTTTCTTCTCGTGGAGTTCTTACTGGATGTATTTTCTGATGGCTTCGACGAGGAATTCTTTCTTTTCGAACATGCTATCGCACACTATAATTTGGCACTAGTGAGACAGGATGAGATTGGGACGTAGGACTAGAATGCAGTTCCAGTGTTTGAAAGCATTGATTGGGAAGACAAGCACTTCCTTCTCAAATATATCTATCCTCTTAGTCCATCTCTTCACATTCTTATAGTTCTACCTCGCCTTCTCTCTCACCTACTCGACCATTGTTCCCATATCGTTCTCCATCATGAATTCTTACTTGAGTACCTCCCCGATGAGCTTCTCAAGGAAGAAGGACGAGAAAATATGGCATTTTTTGTCGATTTACTCGGGAAGGAAGACGAATTGCAAGAGTTTGAGGTAGTTGCTTATTATTGTATCGTTGAGATCCATCTCTGGCTTGAGTTTTTACATATCCTAAGCGCTTATGGGGAAGGTTTAAGTACGGTTCAAGGCCGCGTTCTTAAGAGTGAACTCTCCCTTGGTCAGCTTTTGATTTCCATCTTTGGAGTGGTATATACGCTCTGCATTCTTTTTACTGTTGATTAATTTTTCCTCTTGCTCTTTCTTGAATCGTTTGAAAAACTCATCTCTCCTCCTTTGCGTGAACTGAGTGAATTTGAGGTTTGTTATCTTCGATTAGAGGTTGGGGTCAATATTCAGGTCTCCCATCTTATCAAAGATGGATAGAGATGGGGATTATTCTTGTGTTGTTTCGGGGCTCAGTGGAAACATCGGCTAATCTATTGAATATTTGGCGGATCGTTGGATGCACGAGTGTATGGAGAGACTGGCTTCATCTAAGAGATCAAGGAGATCCTGTTTGGGCTCAATCATACTGGTTTTTACTTATATACAAAATATTAATAAATATATGGCGCCTCAAATTAGTCACATCTCAACTACACCAACCCATCTACACATTTATTTATTATATTTAAATATCACAAATAACAAATGCTCAAAACATATCTCTGCCAGTTGGAACTTAGAGTGCAGGCCATTGAGAAATTGATTGGCCCCATATCTGAATACTCAGAAGGCAGTATAAAAGACATAAGGGAGGCCATCACTGACTTCACTGCCAAGATCCCAAAAGACGTGAGGACCAAATGTATAGTGTTGACTACTTAGTCTAGCGCATAAAGAAGGACATTGATAAATACCAGAGTGTGATCGATATAATCCCCACTAACGACCAACTGACGCTCGTCCACTCTTAAATTGAGGAACTGCATAGTATCGCAAGCAATCTAGGCCAGATATAGAAACTTCTGCCTGCACTCAATACTCAGAATTACCTCAAGTACAAGGAACAGTATAAGAATCTACACCTCTTCCATTCCAACTCACAACTGGAGGAATCGGGAGGTAAGATTAGTGCTTCGACACCTGCCACAGGGTCAATATAATAGTTGCGTTCTCAACACAGAGAGTCAATGAATTAGATTTTGTAGCTCAATGCTCAAATCATCAAGAATCTCTCCATTAAGATGGAGGCTCTACGCAACAAAAAGAGCGACAAAATAGTGGCCTGATATCGATTAACGAATGTATTTAGGGATTATGGTGGATCATTCGTTGTCTTACTCCTCCTACTCCTTCACGGGCAAGTTGTAGAGCTTTATTGCGAGAGGGGTGTATGGTGACCTGGCAAGGACATAGGTGCTGGTTCCAGTTTCGCAGCTGAAGAGCACATCGAGGATGTATTTGAGGATGGGCCAGCACTCAGCCTCCTTGAACGAAATGACCTGCTCCAGCTCACGTACCTTTGTCTCCGTCACGTTGATAATCTTGGGCTTTTGCTTCTCAAAGCCGATAAATCCGATCTTGATCATGTCCACTCCTGCAAGGACGGCTTCGCAGATCCATTTTTGAAGACTGCAGCTGTTGGCCAGGTATTCCTGGAAGACGAGTGTGCCTTGGGCCTTCTTCATCTCGTCAATCCATCCACCGTCTGTTCCAGTCTCCATGAAAGCTCGAATCAGGCACTGAGTCACTTTCTATTCTCGCACTTTGGCCCCATCTATCCTCACTGCAGTGTAGATGTCGATGTCGTCCAATTCGATCTTCACGTATTTTTTAATGTAGTCCAGCTACTCCCCCTCTTATTATTCTTCCTCTTTGTCTTACTCTCCCTTCTCTTATTCCTCTTCCTCCTCTTCTTCCTTTTCTTCCTCGATGGGATCCCCCGAGGCAAGCAGATCTTTGAACACCTGTGTGTATTTGGTGGCAGTGAGGCAGTTGTCCTTTATCTTCCCCTCGTCACTGGGCATATTGTTGGTTGTATTCTCGTTGGGGGTGAACAAATCCAGATAGGAGAGCTCCTATCCTTCGTCGCTTTTCTTGAAGTTTTAGAAGAGGATCAGATTGCCCTACTTCTACACGTGAATGTTCCAAGGATACTGCCCTCCTCGCACTGTCAAAATCGCGAGTAAGAACTCAATCGAGCAGACCACACTCTTCCTTATAGGCTCCTCACTGTTCATCAAGTCCGATGCGATTTCTGCCAACCCTGAATCTCCGAGGGTGCTGATGCTTGAAACTTTATACTCCTTGTTTTAAGTGAAGCCAACAGGATTGGATATCCTCTCTACTTTTTAGTTGAGCCTGTGTACCTTGCCTGTTCTCTTGATCTAATGGACACTCATCCTTTTGATTTTGGGGACGTGTTCTGAGAGGTCTCGCTTGTTGATGGTTTTGACGTTGGTCCAATCGTTCTTGACGGTGAGTTCTTTGAACTTGGTCTTGTACTGGTTGTGCCAGGTGCGCAGTCCTCGCTTTTGTTTTTTGGTGAAGGTGCGGGTGCTGGCGAAGTTATTCTTGCGCCTGTCGTTCATCTTAATATTCTTGGAGATGTAGTCCTTGTTGGTCACCTTGGTGTTGCCCTCCACCACAGTGAACTCCTCCTCGTCCTTCCTCGAGGCAACCGTAGATAGGTTGCAGCACTTGATTTGGGCCTTGTTGAACTTGTTGAAGAACGAAAGAGGAATATGCTCGTACTATTCGTGGCTAAAGCTCCAGTCGATCCATTACCTCTCCTCGATTTGGAAATCTTAGAGCACGCTCAGGTCTAATTCCATTGTTGATAAAAATGATTAATAGTATTGATTGACTGATACACAGAGATAATGAGGAGGAGGAGTGCATATTTATTATATTTTGGAAGGATAGTTTACTTGTTTGATAGAATTAGCATATTTTTGGTCTTAGACTATTTGTGTGTAGCTTGCACATCGTTAGTTTTTGTTCGCTAACATTGACTAAAATGATTAGATCTTCCATTTTAAGTGACTAATCCAATGCTTTGGTGAGAGTTCCTAAATATATTAATTTATTGCATGTAAAGGTAATCCAAACTCGATTCCCCTCGCACCACCCTCAGAAGCGAATAAGAAAACCTATTCAATACTTAGAGCCCTTCCTTTCTCAATCAGCCTCTGAGGCGCTTCAACCGAAGCAACAGTCATTCTCGATCTAAAAGCAGATAGGAGATGAAAACTGAGCTCTCTCCAAGATTCTTCATTAAAAATGTGTGTGGCAAGCTGGCAGAAAGCAAGGAAGGCAGCAGGCTGGTTTCAAGCAAGCTCAGCAGGACCATCCATAGAAACGGTAAAAGATAAGGAACGCCTGTGAAATCTCGCAAGGAGCAGCACTAGGAAGAACCCTCGTAACGTGAGGATGAGATGGGGTGGATCAAGCTGTAGAGGAGATGCCAGGCTTGGTAGGCTTAAAACTTGTAACTGTCTCGGGCCAATAGGGACTTATAATAGAGACTTAACGAACTGCAGTCTCAACTGGCAGACACCATCCACTAGAAACTCTTCTTCGAGGAAAAGATCAAGTACTACGAGCAGAAGGAGAAGAAGGATCCAAGGGAAAGGAACAATAATCTGTTTAAACTCAAAAAGGAAATAGCCAAGCAGAAGGAAATCGATGGGGCACCACCAATCCAAGTCCTCAATCAGAAACTCTAAATCGCCAATAATGAAATTCAAAGCCTAAGGGAAACATTGAACCGATCCTAGAAGCTGAGGAAGTAGGCGCAGGCCTATGCATAGAGACATAAGAATGAGAGATAGATTTTCCTCTAGGATTTAGTGCACCAGCTGAGGCAGTAAATAAGTGAGAAGGATGAAATAATCGACAAAATAAAGATACAACTCAATATCCTACTCATCCGGCAGACGAAGAAGGAAAGCTAAGCCTAAAAGCAAAAGGCAGAGGAACTACAAATCCTCACTAAGAAGTATGGAAACGTCCTCAAGAAGTATCATGATGTCTTCCAGGAACTAAAGGCCTATAAGATACGAGACCAAAGGCCAACTATCTTTAATACTCAGACTCGCGCTCTATAGAATAGTCTTTCTTTGAGTCCATGATTAATAAAATATCAGTTTTGCTCACTCTTCAAAAAGATTTGCATGAATTTGCGCTTACGGTATTATAGGTTTATGTTACGGTTCTATTTGTAGAGGGCACTGATCTATCGATCGAATCGGCTCACATGGTTTTTGGGGATCCTTGGGTTAATTTCTTCGAATTTTGCAAAATTTATCTATTAAGGTTGATTGATTTATGGCATTTATTATTGAATTGTGGGGGTTACTTAAGGATGGCATATTTATAGGCTAAGAGGGGCATAGTTTGGCCTTTTCTTTACTGATGTCTCGCTGAATACAGGTTTGTAAGATTGTATGTTTTCTTGAAGTTGGTTCAATAGAGTATCATTGTGGTGGTAGTAGTTGGAGTCATGGGTGGATGATGGTTTATCATAATGGTCGATAAGTTTCTTCTTCACAGTTGCATCATCATGTGTGGAGTAGTACTTACTAACCTTTTGCTAGGTTTGGTGGGTTATTTGCTCTTATAATTTGAAGTGTCCTAACCCCTAAAGCTATACAGGTTTGGCATAGTAGTTCTTGGAGTGCATATTGCTTATAACTATTCTTTATTATTATTTTTATTTATAGCATAGATAGGGCGTTATATGATCAAACTATGGCTCTGTTGTCCAGGAGACTCTTTATGAAGTAGAGCTGGGCCACTGCTGCTATTATTATGACTAACAATTCTAAACCAGTAAAGCCAAGCAGTCTACTGTCGTGGGAGTATTGGTTGTCTAAGAATCCCCATTCGTACTTGTAAGTATGTTCTCGTATCTTTTCGCCGCTTAGTATTTCCTCTTGGATGATGTTGAGCTTCTGAAGAGGACTAATGAAATGTTGGTCTTTGGCTACAGTATTAGGCACAACTTCATTCAGCTTCTCCAGGTCGACGACAAGGAGGACACTTTTGGGGAGTTTGCTAACAAATCTAAAATACTTGAAATCAGTATCAAAGTTGATGCGGAACATTTTTGATACATAGACACGTCCTAAAGGAGTGTATATGTGCTTTCCTTCTTCCCGGTATTCAACAACTATGTACTCATCTTCCTCCAACTCATGCTACATCATTATTTACCCGTTTTAGAGGATCGAAAAGACAAGCACACTGAGGCTGAGCTGTTGGGTCTTGGGTGGGTCCCATCGAAACGAGTATTAGCTCTACGTATCTAAGATGAATTGGACTGACTAAGTAACAATTTCATCATTTTGATCTTTGAGTGTTTATAGTTATTCTGCAATCCAAGGTTTAAGTTGATTTTATTCTTCTTGAATTTCTTACTCATATTTTTGTTATTAAAGTTAGCCTTATCTTTGAACTTCTTCGGCCAGTTCAGGATTCCCTTACCATTGCTTATTACTCTTATGGATTTATGCGAGTTCTTTCTCGATATTTATTTATTAGTGTTGGTCTTCGGCTAGCTTGAACTCAGTGTCGTTTGTGGGTTTGGGTTACTACACTTCCTTTGCTGTTGTGTGTGAAGTATTCTTCGTCTCCTTATGGATGGGCTAAGAATGATTCTTTTCAGCACTAACAGTTATTGACTATGTGGCTACTGTTGCAGCCTTCTAAGCAGCTATCTAATTGACTACAATGTGGTCTGTTTTATTGCAGGAGGCAAGTGTCAATATTGCGTAGACAAAAACTGCGACAATGTGTGGTCTCATATTCAACTATTATTCAAATAATCAACTAATATCATTATTAATCATCCAATTAGTTTAGTGCTACCCCCGCTCTATTATATTTAATCCGATGTCGCATAGAGACCATTTGAACACTTTCCGCAAATAAATCAGAAGAGCACAGCTTTAGTAAATCTTCCAGAGCAGGAGGATCAAGCTTATCGCTGAGTCTTAGAAGATGTAAGCCTAGGAGATGCCAGCAGTAAGGAAAGAGGAGGTGCAAAGGATGGATTTGAAGGGAGTGGCAGTGTTGAGCCAGTCCTAGGCTGGCATAGACATAATAAATGAGGCCAATTACCATTAGTTTATTATTAAGTTCCTTCAGTCGTAGTTCCTTAATACTGACTAGCAACTCTATGCATCCTACGTCCTCTGCAATCTCTCAGTAAAACCCAAAACCACTCCCAATTACTCATACCTCTAGATAATCCTGGACCTGCTCGAGTAGGTAAGCAACCAAAAGGTGATGGATAACTTACTTTGCATCCTTTCCAACACCATGTGTGATTACAAGCCAATTCGAGATGAACTAGTATCTAAGTATTCTTTAGTGGATCGGATCCTTGCCGTTTTCTATCGTACTGAAAATGCAACCATTGGCCTCTGTGCATCTATCCTGAACTGTGTTCTGCATATGCTCAACAAGAGCTAGCCTCAGATTGCCTATAAAAAGCTTAGGCAGTTTCTAATAAGATTTCTACGCTTGCAGATCAAGGAATAGAACATAAGAATATTCAAGATAACGGCATACTCTTTGTCTATGTTGACCAAGATGTACCCAGTTGATCTTTTGGAGTTCCTCATTAAGGGGGAAGTCTTCTAAAGACTTATTTAGCTGTTTAATGCAGTAAAATAGTATTCGTTTGCTTCATTTGTCTTGAGGATGGGAGAGGAAATCGTTAAGGATATAAAAAATGAGGATTTCCTTAGAGTATTCATTAAATTTATCGAAGATTTGTCCAATAATTAATTTCAGATAAAGACGTCAAACCATCAAAGCAAACACTTAAAACGATAATCATACAAGCTAATAAACTTGGCTTTATAGCTTCAAAAACTATAAGCCAACGCCTTCTTATTATGCAACATAGGGAAAAGAATGCTCGAGGAATTCCTTGTGGAGTAGGACAAATAGATCCTCAAGGAACTAATCTTCATTTTCACCAATATATATTTCAATACATCCAATACAAATGTCTTGAGGGCTGTATAACTGGGAATGATGCGTGCTAAGGAGGTCGATAGGAGTATATAGATAGTTGCTCATATTGAGCAACTCCAAGCATTATTTCGGACATGATCAGTATATATTTATTTCAAATGCATGTGAGTATCATCAATCTAGTTCGTACAATACTTCGATGGATCTTTGCCTGTTCTCTTACTACCGAGTTATAGCTTTTAAATGCTCCTTCAGTTCCTCTAGTTCGTATCTTTTGGCCTTCCTTCCTGTATTCTCGTCGTATTAATAGAGAGAAAGATTGAAGGTGGACACCAATAGATCAATATTTCCTTTGAGTTGGTTGTAACAATCCAACAGAAGAGCGTCGTATTCTTTTATCCACCTTGACTCTGAAGCTTGTGCATAATTGACTGCAACTATTTCTCGTTAATCATTGGGATAGTACTTTTCCTTGATCAGTGGAATTTGTTCTTGTGAGACATTATAAACATAGATAGTGGTTGGGGTTTCCTTATCAATAAGCATTTTGGGAGCCTAGACCTTGCCATCTCCAAGCTATTTCTATAAATCAATCCTATGCATTTATCCCTTCATTAACTCCAGGTATTTCTACAAATCATCTATTCTTAACTTGGCTTTCGTCTTTTACTCCTAGGATTCGATCTCAAAGTCTTAGCTTTTTATTCTCTATAACAGCGCATTTAATTGGGTCTGTTATCGATAGGTTAATTTATCGTACACTCTCTTCCTTTTCTCATCTGCGATTCTACTGCGTTATTACATTTAACTATAGATTTTACTGTGTTTTTATATATTGCTTTACTTTATCTTTTGCCTCACTTCTTTTTATAGGACTAAGCCTCCTTTTTTCCAAGCTTATGCCAAGGCCCTCTAATCTGAAGTAACTGGTCTATCATCTAAAAATAGTAGAGCAGGCACTGTATTGATGGTTTCCTTTCTATAGCTTGGGACTGATCGAGGGAATGTAGTGTTTTGTAAAGAAAGGACAGTAAGAGAGGCCATCATTGGAAAAAGTTCTTAGTAGTATTTATTGTCAAATGTTATGAGTTAATTAGAGCTAATATCTAAGCAGGTTAGTGTTTTGCACAGAGAACCTATGGCTTTCAAAGATTCATAGGTTTAGAATTTGTTATTAGCAAGTTTGAGTTGACTTAACCTTGAAAGCGTGCTTAATTCTTACTCATGAATAAAGGAAATCAAGTTATTGCTTAGGTCAATTGTATGAAGATTCACCAAATGACTAAGTCCTGAAAATTGTTTGATTCGATTATAGGAGAGATTAATGGTACAAAGAGAAGTCAAGGTTTAAAGATGGTTAATGGCCTATATTGCATTGTTATTGAGGAAAAGAGTATGGAGTGATTTGAAAGGAGTGAGATCGTTAATATCACAGAATCCATAGTATTGCAGATGGAGTGACTCGTTAAGTTATTTGTTCTAGTAACCCTATTGGTTTTTGAGGCAGATGAGGAGGTTGGATTCCGTCATGTGGATATCTCCCTTCTCATCTTTCTAACACTGCTTGCGTTTCATTACTATTATTATATTTAAATTGATTTAAATTGATTTATTGCTTTTATCATGAAAATGGAAGCAATGGTTGGGTTTGCTAAAGATATGACTTTTTTATATTTATTGACAATAATTAATAATAAATGGTCGTATGTGTTTCA
>JACCDV010388859.1_pt1 | contig 11939 bp, 11 predicted proteins | sample 7446131 | NCBI WGS metagenome assembly JACCDV01 (sample SAMN15323448, study PRJNA562643) | freshwater metagenome | isolation source: river surface water | place: USA:Blue River Watershed | collected 2017-08-17
GAGTGAAGGGTCCCAAGTAGAGATGAGGCACGCTTCTGAGATCTCACAGGAGACGAGGAATTACGAATACGACTCATCCCAAAGATTCTTCACGAACTCATGGATAGGAAGGATCGTGACTTTCCCCACCTGTCTCCGACGCGATTCCAGGCTGACGCAGAGATAGCGTTTGAGTTTCCGTTCCTCCTCCAGCGCCTTCAACGATTTGAGGTTGTTGAGGCCGACATGTTCACTCGCTTTGAGTTCAATCGCTGTGTGATCGCCCAAGATAAAGTCGACTTCGAAGCCAGACTTTGATTTCCAAAAGGCGAGCGGCTCTCCAGACACATAGTCCACATAGCTTCTGAGTTCGTGAAAGAGATAGGTTTCCATCGCCTCCCCGTATTCCGGCGTGCCACGACGGTACTGTCGTTCCTGTAGAGCGGCGACGACGCCGATGTCAAAAAAGTAATATTTCGAGGATGCCAACGGTTTGCGCCGTTTAGATTCACGCCAGGCAGGCAGTTCGTGGAGGAGTAGCGTGTCCTTTAAAATCTCGAAATACTCGTACACGGTGGTGCGTGGAACTTGGGCGTCGGTGGCCACATTGGTGAAGTTGACGATGGTGGCATTGCAGTACGCTGCCACCTTTAAGAAGCGGCTGAAGGCCGAAATATTTCTCGTCGCGCCCTCCGCCACGATTTCTTGCTGGAGATAAGAGCCGGTGTAGGCGTCAAGGTCTGCGCGCGGGTCGTCCGAGAAATAGACGGAGGGCAACCCTCCTCGAGCTATGAACCTATTCAGATCAAAGCGTGCGCCTAACTCTCCTTGGGTGAGGGGATGGAGGTACTTTGTCCTCGCGCGCCCCCCCAGGAGATTGACCCCGCCCTGTCGAAGCTTACGAGCACTCGATCCTGTGAGCAGAAAACGAATCCCCCGTTGCTCGATGAGCCGGTGTACTTCATTCAAGAGTCCCGGGAGCCGTTGAATTTCGTCGATGACCACCAGCCGATCCCGGGCGGTGAGCTCTTCGGCTAATCGTTGTGGACGTTGACTGAGTGCCAGATAGATGGACGTATCCAAGAGGTCATAAAGACGGACGTCTTGGAAGGTCTGGGCGATCAGGAAGCTCTTCCCGGTCTGGCGGGGTCCCAAGAGAAAATGCGACTTCTTCTCCAGGAGTTTTGCTAAATGCAATGATCGAACGATAGCCGGTGTCGAGCTCATGAGGCATGGTAGCAAGTGGCGACTCTGTCGTCAAATGGCCTGCCAAATGACGACAGAGTCGTCGCTGGTCCATGTAGGTCAGAGCGCTATCGGTCATTGCCGGGCGGTTCAATCGGTTCTGCTGCTTTGTGAAACGTACCTCTAGCAGAATGCTGAAAAGTCCTCCAGAGGCGTTCTCGCATCACTCAGAGGCTCGACGTACCGAAGCGTACGCCTTGCCCCTTCGCTCGCTGCGGCCTTGCCGGGCGTTTTTTTGAGCATTCTGAGGTGTAGAGTGTCATAGTTCCTTTTATCATCGTGCAACGATGTGCGAAGCAGAAACCGCGTTTTTCAGCAAACTGCTAGACCTGCAGTAGGGACTGCTATACGAGACAGGACAACTACCGAGACGCTGATTCTCCAACGGAGGCATGGTCGTGTTCGGTGTGCCCCAGCGTTGACTCGGTCGAAACCCGTTTATATACTTAAACTTCACCTGGAGGCGATTGACATGAAAATAGCCATTGGCTTGCTCGTCCTCGTCGTGCTTCTCGTCGGCGGGGTGCTCGCGCTTCCTTTTCTCGTCGACCTCACCAAGTATCAAGATCAGTACAAACCGCCCATCGAAGAGGCGCTGAATCGTAAGATTCAGCTGCAAGATATTCGATTAACGGTCTGGCCAAGAATCGGCGCGCGTGTGGCGGGGTTTTCGGTATTGGATGATCCGGCGTTTAGTTCAGGTCCATTTGCGTCCCTTTCGTCATTGGACGTGGGCGTCAAGCTGATGCCGTTACTGAGCGGAAAAGTAGAAGTCGAGGAGATCACGCTCCACGGTCCGGTCATCATGGTCATCAAGAATAAGAACGGGGTTCTCAATGTATCGACAATTGGTCGCAAAGGGGTGCCGGTCCCGGAGAAGCCGTCACGCGCCCCGATTCCTTCGACGGAAGGGCCGCTCAAGCTTCTGGCGTTGCTGGCCGTGGACCGAGTGTCTGTCGATGGAGGCAAGCTGACCTACCGCGACCTGTCGGCTGCTACACCCACTGAGTACGTGCTGCAAGATCTGGAGCTGCTCTTGCGTGATGTTCGCCTCGGTCAAACACCAAATCTTCATGTCGCGACACTTGTGCAGCCATTCAACCTGCCGGTGAAACTCGACGGGACCTTCGGCCCATCGAGAGAGACGCTGGACATTGATGCCATCAACTTCCAACTCGGCATGGGAAAGACGGAGTTCACCATTACTGGAAAGGCTGCCGGGAATGATGCGACGGTGAATATCAGCTCACCGGCGATCAATACGGCGAACCTCCCGATGAGTCTTCCGCTCAAACAACCAGTGGAGATCAGGGATCTCAAAATCATCGCGGAGATCAAAGGGCAAGAGGCGAAACTCAATTCCCTGTCATTCCGTTTATTCGACGGCGAGGTAAAAGGACAGGCGAAGATGATCGCTGGGGCAGAGGTGCCGCCCTTTAAAGGGTCTATTGCGCTTCAAGGGCTCCAGCTTGGTCCGGCACTCAAAGCCGTCGCGGAGACCCCTGTCTCGATCAGTGGCACTACCGGCGCCGAGCTTTCTTTGCAAGGCAAGGGGTTCTCTATGCCGGACCTCACCAAGGCCTTGGAGGGGACCGGTCATCTGGCGGTGAAAGATGGGAAGATTGAAGGGGTGGATATTCTCCAGGAAGTGGCTGATGCGCTCAAGGTTGCCGGCATTTCGATGGGGGACGCAAAGGCTACGGCCTTTTCGACGGTCGAGACCGATCTGGCTATCAAGCAAGGGGTGATCAACGTGCAGCGGCTCTTGATGGATAGTCATGATTTTCAGGCGACGGGTGGTGGTACTGTCGGATTCGATCAAAAACTGAACTTGATCGTGAACCTCAATTTGTCACAAGATGTGAGCCAAAAGATCTCGGCTGCATCGCCCGTCGTCAAAATCGCCATGAAAGAGGGCCGCCTCAGCCTTCCTCTCACGATTACTGGAACGGCTCAGGCTCCGTCGTATGGGGTTGACGTGAAGGGTCTGACCGGAAAGGTCCAGGAACAGGTAAAGAAAAAGGTGGAAGAAGCGGTGGGGGGATTGCTCAAGGGAACGACCAAACCAGAGGATTTGAAGAAGGAAGGGCAGGAGCTCCTCAAAGGCCTCTTCGGGAGATAATCAGATGCCGTCAATGAATGTTGTGGATACGCTGACTCAATATGCCGTCCAGTATGGGCTGCAAGCGGCGGTTGCTTTGGGTATCGTGGTCGGTGGGATGATGGCATCCCGTGGAGCCGGGAATTTTGCTCAACAGATGCTCGAAAAACAGACGCTTGAACCTCCGGTCCGTTTGCTCCTGGTGCGCATCGTCAAAATCGTCGTGATGGTGTTTACTGCGATGATCGCGCTCCAGACGGTGGGAGTTCCCATCGCGCCGCTCATTGCCGGCGTCGGTGTTGCGGGTGTGGGCATCGGACTGGCATTGCAGGGCGTGCTGAGCAACGTCATGGCGGGGCTCTCGATCATCTTCAGCAAGCCCTACAAGGTCGGCGAACATATTTCTTTGCTCGGTGTTCATGGAGATGTTGTCGTTATCGATATCTTCACCACGACGCTAATGCATGCCGATCGATCGCGTGTCATCATTCCCAATCGCAAGATTGTCGGAGAGATTCTGCATAACTTCGGCACGATTCGTCAGGTGAATCTCACTATTCCAGTTTCCCACCGAACCAATATTGATGAGGCACTGGCACAAGTAAAGGACATTCTCCAACAGCATCCAAAGGTCCTGAAAGAGCCTGCTCCCGGCGCAGGCGTGTCGTCGCTGGGGGAATCGTCGATCGGGATTTCTGTGGCTCCATGGACAGCGGTGGGCGATTATGGATCGGTTCAGGGGGAATTGAACAAGCTGATCTTGGAGCGATTTCGAGCGCGTGGGATTGAGTTGCCGTCCTCCCATCACACGGTTCACTTGGTGAACGCCTAATCTCTTTCAGCTATCCACGGCAGGCGCTCTGTCTGTCCTGTGCACGGAAAGCACGATACATTCGGTCTTGTTGGATCCAGCTTGCCGATGCTAGGATAATCTCCCCTAAATCATAAGCCGAAAGGAAGGCGAACTACATGCGAGCATGTAGGGTGAGCGCTGATCCGATAACCAGACATGTGCTGTGATGTTGTTCCATCCGTTACCATCTCGTGAGGTGTGGCCATGAGTCGATCAACCACTACTGACCAATCAGCTGAAGCTTATCGAGGTCAAACGGAGCGTTCTCTTCAGAAAGATGACTTCGCTCATTCTGACGATCCATCGGCCAGTGGTAATCTCGATAAAATTCGGGACATTCTCTTCGGCGCACAGGCCCGGGAGCACGACCGCCGGTTTGCTCAACTCGAACAGCACTTACTGCGGGAAGCCACCGATCTCCGGAATGATCTCAAACGACGCTTTGAGAGCCTCGAACTCTATATCAAGAAGGAAGTTGAGTCTTTGACAGACAGGCTGTCGAAGGAACAGGACCTTCGAGGAGAGTCTGTGACGAGGCTGACGCAGGACCTCACGCACCTGGCTGCGACCCTGGAAGAGAAGGCTCGTCGACTCGAACAACAGGCGACCCAAGCACAGTCTCATGTCCTGCAGCAGTTGACGGAGCGTACCAACGAGCTGGCGGATGAGGCTCGTGTCCGTCATGCAGAAACGACATCGGCCATCGAAGGAGCCGTTCGAGACCTGCGTGCCGAAAAGACGGATCGTGCAGCGCTCGCCTCCATCTTGACGGAGGCAGCTCAGCGACTCTCCGATGCTGAGGCACCTTCCAGCCGAGGTTGAGGCGGCTTCAGGTTCTCGACCAAGTTGAAGGTGTGCGCCGTGCGGATCGCAAGAGCCAGTGTCACGGTTACTTCTTCACCGGAGCTTCAAGCGGGACGGTAATGTCACGGTATGTCGACTGATCCACACAGACCTCGCCAGCATTCTCATTCCCCACAGGCACGCGTGCCCGTCGAGGAAGATTGGACACAACTCCGGACGCTGTTGCTGGCTCCGGAGCAGACGCAACTCGACGAACTCCGTGAGCGGCTCGACAATCGATCAGTGGAACCTCGTGACGTCAGCCGGGTCCTTCCCGAGGCCTTTGCCATACGTGGAGAGGCTGATCAGCAGATGTCGACCGTCCTGACTCCCTATGTCGAAAACGGCTTTATTGCGGCCGTGCGGAAGTCACCGCAAACGATCGTGGATGCAATTGCACCCATCATGGGCCCGGCCATTCGGCAGGCCATTACACGTGCGTTGCAAAGCATGACGGAGGCCTTCAACCACTCGTTGGATGAAAGTCTCTCCATCCGAGGTTTGCAGTGGCGACTCGAAGCGTGGCGAACCGGCCGCCCGTTTGCCGAGGTGGTGCTGCTCCATCGACTGCGATACCGTGTAGACCAAGTGTTTCTGATCCACCGGGATACGGGGCTATTGCTCCATCACATCGCGGCAGACGGTGTGGTTGTCCAGGACCAACATGTCCTGTCCGGCATGCTGACAGCGATTCAAGATTATGTTCGCGATTCATTTGGAGCGACACAAGACCAGACACTCGATCAGTTTCAGGTGGGCGAGTGGACGGTCTGGGTCGAGCAAGGGTCTCGTGCCTATCTGGCTGGTGTGATTCGAGGAACCCCTCCGGCCAGCTTGAGAGAGAAGTTCCGGGATATTCTGGATCGTATTCACGCTGAACAGGCGGATGTCTTAGTATCATTTGAGGGAGATACAACCTCGTTTCAGACGCTGAAGCCTGATCTCGAGGACTGTTTACAGTCCCACTATGAATCACGGCAGCCGTCGAGCGCGCTGAAGTTATGGATTCTTGCGGGAATCGTTCTATTGCCGTGCTTCTGGTGGGGATGGACTGCCTATCAAGATCATGCCCGATGGAATCATCTCCTGACCCAACTCAAGAATGAGCCTGGGATTGTCGTCACAAGAACGAATGCAACATGGGGCGGGTATCATCTCGAAGGCCTCCGGGATCCCATGGCGAAAGATCCGGTATCCATGATCACCGAGGCCGGGATTGATCCATCAACGGTCACGGCCCAATGGTCTCCCGTGTATGCCCTCGATCCAAGACTTATCGCCAGACGAGCGCAGGTGATGTTGAAGCCTCCCAGCACGGTTCAGCTGCGTGTGGATGGGGACACGCTGGTGGCCACTGGGTCGGCATCAACTGAATGGGTGAATGAGACTAGGCGGCTGGTGTCTTTTGTGCCAGGAATCACTCACTACCGAGACGAGGACGTCACCAAGGTGGCTATCCTCGAACTTCTGAATCAAGTGAACCGTGCCGTTATTCACTTTGGCCCGGGTTCGATACTGATCGAACCTTCGGACCGATCTGCATTAAGTGCGCTTGCAGATGCACTGCGAAGCCTGGCACAAGCCGTTGCTCATTCTGGTGAACGACTACGGCTCGCCATCCTTGGATCGGCGGACAATATCGGTCCGGCTTCGCTGAATCTCCAGCTCAGTAAGCAGCGGGCTGAGGCTGTCCTTGTGGCACTTGGAGGCGCGCACCTGGGCTCGTCCATGGTGGTCATGACAGGTGTGAGAGGGCCTCTTGAGACACGCAGGAGCTCGACAGATCACGCCACTCAACGAATTGTGACGTTTCAGGCTTCGATCGAACCGCTCGATCATGCATCAGAGCCGTCCCGGCCATGATACAGAAAAAGATCTGCATGTTGGGGGGCTTCGCGGTCGGCAAGACCAGCCTCGTTCGACGATTTGTGACCAACGTATTTTCGGAACACTATCACACAACGATTGGAGTGACGGTCGAGAAAAAGACTGTCAGGGTCGAGCAACAGGATGTGATGCTCATGTTGTGGGACCTCTATGGTGAGGATGAATTCCAACATGTTCGGGAATCGTATTTGCGTGGATCATCCGGGTATATCTTGGTAATGGATGGCACGAGGAAGGCCACCCTCGACACGGCGTGCCTGCTCCAGCAGACTGTTGTGCGGACGGTTGGACCCCTTCCCTTTGTCGCGATCATTAACAAGTCCGACCTCCAGTCCGAGTGGGAGATCGATGAACCGGCCATCAAACAGCTACAGGAACAAGGGTGGCAGGTTGTTTTCGGGAGTGCCAAGCTTGGCCAGGGGGTTGAAGAGCTATTCGGTCGTCTTGCAGGGATGCTTCTGAGTCCAGCGGTTCCACCAAAGACTTGTCTATGACGGACCAACCTCACCTCTCCGACACGTCACTGTCCGGTCATGTGATGGCCGCGCTGGAGATCGTCGTGTTGGAGTGGCAAGAGGAGTCAGGAGAGTTCCGGCTTCAAGGGGTTCCGCCTGAGTGGTGGAGCCAGCGGTTTGGCCCGGCGAGCCGCAGCTCGTTAGACCCTCGCCAGTGCTCGCCATTTTTGCAGGATTATCTAGCCGGTATTTGCGCAGTCTGGCAGGGCAGTCCAGGTACGATTGAAAAATCTGGTCCATGGACGGAGTCCGACCAACAGGGCGGCACGATGACCCTGGAAGCCAGGGCGTTATCCCTTGGGCCTCACAAGATCGTGCTTATCGAGCGTCTTGGCTCGGACTTTGAGGAAATGCGGTCCATTGTTCAGCGGGCTCGTGACCGAATGCTGGGCGAAGAGATCACTGCAAAATCGCATCGAAAAACCGAGACACGCTTGATTGGCAAATTAGAAGCGAGTGAGCGCACGAAGGACGATGCGCTAGCATTGCTCCAACAGCTCGGACTCGCTGCGATGGTCTTGGACGAGCGCGGGAAAATCACATTCGCGACTGACCGCACGCTGGAGATGCTTGGTCTTGCCGCCCAGGAGACTATCGGTCGGCCATGGGATCAGGTCTTATCATTCCGCAAGGAAGACTGCCTGTTCATTCAACACCTCCTCGAGGGCTCCGCGCAGGCTCGTTCCGGCGGATCATTCTGTTTTGAGGGGGTTGGCTCCAGATGGATTGAGTTGGAGATCCACAGAGACGTGCGTGATCCAGGGCGACGGATTCTGGTCCTCAATGACCGTACAGAGATTCATGTGCTCCGCCAAGCCCTCAATGAACAGGCTTCGTTTCATGATCTGGTTGGGAAGAGCCCCGCTATGCTTCGGGTCTATCAGTTGGTACGTGACGTGGCACAGGTTGATACGACGGTGTTGATCGAAGGGGAGACGGGGACCGGGAAGGAACTCATCGCCAGAGCGATTCACTCATCTAGTGGCAGAAAGAACAAACCATTTATCGCCGCGAATTGTGCAGGTCTCACCGACTCGATTCTAACCAGCCAGCTCTTTGGGCACAAGCGAGGAGCATTTACCGGGGCTATCCACGATCAACAGGGTTTGTTCGAAGCCGCGGAGGGGGGCACGTTATTCTTGGATGAAATCGGCGACATCCCGCCTCAAGTTCAAACAGCGTTGTTGCGGGTCTTACAGGAGAAAGAAATCACCCGTCTGGGAGAGGCGAAACCTCGCACAGTCAATGTTCGTGTTGTGGCAGCGACTCATCACAACCTCAGCGAAGATGTGCTGCGAGGATCGTTTCGTGCAGATCTGCTTTATCGAATACGCGTTGCCCGAGTGCAACTTCCCCCGCTCCGCGAGCGGCGTGAAGATATTCCGCTCCTCGCACAGTCGATGCTTGGACAAATCTGCGTTGCCACGGGGAAGATGGTCGAGCGGTTGCATCCGGACACACTTCGCCTGCTGATGAGCCATTCGTGGCCGGGAAATGTTCGTGAGTTGAAGAGTGCGGTTGAATTCGCCGTGATTAGTTGCAAAAGGAACGAGGTGTGCCCTGAGGATCTTCCTCCGGAGATCACCGCCGCCTCTATGGCACCAAGCCCGTCCGTGCTTATCCCGTTATCGAATCGAGACGAGAAAACCAGGTTGTTGGCAGCCCTGTCAGAAGCAAAAGGCAATCGGACTGAAGCCGCCAAACGACTGGGGATCAGCAGAGCGACATTCTACCGCCGCCTCGTCGAGCTTGAGATCCGCCCTCGGTAATCGCAACCTGTCTCACGTTCCTAGCAACCACGCAACGGACATTGCTCCTCCATTGGCATTGGGGCGTCCTCTATCTGCCAGAAAAATAGCCATCGATCCCACGAGTAGACGGCCGTCTCATGACGCCGACTGGCTGTCTCATGAGACACAGCATTGGAGCAGTTGAGACACCCTTCCCGGAGCGGTGATTCCTGAACTTGCCGGAATCACTCGACCATCAACGTGGGTTCATGCATCAGGACCATGGCACGAGGATTGTAGTGCCAGCCTGGTATGAGAACGTCATCTTGTTCACGACATGCTGTTCATACCCCTGTCGGAAGGTAACTGGAAAAAGGATATCCCGGTGACTGCTCAAGGCTTCCTTGTCAAAGGGACAAACGGTGAAGACTACTTACTCACCACGGAACCCAATCGTGGAGCCCGCACCCATCGGCTGATGGTCGTGAAAAAGGTCAACGGTCAGTGGATGCCTGTGGAAGGTGTTCAGGAGTTGGCCTGTCGCGAAGCATTGATTGGCGCGTACGTCGACTTCGTTGTCGATCTCTGCAGAGTGCTGAACTCCTCTGAGCCGCAACAGGCAATGGAGGCTGTGCCCGTCCAATGCCAGCGCTGCGACGACGAAGGCAAAAGTGTTCATGCCGAATGAGCCATTCACGGCAATCTTAATTGTGAACATCAGTAGGGGGCATTCCATGCGGTGCAAGCGGTGTGGGGGATTGATGGTGGTGGAGTGTTGCGTCGAGGAAGAGCTCGAAGAACAGCAGTCAGGACGAGGAGCTCTTCGTTGTGTCAATTGCGGGGCGATGGTCACCGTCAGAATGCTCAGAAACCTTGCGGCTCGACAGGCGGAGGGAATCAAGACCCGAGAGTCCACCGGTGCGTACGCGCGACATATGAAGCGCACGATGGGCTTCGTAGGAGTGCGTTGGGAGACATGACTCGAAGATTGGGGAGTGGGCCTCTCACCAGAACGCTCTGGGCCCAGTGCCTGATGATGCGCTGTTCGTGATGCCTGCTGGTGTCAGGTGGGGTGCACATGGGGAGTGAGACTTGGTGAACCAAGGAGTAAGGAGTCAGCTCATGAGTCTGGTACAAGATCAGGAGTATTGCATGGAGCAATCAGGTGCAGTTCGGCAGCCAATTCGTGTGCTCATCGTTGATCGTTCCATTCTAACCCTTCAGGGAATCAAAGAGTTTTTCTCCAGAAACCGCCATATCGAAGTCATTGGGATGGCGGGTACTCGGCAGGAGGCGCTGCAAGTCATTCAGACCGAACAGCCGGACGTGGCTTTAGTGGAGGTTCGACTGGGACAGGACTGTGGGATCGAGCTCTGTAAGACCATTCGACAGCTTCATCCCGGGGTAAGAGTCCTCTTTTTTACCACACAGGATGATAAGGACATCTTGCGTGCAGCAATTATGGCCGGAGCACATGGATACCTGCTGAAGAGTGCGACAGCCGACTCCATAACGAAGAGTCTGGAGGTCGTGGCGACTGGAGGTGCCATCATGGATCAGCACCTCACCGAGCAAGTGATTCAATGGCTTCGCGACGGCAGTGCGCCAGGTCGCGAGCGATGGAAAGAGGCTTGTTCCAGGGACGAGCGACACTTGCTGTCTTTAGTGGCATCCGGGAAGACCAACAAAGAAATCGGGCAGGAGCTGAATGTCGCGCATACGGTGGTGGCGACTCGTCTGCAGAAGATCTATAAGCGTCTCAAAATTTCGAGGCGCTCTGAAGCGGCGCGATACTACATCAACCTTGAACAGAAACGGCAGAATTGATTGGATCCTCTGCGCAATGAGAGAAAATCCAGGTCCTTCCTCTTCTGGGAACGGGCAACCCGACATCCATCGTTTCGTAGAAGCGAGCAAGGGGAGTGGAGGACTCCGGAGGAGCGATGGGATGAAGCGCCATACGTGCCGAGGCCAAAAGGATCACTTGCAGTGCTCCGGGAAACACGGTATATCCGTAAGTCTGTCTAGCGCTATGAAATTACGTATCATTAAGAAGGAGGACCAATGAGGCCATCGATCGTCACGGCTGGGTTGATTATGGTGTGGTGCCTGACAACAACAATGGGGAGTAGTGCCTTTTCTGCCGATGACGCAGCAATCGTGTCAGAGGCCGCACCGATTCTGGATGTGGTCACTCTGAAAGATGGCAGTGTGATACACGGCGAAGTGGTCGAAATGACCGGTGGACTCCTGGTCATCAAGAGCGCCTTGGCTGCAGACCCAATTAAGATCAAGTGGTCGGAGGTGAGTAAGATTGCTGTCTCACACCCCATTCCCTTTCATTTAAAAGAAGGGACCATTCTCAACGGGACGGTGGAAGAAGGGGATCCCGGAACAATGAAGGTCAAGGCCGGACCGACCGGAAACACGATGACGGTTCCGATCAGTGACGTGACACAGGTGAATCCACTTGTCCAGGCGCCGGTTATTTACACGGGAAGTTTGAATGCCGGCTACTCACAGTCCGTGGGGAACAGTCATCTTCGGAACGTCAGCATCTTAGGAGATCTTGTGGCTCGCAGTGAGCAGCTTCGCCTTACCCTTTTGGGTCGCTACGTCAACGGCGACAACAACGGCAGCCTGCAGGTGAGAAATGCGAGAGGAACCATTAAGTTGGACTTCTTCATTACCAAGCGGTTGTTCTGGTATGCATCGGCTTATGTTGAAAACGATTTCCTCCAAAATCTCAAACTGAGAACGGCGATCTCCAGTGGACCGGGGTACCA
>JACCDV010576698.1_pt1 | contig 11939 bp, 8 predicted proteins | sample 7446131 | NCBI WGS metagenome assembly JACCDV01 (sample SAMN15323448, study PRJNA562643) | freshwater metagenome | isolation source: river surface water | place: USA:Blue River Watershed | collected 2017-08-17
AACAAAATTTTTGCTTTATTTTTAATTTATTCACCTCTGAAACTCACACTTCGCACCCAAAATAAAATCTTAATAAAATCTCAATCAAGACCGGCTTTCGGGGGTTTTAAATAAATTAAAAAAAAATATTAAAAATAATTAAAAATTATTAAAAATAAAATTGACATTCATTCTTCAAACCATAAAATGGCGCCGGTTTGCGGGAGTAGCTCAGCGGTAGAGCATAACCTTGCCAAGGTTAGGGTCGCGAGTTCGATCCTCGTCTCCCGCTCCATTTTTTTCAGTCTGCTGAGTTTTTTATTTCAGATTTCTTATCTCCACAGCTCAAGGTCAGGAGCTTTCTTCAGTCACTTGCACCATTCAAGAACCAACTGGTGAAGTGATTCAGATTTTCATGATTATATTTTGCATCATGCAACTCTTAATGATTAAATTTCATAAAACTTCATCACACCCGTTTACAAAAACATCCTGACAGAAGGCTCTTAGACCCTATGGATCATAAAAATACTCAAACACTGCCCACAAAATTCCTTTCCATTGCCCCCCTCATGGGCTACAGCGACAGGCATTTCAGATATTTTCTGCGCCAAATCACAGAGCATACAATGCTTTATACCGAGATGATTCCCGCTGGCGCGATCGCCAAAGGCAAAAAATTATTTTTTCTCGATTTTCATCCCGCTGAAAAGCCAATCACCCTGCAAATCGGTGGATCTGACCCAGAGATGCTCTATCAATGCGCCAAAATTGCATATGATCTGGGCTTTGATGGGATTAATCTCAACGTCGGATGTCCTTCTGAGAAAGTTCAAGAAAACCAAATGGGGTTGTGCTTACTCAAAGAACCCGCATTAGTAAAAACTTGCGTTGCCGCGATGAAATCCGGTTCGCCCCTTCCCGTCAGTGTCAAAACTCGCATTGGCGTGGACGAACAAGATTCTCATGAAGCGTTATGTGAATTTATTGAAGAATTATTACAAGAAAATCTCGACCACTTAACGCTGCATGCCCGAAAAGGCTGGCTGAAAGGCTTAAGCCCCAAAGAAAATCGAACCATTCCTCCCCTTCACTATGATCGGGTTTACCAAGTTCAAGAGGCTTTCCCAGATTTAAGCCTTGGGATTAATGGCGGCATTTTAAGCCTGGAAGAAGCCCTTTCTCACTTATCTCGGGTCACCGAGGTCATGATGGGCCGAGCGGCGATCGATGACCCTTATCTTTTTGCAGAAGCCGATTTCAAAATTTATGGCGATGAGCGCAGAAAAACTCCTCTCACCCGAGAAGAAATTCTAGAAAAAATGCAGCCTTATCTCGAACAAGAGTTAAAAAAAGGCGTCGCTGAAAAACAAATCACCCGCCATTGGCTAGGACTCTACCGCGGCGAGCCCGGCGCAAGAGCGTTTCGACAAAAGCTCAGCTCATAAGCTTTATTAAGCTTTATTAAGCTTTATAAAGCTTTATAAAGCTTTATTTACAATGACATCCGACACATGCTTTTGCCTCGCGACTCACAGAGATTTTTTCACCGCTTCGAAACCAAAAGGCAAATTTTTTCATCGCCATGATAAAACAAAATAAGTAAATCAAACCCCCAACAATCCATAACGGCTGAGTCCAGGAAAAATATTGAAACCAGAGCCCTCCTTGATAAATCACGACGGCAAAAACATAGGCAATACTGAGACTCCATAAGGTGGATAATAAAGCCCACCGCATGCCAGCTTCTCTTGCTGTCACGGCGACCGTCGAAACGCATGGAACATAAAGCAAGACAAATAACATAAAGGCAAACGCCGCCAGTCCCGACCCAAAATCTTTGACCATGTATCCCATCGCAGAAGAAGGCATTTCATGCTCCGCTTCGTTGGCGGAAAAAGGGTTAATCCAGCTTTCAAGGGGCATATGCGTCAAACTCTCCCAAGCATCTGAAAAAATCTGCTGAAATGCTTGTTTTAAATCGATTTTGTCTTCTGGAGGATTTTTCTGGCTGTTGGCCTGGGTATACAGCGTATTCATCGTCCCAACGACGACTTCTTTGGCTAACGCTCCCGTGACGAGACCCACCGTCGCAGGCCAATTTTCTGGCTGAATCCCCATGGGCGAGAAAATGGGTGTGATCTGTTGACTGACATGAGAAAGCACAGAATCAGGCGAGCCCCCTGGCACCAACTCTCCATTGGTTTTAATCGTATTGAGCGTCCCAATCACCAAACAAACCGGAATAATCACAAGACCCGCTCGATACAAGAAATTTTTTAATCTGAGCCAGGTCGCATGCAAAATCATGCCTAATTTTGGCCAATGATAATGGGGAAGTTCAATCATAAAAGGAACGGATTTCCCTTTTAAAATCGTTTTTCTCACCACTAATGCTGTTAAAAAAGCAATCAAAACGCCTAAAAAATACAGCAAGAACACCACCCACGCCCCGGATCTCGGGAAAAAAGCCGTTGCAAACACCGCAAAAATGGCCAATCTGGCTCCACAAGACATAAACGGCGACATGATGATCGTGAGCAATCTATCCCGAGAATCGAGCGTTCGAGTCGCCATAATCGCGGGGACATTACAGCCAAAACCAATAATTAAAGGCACAAAAGATTTTCCAGGAAGACCCACAGCCTGCATCACCCGATCCATCACGAACGCTGCTCGGGCCATATACCCCGAATCTTCTAAAAAAGATAAACACAAAAATAATAAGCCGACTTGCGGAATAAACGTCATCACGGTATTCAAACCAACACCTACCCCCTCGGATAAAAGGCCAATCAACCAGGGCGGCCATGATAAATAAGTAAATAATTGAATCAGACTTTCGACAAAAATTAAGTGGGAACCTTCATTAAAAATCGGCTGAAGGGCTCCGCCCACCGTGATTGAAATTTCAAACATCAAATACATGAAAAAGAAAAAAATAGGGACGCCCAAATAACGATTCAACACTATTTTATCGATCCAGGGAGTCAAATGAGATCGCATCGGACCCAGCTGATAACAAGACGATAACCAAGATTTGACCAAAGCATAACGCTCAGCGGGATCTCGCTTATTTATTTTTTGAGATGTTGGCGAAGGAATATTGTTAGCCGACACGACCTCGGCAATCGCTTTTTTCACCTCATCCAAGCCTTTTTTTCGGCGAAGATCGGTCTCAATCACTTTGCAGCCTGTGGCCAAAGCCAATTTTTCGGCGTGAATATAAATCCCCATATTGGCGGCCACATCGACCATGTTTAAGACAATAATCATGGGCAATCCGAGCTCTTTTAATTGCGTCGTGAGATATAAATTTCGCTCCAAGTGAGAGGCATCGACAATATTTAAAATACAGCGCGGAGCTTCTTCGCCACGGCCCATTAAATAATACAGTGAAATTTGTTCATCAAAGCTGATATCAGAGAGCTCGAGAGATTCGGGCTCATTTAGCTCTGGACTAGGAACCTGACTCAAAATCGAAAAATCATAAATACCGGGAAGATCGACCACACAGATCTCTTGAATTTTGTGATCAATTTCTAATTTTAATAATCCTGTTTTTTTCTCAACCGTCACGCCTGCCCAGTTCCCGACTCGCTGAGACAAACCCGTCAAATAATTAAATAACGTCGTTTTTCCCGCATTGGGATTCCCCACCAAAGCAACAGAAAGCGCTGATTGTTCAGTCATTTTTTATCACACTTATCCCTTTTCTGTTCAAATACAATCCAGGCTAATTCTGCCTTGCGAAGCGAAATCATCGCGCCTTTAATTTCTATCTGCCACGGATCACCAAAAGGCGCCAGTCGAATCAAAGTAAATTCAGCCCCTACCGTAAAGCCCATCGCCATAAATTTATGGCGATACGCCTGAGGACAGGCCTCAGAAAATCCTTTGACTTCAAAGCTTTTTGAAGCGGCAATAACATTTGAATTTTTCATATTTCCCAGAGGGTTAGCCTTAAGCTTTGCACTTTTTTTGAGTCTATTTTTGGCTAAAAGTTAAGTCAATTTAAATAGAAATGATTCTCAAAACACTCCGTCCTATTTTTCTTTATATTTCGCCTAGAGGGACAGTGAGTCGGCATATATACTGCCTCCCATCGCCATCATGACTTAAGTGATTTTCATGCCAAATTTAAGTGAACAAGATTTCGAAAAAATAACTCAGCTCAGTCAAGAGATGTCTGGATTCCCTCCTCATCATTTTGCAGATGAAAATATTTTGTCCTGGTCTAAATATTTTGGCGTCGCTCCCCAAAACTTAGCGGAATACACTTCCAAAACGGCGAAAATTCTGCTTCTGGCAGAGAACATGGCCAAGCAAGATCAGGGCATTCCTCTCCCCGTACTCACTGCAGAGCAACAACAATATGCTGCTGAAAAAGATCAAGAAACGGCAAACACCCGGGGCATCAACCCAATTTTTAACAGCGAAACCTTCGATTTTTTATGGTTACAGACGTTATTAATTCTCGCTCCACAATCCGATTCAAATATCCTGGATCACGATTTTTCGCCTTACTTTAAAATGGCGGCCTACCTGATTAATGCCCAAGAAATTCTCGAAGATCTTAAAAATTATTGCGATCACTATCAGAATCCAGAAACTCAGTCCGCACTCTACAACGGGACACTTGCATTAATTCATGAACTCAAAATAATGATCGAAAAAAGAGATTTCGAGGGCTCAAAAACTCTCTACAACACCCTCTACAAGCTTAATTTAAAAGGCTTAGATATCTCAGAAATTAAATTAATTTTGAAAAAGGCTCCGCCCGAAATTAAAGATCAATTTTTAATTTCTGAAGAATTAGCGGCATCCATTTCTCCGGAAGAAATTCAAGATCACAGCAACGCTCAGTATCCTGAAAATTTACTGGTTTCTATACAAGCAAAACTCGCAAGCGCAGGAGAGAAGTTCAACGAGGCTCAACTCTCTTTTTTTAACACGTTAGATATCAAGTTTGACGATACACAAAAAGAGGCCTTTATCACCCAAATGAAAGGCCTGCTGTTAAAAATTAGCCAACAAATCAGTTTGCAAGCAGTCAACACTCCCGAAGGTAAAAAACCCCTTGCCCCGAACTTATCGATTGAGCATCCCGAAAATATTTTAAAAGAAGCCCCTATCGTTAACATGCTCAACAAAAAAGAAACGACGGCCATCACCATCGCACAAAGCCTGGCAAATTTACTTTTTTCTACCACCGAGTTCACCCGTAAAGAGATCAAAGTCCTTTTTGAAGCATTACAAAAAGCTGGAATTATCAGCCCAAAAATTAGCATTTCCATGATTATGTCTGCGCTCGGAGAGAGCACCACTCAGGGCGAAGAAACGGTCATTATCAATGCATCGACTGCAAAAACGTCGTTTGAAAAATTTAAAGAAAAAAACCAATTTTTGGTGAATTTAGCGAAAAATTTAACTCAATCACTGTATGCGCCCTATGTGCTAGCCGCCAATCGAGACGGTTTATATCGAACTGCTTTGATGTTTTATTTAATCACGGCAGCAGGAAAAGGACCCGCACTCGACACTCGAAAGCCAACCGTAAAATCCTGGATTAGCGATAAAATTCGAGCGCTGTTCGGCAACGCGCCCCCGTCAAAAATTCAACGAGAAATATCAAGATTAAATAAGCTTAAAGGCTGGAGCACCCGGGAAAATGTCTTTCCCCCTCCGTTTAATCCAGAAGCCCAAAAAGAAAAAGCGATTGCCTTATTCAAAGAACATTGCCGCCGCATTGGCAAACCTATTCCTGATGACAGCATGATCGCTCAAAATGCCATCTCTTTTTATTTTAGCCAGAGCATCGTTCTGACTCATGAGTTTTTCGACGAACTTTATGAAGGAATCATGTCCCTCAGAATTAAACTTGAAAATGCTTTATTTCACCCCAGCAGCCCCATCGAATTTTCGCAAGATGAAATTAAAAAACTCAGTACCTATATGAATATTTTAGAAAATGATGTCACGAAAATGCTCGAACAACGGCAACAAGAAGAATTATTAATCGCGAAAGATCATCTGATTTTCTTAGAGTACGCCCATCAAAGTCTGCAAGAAGTGTACGAGGCAGATCATGGCAATATTATTCACCCCTTATTAGCAGAATTTAGCGCCTTCCAAGATGGCCTATTGAGCGGAGCAGAAGACGTCATCGCGGGGAATCGTGTCAATATTGAATATGGCGTGAGTCCGTCCAAGCCTCTCGGAAACACCTCTCCCACGGCGACTGCGCCCGCAGGGTCTTCCGCCTAAAGGCTCCGGAGCCTATGGCCTTTAACGACAAAGAATTTTGCCCTCGTTATAATCGATTTATCATCAATCTTTTCGTGACAAGGATCGTGGATGCTTATACTGTCTGGAGACATCGGCGGCACCAATACCCGCTTGCAGCTCACTGAATATTCCCATCATACCAATCAAAAATTTAAATTATTACATCGACAAAATTTTTTGAATTCTCACTTCAAAAATTTCCCCGAAATTTTAAGAGCTTTCATTGAACATGCTCACATCGCCTTAAAAGACGTCGAGCACACTTGTTTAGCCGTCGCAGGCCCCATCTCAGAGGGCAAAGTGCAATTTACGAACCTGCCCTGGTTTATCGAAGAAAGCCGCTTAGAAGAAGAGTTAAAATTAAAAAATATTAAATTAATCAACGACTTTGAAGCCGTTGGCTATGGCATCCAAACCCTTGCTCCAGAAAATATTGTCACCCTGCAAACGGGTCATGTTGCTCAGAATGGCCCCATTTCAATTATTGGCGCGGGGACAGGCTTAGGGGTCGCCCTGCTCCATATTCATGAAAAAAACGCATTAGTCACCCCCACGGAGGGCGGCCATGTTGACTTTGCCCCGACGGACGAAAGCCAAATGCAATTGCTGTCATATTTGCGAAAAAAACATCATCGCGTCTCGGTCGAAAGAGTGCTCTCAGGACCTGGATTGACGAGTATTTATAAATTTTGTCGAGACTTCCCACTTTATAATCAACAAGAAAATCCTGAGCTGAAATTCTTAGTCCATAACGCGGCCGACCCCGCGGCAGATATTCTCCAATATGCTGTCCAAAAAGGAGACCCTATTTGCTTACGATCGATTGATATTTTTATCAAATGCTATGGTGCCGTTTGCGGAAATTTAGCCTTAACTACGCTTCCAAAAGGCGGTCTTTATGTTGTCGGTGGAATTGCTCCTAAAATCATTTCCCTCTTACAAGATGGTCGCTTTTTAGAAAGTTTCTTAGATAAGGGCCGCATGACTCAGTTATTAAAAGAAATCCCTGTCCACGTGGTATTGGATGCTCATATTGGACTACAAGGAGCCGCAAATTATGGATACCAACTGGGAGTAAAGGAAAAAGCGAGGGGAAAAAATGCTAAAGGACATACACCAGAGAATTCTCATCAATCTTAAGTTACTCGAGCAGCAGGGAAAGAAAAAATGCACCCCGAGCTGCATTATCAAAAAAAATTATCATAGCCATGTCGACCCATGGCCAAGCGAAGGGATTGAATGTGAAATCATTGAACTTAAAAACGTAGGACTGATTGAAGGATCTCCCAAAACAGAGCTACGCCTCACGCCACAAGGCACGCAAAAAGCAACGCACGCTTTTGAAAAGTTTCTTGCCAAAACGATGATTCAATCCATCACATCTGAGACCTTACATCGTTTCAGAGAAGATTTTTATGGCATGGATCTTTATCAATATAACATTACCACTCGCAACCAATTTGCAGCTCTTAAAAATTTAATTCGTGCTTCGCCAGAAAAAAAATTATTGGATTTAGGCTGTGGCTTGGGTGGCACGGCACAGTATTTTGCAGGATTTGGGGCGACAGTCCACGCGGTTGATCTGGTCAGTGATTTGATCGAACATAATAAAAATCGCCTCAAAACTTTCCCAACACTCGCCTTAACCTTTGAAACTGCAGATATTGCTGAGTATGTTCCGCCCGAAAATCAGTTTGATGTGATTTATTCTATTGATGCCTTTCAATTTCTGACGATCTCTCAACTCAATGAAACACTCCCCCGACTCCTCAAAGGCCTAAGATCAAAAGGTCTGTTGGCGATTTTTTGCAGTCAGCTCGTCCCCGCTTCAGACTCTCTCAAGAAACCACAACTCGCTAGTCCACAAGAATTGGCTTTAGGAAAAAGCTTAGACAGCCTCAATATTCCTTACACCACGGTCGATTTTTCAGATGAATATATTCCTTTTTGGCAAAGATCCGCACAAGTCGCAGAAAGTTTGAAAAAAGAATTTACCCAAGAAGGCTTTGGCTGGCTGTATAAAGAACGTCTACATGAATCTGCACGGATTTTAAAAGAGACCCTGTCGGGAAACAGCGCCTTCGGAAGATATCTCTACATGATTCGAAAAGATTAAAAAACTAGAAAACTAGCTTTTATTTTTTAGTGATGTTTATGGGTAGTTGCTGCCCGCTGCCCCAGCTTCAGCAGAGAAGTTTTTGACAGCATAAGTCACTGCTGCTGCGGCAAGACCAATCCCTGCAACCATGGCCGTATGGACTTTCTCTTCGCTTGTTCTCGCCTTTATGAATCGAGACAGACTCATCCATATAGCAAATACTGAAAGACGAAGCTTTAGATCACTAAAATCAGGCTGACTTGCAGAGCCTGTCGAATCACTCGTTGGGTAGACGACTGCCGCTGCAACTAACAATTCTTGTGAAATTCTCATGAAATTCATGATGCCTCTCCTTTTCTAATTTTCTAATTTTTAAATTTATTTAATTTTTTTACGCCAACTCTCGATAGTGGATCGCAAATCTTGCTCATCAATCGTCGTTAAGACTCGATTTTTCAATAATTGCTGACCATTGACCCAGACATCCGTGACCTGCTCACGGCAGGCCGCATAGACTAATTGGGAGGTCGGATGATAAACCGGCAGAGTCTCAAAACGATCAAGATCTACCGCGATCACATCAGCGGCTTTCCCAACTTCTATCGACCCTATTTCTTGACCAAAACCCAAAGCCTTGGCACCGCCTCGGGTTGCCATTTTCAAGACCGCTGTCGCGGGCAAATATTCAGGATTGCTATCCACTAATTTGGCCATAAAAGCTGCAGATCGCATTTCGCCAAACATATCTAAATCATTATTACTGGCTGAACCATCCGTCCCTAACGCAACGTTAATTCCGGCTTTTAAAGCTTCATGGACGGGACACGAACCACTGGCCAATTTCATATTGGACTCAGGACAGTGAATGATATGCGCTCCGCCTTTTTTAAATAAATCCATATCGCGGCTATTTGCTTGAGTCATATGAACCGCTTGAAGCATAGGAGTGATTAAGCCCAACTCAGCCAAATATTCAGTCGGACGCATTTTATGCATCACCCGAAATTGTTCTACTTCATCGAAAGTTTCCTGCAAATGAATATGGACAGGCACATGATATTTTTCGGAAAGATCTCGAACTTTCTCAAGATGTGACCGCTTGGTGGCATAAGGCGAATGCGGCGCAATCGAGGCTTTTACCAAGGGGAAAGGCTGCACAAATTCAATTAATTCAATGACTTTCTCAATACATACATCGCCATTTTTCGACCAGGGCATTTCAAAATCTAGAATACTTTCGGCGACTCGACCGCGAATCCCGACCTGGTGGGCGACAGATGCAATTTCTTTTTCATAAAAATACATTTCGTTAAAACAGGTGACTCCACCTCGAATTAACTCGGCGATGGCAAGCATTGCTCCATCCCGTACAAATTCTTGAGAGACCCATTTTCGTTCTTTGGGCCAAATATAATCTTCGAGCCAACGCATTAACGGTAAATCGTCCGCTAAGCCTCGAAGCAAACTCATTGGTAAATGCGTATGCGCATTCACCAAACCCGGGAGAAGAACATGCTGGCTAAGATTCACCTGCTTGTTCTTTTCCCTTGTTTGATAACGTTGATCGACTCTTTCTTTCGAGTCAATGGCGATAATTTTACCGCCATCAATCACGACTGACCGGTGCTCCAACGCATGACAGGTCAAACCCATATCATCTAAAGCGAGTAACCACCGAGGAGAAAGAATCCAATCAACGTTTTCCATTTATCACTAAGCCTCCGGCTTGTTTCTCTCAGCATTATGTTCTTCTGCACGTTGAGAATCATGCGCATCATGCGAATCATGACGCTGTGATTCTTGTGGTGCTGAAGCGCTGGAATTCGCTTGAGCTTCAGCAGCGTCACCTTCGGAGCAGCTACTTTCGGAACAGAGCGTATTCAAGCTCGCATCCATTCCTTGTTGTTCTGCTTGAGAAGAGTCTTCTACTTCTTTGATGCTTAAACGAATTTTACCTTGGCGATCAATTTCTAAGACTTTGACTTTGACCATTTGTCCCAATTGCAAATAATCCTGAACGTTATTCACGCGTTCATTTGCAATTTGTGAAATATGAACCAGGCCATCTTTACCAGGAAGAATGGTCACAAACGCACCATAGTTCTCGATTCTGACCACAAGACCTTCATAGATTTCACCGACTTTGGCTTCTGCCGTAATGCCTTCGATCATGCCAATCGCAACGTCTGCTGCTTCTTGATTCGCAGCAAAAATCTTGATGGTTCCATCGTCAGAAAGATCAATTTCAACGCCTGATTTTTCAGTAATCGATCGAATGGTCGCCCCACCCTTTCCAATCACTTCACGAATCTTGTCTGGATCAATCTTAAGGGTATGCACACGAGGCGCATGCAGAGAAAGTTCAGTTTTGGCACCACTCATGACTTCTGTCATTAAGCCCAAAATATGCAATCGACCTTCTTTGGCTTGATCCAAAGCAACTTCCATAATTTCAGTCGTAATGCCATTCACTTTAATATCCATTTGAAGCGCAGTCACGCCAGCAGCGGTTCCGGCCACTTTGAAATCCATATCCCCTAAGTGATCTTCATCACCCAAGATATCGGTCAAAACAGCAAAGCGGTCATCTTCCAAAATTAATCCCATCGCAACACCGGCAACAGGGGCTTTAATCGGCACACCGGCATCCATCAGAGATAAAGATCCGCCACAAACGGTCGCCATAGAGCTGGAACCATTGGATTCGGTAATATCTGAAACCACTCGAATGGTATAAGGGAAACTTTCAGAGCTGGGCATAACGCCAGCTAATGCACGTCTCGCCAAATTCCCATGACCAATTTCACGACGTTTTGGCGAACCTACGCGGCCCACTTCACCGACAGAGAAGGGAGGAAAGTTGTAATGCAACAAGAACTTTTCTTTATATTCGCCTTGCATCGCATCAATAATTTGAGCGTTGCTTTCAGCACCTAACGTAGTGGTCACAATCGCTTGGGTTTCACCACGAGTAAATAATGCAGATCCGTGCGCTCTGGGCAACCAACCGGTCTCGATCGAAATAGGACGAACGGTACGAGTATCGCGACCGTCAATACGGGGTTCACCATTCAGAATATTTTCACGGACATGACCTTGTTCCAAATCAGCAAAAATATTTAACACTTCATTTGCCTTCGGAGCTGTCGCCGCATCAACCGCTTCGGTGACTAATTTGGCGACTAAATTCTTACGAATCGCAGCCAATTTTTCATAACGAGCGCCTTTTTCGCGAAGTTGATACGCGGCTTTAATATCTTCAAGGGCGAGATCAGCAATTTGATTCACGAGGGCTTCGTTAATCAAAGAACCTGTTATTTCTTGCTTGCCTGAGCGGCCGGATTCTTTCACCAGTTCTTTAATGGCCTGAATCGCAACTTGTTGTTGTTCATGTCCAAAAACCACAGCGCCCAACATAATGGCTTCAGATAATTCTTTGGCTTCAGATTCAACCATTAAGACGGCAGAGTCTGTTCCAGAAACCACTAAATCTAATTTTGAATCTTTGAGCTCTTCCGAAGAAGGATTTAATAAATACTCAGATCCATTAAAACCTACTCGCGCCGCCCCTACA
>JACCDV010790101.1_pt1 | contig 11937 bp, 11 predicted proteins | sample 7446131 | NCBI WGS metagenome assembly JACCDV01 (sample SAMN15323448, study PRJNA562643) | freshwater metagenome | isolation source: river surface water | place: USA:Blue River Watershed | collected 2017-08-17
AACACCAGCACTGCCCACGCCATGGCCCAGCTCATTTCAGCGTTCCACAAAGCAGGTTCGGATTCTAGCAAGGCCAGTGGCAAGGTCACCACATAAGCGGCCATGAGCTGCACGGCATTGGCGCTGCGCACATCGCAAGGTTGCACAAATCGTTTTTGATACAGCGTGCCCGTGGTGATGGAGGTCAAGGCCATGGTGATCATGGTCACGCTCTATGGTGTCACCTCAATGAGGCCTTCGAGCTTGCGCGACACCACCATGGCCAAGCCGACAAAGCCCAAGGCCAAGCCCTGCCACTGACGACGCGTCACATGCCCACCTCGGGCCGACAACCAGATGGCGGTGATGACCGGCTGCAAGCCAACGATCAAAGCGGTCAGACCAGCGCCCATACCCACCTTCACCGAGGCCCACACGCCACCCAAGTAACCAGCGTGCATCAACACGCCCGTGCCGGCCAAATGCCACCACTGCGCCCTGCCCTGCGGCCAAGGCACACGCGCCCATTTAACCCACAACACAAAACACAGAATCGAAAAAACGTAGCGCCACAGCAAGAAAGTGAACGGTGGCGAGTTGGGCATGCCGTAGCGCGCCACGATGAAGCCCGTGCTCCAGATCAACACAAAGAGCCAAGGCATGGCGTTGAGCCATGCAAGCCTGCGTTTTTCGGGCATTACTTGGCGTGATCCAAAATGTCAGGCCAAGCCTTTTGCAGGTAATACACCATCGACCAAACGGTCAACACACCGGCAATCCAAATCAACACCGTGCCCCACAAAGCAGTGTCAATCACCCCAAACAACAAGTCGTTGTAGAGCAAGAAGGGAATCGCCACCATCTGCACCGTGGTCTTGAGCTTGCCCAACACGTGCACTGCAACGCTGCGAGTTGCTCCAATTTGCGCCATCCACTCGCGCAACGCTGAAATGGCAATTTCACGCCCAATGATGATGAGTGCCACCAACACATCGGCACGCCCCAAATGCACCAAGATGATCAGAGACGCACAGACCAAAAACTTATCCGCCACTGGGTCTAAAAATGCACCAAACGCCGAAGACTGATTGAGCTTGCGAGCCAAATAGCCATCCAACCAGTCAGTCAACGCAAACACCACAAACATCACAGTGGCCCACAAGTTGCGTTCGGCCACGTCGATGGGCAAATAGAACAAGCCCACTATCAGTGGAATGGCTGCGATGCGAGCCAGCGTCATGAGCGTTGGAATGGTCCACATAAAGGCTTACTCGTAAATGATTTGTGCTTGTCCATCGAGCGCCTGAGCCATCCAGCTGGCCAAAGCCGCATCGCTGGGGAAAAACTTGGCGTTGTCGCCCAACTGTACGTCAGCTGTGGCCCCTTCGCGCAAGAGCTTCAATCGAACCCCCATGCCACGCACCAGTTCTCCCTGCTCCGACTGCTCGACTTTGGCAGGATGCTCGGGCAAGATGCGCGCCATATCAGGCCCCGTACCATTGACGACCACACTGAGGTATTTGCCAAAACGGCAACGCGCCTGCTCCAAGCTCCACACTTGTTGAACCGACAAACGCAAGCCACCCGAAAACCGGTCCGGCTGCGCCTTGACCATCATGATGACCATCTCGTCATCTTTGAGGGTGTTGCGGTAGGTGTTGATCGTGGCCTCGTCGGCCGTGGCTTCGATGACGGCGGATTTGTCATCGAGTTTGAAGATGGCGAGCTTGCCGCGTTGGCCGTTGATCACGCGCATGTCGCTCACAATGCCTGCCAGCAACTGTGGCTCACGCGAATCCATCAAATCTTCAATGCGAGTGCGTGCAAAACGACGAACTTCGCGTTCGACTTCATCAAACAAATGGCCAGACAAGTAAAAGCCCAAGGCCACCTTCTCGTGCGTGAGGCGCTCTTTCACGCCCCAAGGCAACATCTCGACGTACTCAGGTTCTTGCGTGCTGGAGCCGTGGGCGTCATCGCCCATCATGTCAAACAAGCCACCTTGGTTGGCGTTGGCTTCGCTGGCAGACGCAAAGTCAAACGCGCGTTCGACGCTGGCCAACAGCTCGGCGCGGTTGAGGTGCAGGTTGTCAAACGCACCGGCTTTGATCAAGGCTTCGACCGTGCGTTTGTTCAAGCGGCTGCGGTCTACGCGGCGGCAGAAATCAAACAAGCTGGTGAACGGGCCACCTTCTTCACGTGCGGCCACGATGGCATCAATCGCTTGTTGGCCCGAACCTTTGATGGCGCCCAAACCATAACGAATGACTTTGTCAGAGATGGGCTCAAAGCGGTAGCGACCACGGTTGACATCGGGCGCTTCAAAGGTGAGACCCATCTTCTGCGCGTCTTCAAACAACACCTTGAGCTTGTCGGTGTTGTCCATTTCCACGGTCATGTTGGCGCAGAAAAATTCAGCGGTGTAATGAACTTTCAACCAACCCGTGTGATACGCCAGCAACGAGTATGCAGCCGCGTGCGACTTGTTAAAGCCGTAGCCTGCGAACTTCTCCATCAAGTCAAAGATTTCATCCGCTTTGTCTTGGCTGATGTTGTTCTTGGCAGCACCTGCGCGGAAGATTTCGCGGTGCTCCGCCATTTCTTCGGGCTTCTTTTTACCCATGGCGCGACGCAACATATCGGCGCCACCCAGTGAGTAACCGCCCAAAATTTGTGCGGTTTGCATCACCTGCTCTTGGTACACCATGATGCCGTAGGTCTCGGACAACATCTGCGCCACCATGGGGTGTGGGTACTCAATTTCTTCCCGCCCGTGCTTACGCGCCACGAAGCTTGGAATCAGGTCCATCGGGCCCGGACGATACAAGGCGTTCAGCGCAATCAAGTCTTCCAAGCGCGTGGGACGCGCATCGCGCAACATGCCCTGCATGCCGCGACTTTCAAACTGGAACACGGCCTCAGTTTTGCCATCTTGAAACAAGCGATAAGTTGGTCCGTCGTCCAAGGGGATGTTTTCAAACGCAAAGTTCTCTTGGCCTTTGTGACGGGCCATGATGAACTCACGCGCAATTTCCAAAATCGTCAGCGTGGCCAAGCCCAAAAAGTCGAATTTCACCAAGCCAGCGGCTTCGACGTCGTCTTTATCAAACTGGCTCACCGCCGATTCGCTGCCGGGTTGCTGGTACAGCGGGCAGAAGTCGGTCAGCTTGCCCGGCGCAATCAACACGCCCCCCGCATGCATGCCCACGTTACGCGTCATGCCTTCGAGCTTTTGCGCCAACTCCAGCAGAGTTTTTACTTCATCCTCTTTGGCCAAGCGTTCGGCCAAGATGGGCTCCACCTCAATCGCGCCCGCAATGGTGATGTGCTGACCCGGTTTGTTGGGAATCAAGCCACTGATGCCTTTGCAAAAGGTGTAACTCATGTCGAGCACACGCCCCACGTCACCAATCGCCGCACGCGCGGCCATGGTGCCAAAAGTGGCAATTTGCGATACAGCCTCACGGCCGTATTTGTCTTTCACGTAGTCAATCACGCGGTCGCGGTTGGTTTGGCAAAAGTCAATATCAAAGTCGGGCATGGAGACCCGCTCTGGGTTCAAGAAACGCTCGAACAGCAAGTTGTATTGCAACGGGTCCAAGTCTGTGATCTTCAAGGCGTACGCCACCAACGAGCCCGCACCCGAACCACGTCCAGGCCCCACTGGACAACCATTGGCTTTGGCCCACTGAATGAAGTCACCCACGATCAAGAAGTAGCCGGGAAAGCCCATGTTCAAAATCGTGGTCAGCTCAAACTCCAAGCGCTCCACGTAGCGGGGGCGTTCAGCATCACGTTTGGCGGCATCGGGGTACAGGTGTACCAAACGTTCTTCCAAGCCTTCGTGCGACACATGGCGGAAGTAGTCTTCCACCGACATGACCACACCGTTCACAGGCGGGATGGGGAAGTTCGGCAGCTGTGGCTTACCCAACACCAGCGTCAAGCTGCAACGTTTGGCAATTTCTAGGGTGTTGGCAATGGCGCTGGGCACATCGGCAAACAGCTCACACATTTGTGCCGACGATTTGAAATACTGCTCGCGTGTGAATTTGCGCACCCGGCGTTGGTTGCCTAAAATTTCGCCTTCGGCAATACACACGCGCGCCTCGTGCGCTTCGTAATCGTCGGGCTGGGTGAACTGAACGGGATGCGTGGCCACCACGGGCAAGCTCAAGCGTGCAGCCAGTTGCACCGCAGCGCTCACATGCGTTTCGTCGTCGGCGCGGCCAGCGCGTTGCAACTCAATGTAAAAACGATGCGGGAAGATGCCTGCCAATTGCAAGGCCACTTCACCCGCACGTGTGGTGTCACCCTGCACCAAAGCTTGGCCTACCGCACCGGCTTGCGCGCCCGACAAGGCAATAAGACCTTGCGACAACTCTTGCAACCATTCGAGCTTGATGACGGCCACAGCCTTGTGCACGTTTTGCGTCCAGCCGCGGCTGAGCAATTCGCACAGATTCAAATAGCCTTGGTGGGTTTGCACCAAGAGCACCATGCGCGACGTCTGCGCAGCGTCTTGAGTCAAGCTTTCTAAATAAATCTCAGCACCCAACACAGGCTTGACGCCTTTGCCACGCGCTTCTTTGTAAAACTTGATGCCACCAAACAGGTTGTTGAGGTCGGTGATGGCCAGCGCCGGTTGCTGATCGGCTGCGGCTGCTTTCACCACCTCGTCGATGCGGTTGGTCCCGTCAACGACAGAAAATTCAGAGTGAAGGCGCAGGTGAACAAACATGCGTCAGATTGTAGAGATTGCGGCCCACCACTTCAGGCCGCGAAGACAGCAAAAAGAGATGATTTAGCGCCAATTAAGGCCACTCATTCCTGCAGCAGCGCTAAAACTTCAGACCGAAACTCGCGTGTGTACAACACGCCAACCACCAACAAAGTGGCCAGCACAAATACGGTAGGCGAAAAAAACCAACCTAAGGCAGCAAACGAAAAGTAGTAAGCACGCAAGCCGCCATTGAACGTCTCTGCGGCCAAGCCCGTCATAGCTGCAGCACGGTCTGCATAAGCATCACGGTTCAATGCTGCACCGCTGGCGAAATCTTCCGCAGGTGGCATGCCTCCAATCAACAACGCAACAAACGTGTACTGGCGCATCGACCACGAGAAGCGGAAAAATGAGTACACAAAAATTACCACCAACACCAAGATCTTGAACTCAAACACCAAGATCGGGGTTTGTTCGGCAAACGGAATTTCGCGTACCAGCTCAGCCGCCTTGTCGGTGGTACCCAAGAGCGCAAACAAACCACCCAAAATCAAAATCGTGGTGGAGCAGAAAAATGCTGGCGTGTTCGACAAGGTTTGCGTGATGATGCCGTCTAACATGCGCGGGTCTCGCGCTGTGGTTTGCAGCATCCACAAATGGCGATAGCGGTTGGTCATCGCCAAAATGGAATGACGATGCTCGCTGCTGTACTTGGCAAAAACGGCGTAGCCCACCCACACCAGCACGAAAAAACCGAGCGCAAACCAATCGGACCAAGGCAGCAATTGAATGATTTTCATGGCCCGATGCTACCCAAAGAAAAAGGGCAGCTCTGACGAACGGCCCTTTTATTTCAATGCCCGCAGGTCACGGGCGTGATGCGGCTGAAAGCGAATTAACCGCGCAACTTGGCAGCCACTGCAGCCACGCGCTCACCGTAGGCTTTGGCGGTGTCCAAGTCGCCTTGAGGAATATCAGCGGCTGGGCTGGTGGGGCCCACTTGAGCCATCACGCCCGAGTTAGAACCGATTCGGTTGATGCTGCCATCGTTCATGGCAGGCTGGCCCACCCACACCATGCCTTGTTGCATGGCCAAGGTGATGAAGTATTGAATGGTCGACAGTTTGTCGCCGCTGGGGCTGGCCGAAATGGTGAAACCACCTGCCACTTTGTCTTTCCATGCGCTGCCAAACCACTGCTTGGATGTGGCATCCGCAAACTTCTTGAACTGCCATGAGGCCATGCCCATGTAAGTGGGTGAGCCAAAGATGATGGCGTCAGCCGCATTGAGCGCTTCCCACTCGGCGTCGGTGATGTTGCCGTCTGCGTCAATCGCGACGAGCGTGGCTTTGGCGCCTTCGGCCACGAATTGAGCCACGCGTTGTGTGTGGCCGTAGCCTGCGTGGTAAACGACGACAGTTTTAGTCATGTTGTGATTCCTTGATGGGTTGATGAACAGGTTGAAAATGAAATGGATTATTGAGTTTCTTTTCTAGCGTCAATGCTCCAAGCGCCAGCCCCCGAAGAGACCAACACAAGTAAGCCACCAATTACGCCAATGTTCTTGAAGAACAGCAACTGTTGCACAAACGCTTGCTCGGGCGCTGCTGCCCAAAACGCGTGGAAGAAGATTGAGGCAACCAAGGTAAACACGGCCATCACAGCGGCCACGATGCGGGTTTGAAAACCCACGATCAAAGCGACAGAGCCCAAAACCTCCAAGGCCAAAGCGCCAGTAGCGGCGACAGTAGGCAACGGCAAGCCAACGGACTCTATGTAGCCCACCGTGCCTTCAAAGCCAGAGAGCTTGGCTAGACCTGCAGGTAAAAACAAGGCGGCGATCAAAAGACGACCGACGAGGTTCAAAGCGTTGTTCATGAAAACTCCTGTGTGAGAAATGAAGATGGGAAATGAAAAATCAAGGGGCCAAGTCAAACACCAACACTTCGGCATCTTGGCCCTGCGTCAATGCAATCGTGGTTTCGTTGTCAATCAGCGCAGCGTCACCTGTAGCCAGCGCCACACCGTTGACTTGCAAGCTGCCGCGAATCAGGTGCACGTAGGCTTTGCGCCCCGCTGCAATCGTCAACGTGGCAGCCTCTTCGCCATCAAACAAGCCGGCGTACAGCGCTGCGTCTGCGTGAATCTTGACCACACCGCCTTCAGGCGCAGCAATGCGGCTCAGGGCTCCGCGCTTGGACGCAGGTGGCACGGTTTTTTGTTCGTAGCTGGCGGGAATGCCGCGCACATTGGGTTCAATCCAAATTTGGAAAAAATGCGTCACCTCTTGCGGTGCGTGGTTGAACTCACTGTGCTGCACCCCGCTGCCAGCGCTCATGCGCTGCACGTCACCGGGTGGGATGCCTTCGATGTTGCCCATGTTGTCTTTGTGCGCCAAGTTGCCACTCAGCACATAGCTGATGATTTCCATGTCGCGATGGCCGTGTGTGCCAAAGCCCGTGCCGGGCGCAATGCGGTCTTCGTTGATGACGCGCAAATTGCCCCAGCCCATGAACTCGGGGTCGTAGTAGTGCCCAAACGAAAAACTGTGAAACGACTTGAGCCAGCCGTGATCGGCGTAACCGCGGTCTTGTGATTTGCGAATGGTCAACATGGCGTGGGTTCCTTTTGTTTCTTGACCTGAACTTTAGGTCCGCAACCCGCTTTTGCCATCCAGCGCATTTGATGGCATCATTCAAATTATTTGAACGATTAAAGCCTGATTGCATGACTTCTCCTCGTGACGTTCTCACCCCCGATTCGCTGTCCATGCTGCACGCCATTGAAAAAGCAGGCAGCTTTGCAGCGGCGGCACGCGCACTGGGCTTGGTTCCCAGCGCCCTCACCTACCGTGTGCGCCAAATTGAAGACGCGCTGGATGTGCTGCTGTTTGACCGCAGCTCACGACAGGCCAAACTCACCGCTGCAGGGCATGAACTGATGCGCGAGGGCGAACGCTTGCTGGCCGACATGGACGCCATCGCCAACCGCGTCAAACGTGTAGCCACTGGTTGGGAAAGCCAGTTCACCATTGCAGTGGACGGCATCATCGACCGCACCACCGTGATGGAACTGTGCGAATCGTTCATGGCCTTGAACGCCCCCACACGCCTCAAGCTGCGCGACGAAACACTCACGGGCACTCTGGAAGCACTTACCAGCGGACAAGCGGATTTGGCATTGGGCATTGCAGGCGCGATCAGTGACAGCGGCAGCACATCTGGCATTCACAGCCACACCTTAGGCCATATGCGCTTTGTGTTTGCGGTAGCACCGCACCACCCACTCGCCCAAGCGCCAGCGCCTTTGAGCGATGCGCTCATTGGCCAACACCGCGCTGTCGCCGTGGCCGATTCGGTGCAACGCGGCGCGGGTGTGACCATCGGCTTATTGCCGGGACAGGATGTGTTCACCGTGTCCAACATGCACAGCAAAATCGAAGCACAAGTGCGCGGCCTAGGCGTCGGCTTTGTGCCCGAACTCATGGTGCAGCCTTTGATTGACCAAGGCGTTTTGGTGGTACGTGAGGTGGACCGCCCACAACGCGTGGCGCAACTCAGTTACGCTTGGCGCATTCCCGATGGCAGCGAAGGTGAGCGCGGTGGACGCGCTTTGCAGTGGTGGCTCAAACAACTCAAAAGCACCGCCACACGTTCTGCGCTATTGGTGAACCCCCGACCCAATTTAACCCGTAGGAAGGTGTAGAGTGCAACCATGACCTTAAACATCGCCATCATCGGAGCCGGCATAGCTGGCATCACAGCAGCCCGCACTTTGGCCAAAGCTGGCCACCATGTGCAAGTGTTTGAAAAGAGCCGTGGCCCAGGTGGGCGCATGTCCACCCGCGAAAGCAATTTCGGAACCTTTGACCACGGGGCGCAGTACTTCACCGTGCGCGACCCTCGCTTTTCATTGGCGATTCAAGCCGTACCCGGCACCACCGAAATTTGTCGTCCTTGGAGCGCCAATGCCGTGCGCGTACTCGACCCACTGGGCCATGTGTTTGAAGCGGCCCGCGCCACCAAAGACGCACACTTTGTGGCCAAGCCCGGCATGAACGCCTTGGTGCGTCACTGGGCCGAGCCACTGGGCAAAGCGATTCACAGCAACACCCCCATCAACCGCTTAGAGCGGGGCGCCAAGGGTTTGTGGACCCTGCACAGCGACGATCACAAATTTGCGGGCTTCGACCATGTGTTGCTAGCCATCCCTTCGGTGCAAGCTGAGAACTTGCTCAAAGCCTCTGGCAAAGACGCCGCCAACGCGCCATGGCTCAAAGCTATGGATGCAGTCGACGTCGCACCTTGCTGGACCATGATGGTGGCCTTCCCCAACGCCACGCAACCCAATTTGCACATCGGCCCGCAGTGGAACGCCGCACGCAGCATTCACCACCGCATTGCTTGGTTGGCGCGTGAGTCATCCAAGCCAGGTCGCAGCAAAGTAGAACGCTGGACCGTGCAAGCCAGCGCAGCGTGGTCTACCGAACACATTGCCGACACTGAAGCGCGTGTGCAAGCCAAACTCTTGCGCGCATTTTCAGAGCTCACAGGCATCCGCGCCGAACCTGCTCATGTCCAACTGCACCGCTGGCTCTATGCCAAAACCATCACGCCCTTAGGCGTGTCTCACCAATACAACCCAGCCACTGGCTTGGGCACCTGCGGCGACTGGCACTTGGGCCACCGCGTGGAAGATGCGTTTGTGTCTGGCCTCGAGCTCGCATTGGCCGTTTGTCAATCCGCAAAGCGTTTGTAAAACGGGTCACGCACGGGCAACGTGCGTGAAATTCTCGTGCGCTACACAGGTCGATTTGCTCCCTCCCCCACGGGCCCGCTTCATGCGGGCTCGCTTGTTGCAGCCCTCGCCAGCTGGCTCGATGCACGCGCACACGGCGGGCAATGGCTGGTGCGTATCGAAGACGTGGACACACCGCGCTGCGTACCCGGTGCAGAGCAAACCATCTTGCAACAACTGAGTGCCTGTGGTTTGGTGAGCGATGCCCCCGTCATGTACCAATCACTTCGCAGCGATGCCTACCAAGCGGCACTGGATACCTTGATTGCCAAGGGCTGGGCTTACCCCTGTGGCTGCTCGCGCAAAGATATTGAAGAGACACAAGCCCTGATGGGCCACGCCCGTGAGCGGCATCAGGCGGCGGTCTACCCCGGCACATGCCGCGATGGTTTGAAAGGCAAAACCGCACGCGCGTGGCGTCTGAACGTGCAGCGCGTCATGGACGACTTAAATCTCGCCACACCTCAGACATGGCAAGACCGCTTACTTGGTCCGCAACACCAAGATGTCGCTCATGAGGTGGGCGACTTTGTGATGCGCCGCGCCGATGGTCTGTGGGCCTATCAACTCGCCGTGGTGGTGGACGATGCAGCACAAGGCATCACCCACATCGTGCGGGGCGCAGACTTGACCGACAACACCGCACGGCAAATCGTGCTGCAACATGCCTTGGGCTTGTCCACACCGAACTACATGCACACGCCGTTGGTGCTGGGTCAAAACGGGGAAAAACTCAGCAAACAAAATGGGGCAGTTGCTTTGGATTTGAGCGATCCATTGCAAGCTTTAAACCGTGCGGCTCATGTTCTAAAACTTAGCCCTTGCGTCACATGCATTGATGATGCGCTGCATCAATGGATGCAAGCCTCCCTCACATAACCTCCCATCGACCACCCTTTTTCGGGCCTACGTATTTCAACTTGCCTGATTCAGTCAATTTAGCCACGGCCATTTCGATAGCCCGTGTGCTCTTTCCAAGACGGCTTGCTACTTGCGACAAAGTCATCGCTGGCTGTGCAGACAACAAAGCCAAAATAGCTTCGGGTGTTTTGAGAGGGACTTGAGGGGTTTCTACCGAAGTTTCTACCGAAGTTTCTACCGAAGTATTTGCCGCAGTCTGCACCGTCCTCCAAACCACTGCTCTAAATTGATTAATTTCCGGCTCATCAACCAAATCAATCTTGGGCCAAGCATCCAGCGCACGGGGCACACCTGTGCCCATGCCACGGTAGGGCAAGATGTGCGCCGCGTGCTCGGCCAGCACTTGATTGCGGCGGTTGGACACACCGGTGCGAATTTGCTCGGGCGTCAAGCTGTCGGGCAAATGGCCGGGGCTGATGATCTCGACCCGGTCGGTGAACACAAACAGGCGAATGGTGGCGCTGACCAAAAAGTCGCGGTGCACCAAGGCATTGACCAGCAGCTCGACCAAAGCCTCTTCGGGCAGCTCCAACTGGCCCAGCGTGTTGAAGCCCCTGCCCGCCTGCACCTTGTGCAAACTACGCTTGAGAAAAGCCATGCCACGTTCAAACTGTTCGTCCAGCGGGCCGTCGATGTTTTCGCTATCGAGGTAGCGCGTGTCGCCCAACTGCGTGCCCGGAAACCACACCGCGCCTATTTGGCAAACGGGCAACAGCCGCTGCGGGTGCTTGCCAAACAGCAACACGCCCGCGAGGTTGGGCACACCGCCCTGCGCCAGATGCAGGTTTTCCATCAGCTGGGCCACGGGCAAGCCCGCTGCGCTAAGGCTTTGGCCATAACGCCGCTCGAAGTAGCGGCCAAAGGCCCGCTCGTCAATGTCGGCCACGGTGGCGTTGCGCAGCGGCACTTGGTCGGCCTGCAATAGCCCGCCGCGCTGAAACATGCGCTGCATTTCTTCACGCGCCGTCACATGGCGCTTGTCTGCGCCGCTCTTCACCCAGACACGGCCTTGCAAGTCCATATAAGGTTTGTTCAGCCCGTCGGCCACCGACACCACCAGCACCAAGCCCTGGGCGGTTTGCACGTTGTGAGTTTGCGGGTGCAGCGGCGGGCGAACATGCTGGCTGGCCGCGTTGCTGATGAGCTGATTCAAACGCCGCACCGCTGCTGCATCCAACCCAACAATGCTGCCGTCATCGGCCACACCCAAAAACACCGTGCCCCCGCCGCTGTTGGCGAACGCAGCCAACTCAGCCGCCATGCCATCGGCATTGGCTGCGTCGCGCTTGAACTGATGGTGGCTGTCTTCGCCGCGCGCCAGTATTTGCAAAAGGTCAGGATTTTTACCAGCCATAGCCGACAATTGTTAGTGATTTGAGATCCTATAAAGTCAGCCAAACATCAAGACTTTGCCCCGCGATAATCACAAACTATTTAAAAAGCTAGCCTGTGATGACTTCTGCCGATTTACCCACTTCATCTGACACTCTCACAAACAAAACCGACGCCCCCTTCAT
>JACCDV010438867.1_pt1 | contig 11936 bp, 7 predicted proteins | sample 7446131 | NCBI WGS metagenome assembly JACCDV01 (sample SAMN15323448, study PRJNA562643) | freshwater metagenome | isolation source: river surface water | place: USA:Blue River Watershed | collected 2017-08-17
ACTAAGGCACCCTGCTCGACCGGCACTTCAGGTTCGTAGCCTTCAACGCAATCAGCCGTCGAAAGCCTGAAAGCGGTTCTCGCGACGAGATATACGCACACCTTGAGTCCGCCTGAAAACTTGGACTGATCGATATCGACCGGGACCTCCAGCTCAGACTCCCGACCAAACGCCGCTCCATCAATGCGACGCGCGCTCCTCAGCGGCGACTCCAGCGCCTCGAGATAGAGAACCAACTCGACATCATTGGCATCGATATGCCGACGAAGCGCCGGCGAGCCGATCATCAGCTTAGCTTCAAACCTACCTTTACCGCTTTTAAACAGGCTAAATGTAAAATCTACCCCCGATTGGTAGTCCCTTTCATGTTCCTGCTCGCTGATAGAAGCGGTCACCAGAACCGGGTGGGGCCACGAATGTGTCTTCATTTTTGTTATGCCTTGAATTTGAAGCGGACGCCTAGGCGCATGTCACGGGCGTTGGCCAAAGCGACCTCTAGGGTTAGAACTTCGGCATCAAGCATGGCAGGAGTGACCGTGAAGTAAGGGGAAGTCTGACTTTCCTTATCCAGGGCAGCGATACCGACGATCTCGCAAGACGTCGGCCGCTGAGCTTCGAGTTCTCCCTCGCTTCCCAGCGCGGTGAATGCCATCGAAACAGGAATCTTTCCGGAAAAAGGAAGCACCTTCGTCAATTTGATTTTTGCCGATGATTCCGTCGCCGCCAGCACACGGGCATAGAAATAACCTCCATCCACTGTACCGTCAGGCCTAGGGACAGGATCCCTGCGCTTCCCTCCCTTGCCTCGCTTCACCCCTTTGACTCCTCCATAACCCGTTTCGTCACCTTCGTGTACCCTCACCTGGGTAGTGGCGCCGAAAGGATCTACATTATCCTCCTGAACCTTCAGGTCGGTCCCTTGGTTTCCTTCGTCATTCTCTCCGTCAAAAGTCAATTGCTCGATGATCTCATCGCCTGAGCCGGCGGCGGCGGCCGTGTTAATCGAGGAGCGAAGCCACTGCTCAAGATCGTTCAAGGCCTTGCCTGCTCGCGTCTGTTCGGACTGTCCAAGCAAGGATGGCAACCAATCTTCGTGCGAAGGAGGCTCCATCGAACGAAGGTATTCGGCGCCCTTGGCATCGTCACAGATTACGACGGCGGTATAGTCAACCGGACAGCGCCAGCGATTACTGCGGATGCGCATGAAGTTATTCCGGACCTGATAGCACTCGTTCGAACAGCTGTCCTTCTCACCGAACGCCAGATAAAGCTTCACATGACCGAGCAAGGAATGGAACGGCGCGTCAGACGAGCTGACCAACCGATGCTCCTTAACCTCAGTTTCATAGGCCGCCAAAGAACACTTGGCCAGATGAGCCTTGTCGCCGACAGATTCGATGACCTTAGAAAGCGTCTTTTTATTGATTGAGACGGCCTGACCATGCTCGTCGATCACATCGACCTCCAAGTTGCCAAGGTGAATCGCGAGCCAAAAACTATCAAGGGTAGCCGCGACGACCTCTCGCGACCAATTCTTCTGCTTGATGAATCCCAGGCACCAAACACTCGTTCCGATTTCAGTGCGGAGGAAAAGAGAAGGAATATCCCTCTCTTTTCGTACCGCGATATAGGGCTCAGACTTCGGACCTGTGTCGAAGCCGATAAAGCCATCAGGGGCACGCCTTACACGATCCTGTTCAAAGGTGGCCAGTCGGCATACGCCTTGAAAGGCGTGGCCTTCCGCCGTCTTGGTTGAATACAGAACCGTCCTGGCATCTGAGCAGGCAAAAGGAGCCATTTTTCCGATACCATATGAGCCGCCAGCAGACGAGTTAGGGTTAGGAACCCCTTCCGACTTAACCAAAGAGTGCCAGCGCCCCCCCACCTTCCGGTCATCCCCCTCCAAGCCGCAGGTGTTATAGTCACTGATTTCAAGGATTCGTACCTTATCGGCTGTAAGTGAAGTCTGTGCAGCGTCCCAGATAGGCTGAAACATAGATTGCCTGGATTCCCAATACTTCTCGGCGCGCTCAAAGGCTTTCAGGATCTCATCTCGGCAGACAACCCGCCCCTTGGGAATCTCATGCAAGCGGAAGACGACGCGTGCCGGCTTACCTTCGGCACGAGCCTCCTTCGTCCATGCATCCAGGGAGTTCTGAATGGATTCGCGTGCAAGATAGTACAGCGGCTTTGATTTGAAGTCTTGAGCGAGAAGCTTCGCACCACGCTCAACGCCAGAAAGTTCGGGGAAAACCAACTTGATGTCAGCCATGGGCAACAATCTGCCCAATGTGCCCCTTAGCACAAGTCTGCACCCGGAGCTTAAATGAAGTATTATGCTCTCAGGCTGACTGCTGTTTAGGTTGGACAAATCCACCTCAAAAGTTAGGTGTTCAGATGTTCACCATACTTTCATGGATAGCACCCCTTCTTACCTCACCCCGTCCCTTCCTTGGGATCAGTGCCACCTGGATGACCTAGCCGCCCTTACCCACAAGGAGCATCGGCCCAAGCTGTTCAAGGAGAAGTTCACAACAGAAGCCGGCGAAACCGAGGTGCCACTTCCGTTCTCTAGGCTTAAGCCCGCATTCAAAGAAAAACCGTCCACGACTTTCACGTTCATCGACCTATTCGCCGGGATCGGGGGCTTCCGAGTGGCCGGGCAGCATGTCCAAGGCTCATGCGTCTTCACGAGCGAATGGGACAAGTACGCGCGACGAGCGTACTTCATGAACTTCGGTCAAGTACCCTTCGGAGACATCACCCAATTCACCAAGTCGACCGAAGCCTTAAACCGCATCCCGCCACATGACGTGCTATGCGGAGGCTTTCCCTGCCAGGCATTCAGCATCTCCGGAAAACAAGAGGGGTTCAAAGATCCGCGAGGCACGCTGTTCTTCGAGATCTACAAGATTGCCAAGCACCACCGACCCAAAGTGCTTTTCCTGGAGAACGTGAAGAACTTCGCGCGCCATGACAACGGCAACACCTTCAAGACGATCAGGCATCACCTCGAAAAGAAGATGGCAGATGAAACCAACGGAGAAGTGAGCTACCGTGTATCTCACGCTGTGCTCAATGCGAGCGACTTCGGAGCATCGACTAAGCGTGAGCGCATATACATAGTGGCCGTACGTAGCGACCTTGCCGACGATGAATTCAAGTGGACCGAGTGGCTGGACCTCTTCAGCAAGCTGCACAAACGCAAGAACATCAAACCGCGCTATCTCCGCGAAGACATCCAGCCGAACTCCGAAATCGACAAGGACCTCTTGGCAAAATTGACGCTTAAACGAGACGATCTCGATTTTAGCAAAAAGGTTCCGGCAGAAGACATTAAGCCGATCCGAATCGGCATCATGGGCAAAGGAGGTCAAGGTGAACGCATCTACACGACCAATGGCCATGCCATCACATTTTCGGCTTACGGAGGCGGCGCTGCTTCAAAAACTGGAGCATACTACGTCGACGGCCGAGTGCGTAAACTGACTCCCACGGAGTGCGCCAGGGCCATGGGCTTCCATGGCATGAACGTAAACACCGGCGACGTCCCACTGCTTCAGCGATACAAGCAATTCGGCAACAGTGTCGTCGTGAACGTAGTTGAAGCGATCTTCGCCGAAATACAACGCTTCTGGCTATCCAAGCCGAAGCGACGTTGACTGAAGGCTCCATCTAGGAAGAATTCACTAGATGGAAGAGAACCTCAGCAACGCGGAGAAAGGCGCCGATGCGGTCGACGAACTAATCGGCTTACTCAGGTCAAACGACCCTAGCCTTCTTTACGCGTGCGACAGTGTCGTCAGAACAATTGACCGGGAACTCCCGGAGAAACTTGGCGTAGCCGTCAAAAAAATTCATAGGGTCAAAGGAAGCCTAAAAAGCGACGTTCAGGTTTCTTTTCGAGGAACTGACATCACCTTGGCGATAGCCGTAATAAGCGCGAGCGGCGGTGGCGGAAATCAAGTAGAGCGCAAGCCCGTGGATTCATATCGCGAGGATCAAGGCTTCCCCGACGAACTGATTCGCATCCTTAGACTCTTCACCGGCAGCACGAAGCCAGGAGAAGCACGAGCAAGCGACTTCTCTCCTGACGCCGAACTCGGAAAAGACTATGCTTACTTCAGGGACCTGAGCACGGAGAATCAGGCGAAACTCCTTCGACTACTGAGAGTACATCGTAAAATCATGCTGGAAAGAGGCCTTCTAGGCAGAGGAGAGAGCATCTTCGAAAAGGGCAAGAAGGTCGGCGCCGACCGAGTCAATCTCTTCGCATTTCGCGACAAGAAGAAGCCAGCCGACCAGGCATGGAGCTACGTCGCGGCCAACGACCTGATGCAGTCCATTCTGACTACAGACATCAAACCAACGGATCGTGGAGAAAAGCAGATTCAACTTAGCCACGGCATCACGCTTAAACGTTACGGGGGCGGCATGTTTGCAGGAGACACACGGTTCAAGGATTACCTACAGATCCAGATTCATCCGCGCAAGGTGCTAGCTGAGTCAACCGATTGGACGAAATTCCGGGCGCTTACAGAACGTATTTCCTTTGAGATCGTTGATAAGACCTACAGCATCCAATCCGATGCGGCACACAGAGGGTTAGACGCAGAACAAGCGCTGATCGAAAGGATTAATAGTCGCGACAATGACTGCGCGTGGATCGTGGAAGAATGCTGCGGGACCGAAGGATACGGCAACTTCAAGGCGAAGAAACCCGGGAACAAGGAGAAGCCGGACGTCCTGCTTTACGATAACCCGGCCGACATCCTCGCGATGAAGGGGATCTCAATGAAGACCTATAAGCCTGAGGTTTCATTCAGTCAGGCAAACCGGGGCTCCCTTGACACCTATGTGGAAGAACTCGGCATGTCATACGGCATTGCAGAAACGCTCAGGGCGTTCGTCGAGAAAAACCATCAAGGTGACAGAACCATGCTGAACGAGGCTCCCGCATCGGCGCAAGAAGAGCTGCTTCGTTTCTTCCAACTATACCAAAGACAGATCATCTCCCACGTACTGAAGGGAAAGGCCAAGGCGGCACTCAAGGCGGACTGGCTCCTGCTGCATGAGACGAAAGACGCAGACTGGATAGGCAAGGTGGGAAACCGTGAATACTGGCATCTCTACCCGATGTCCAAGGTGATTGATTGCTGCTGTACTGAAGCCCCTTCGATCACCCATTCGGGAAACCTCATACTTGGGCTTGGCCTTACCCTCCAACGAAAAGGCGGAGACGGCGGCGCCAAGACCGCCAATGACCTGCAATTCAAATTAAACCCGAAACGTATCCATGAGCAGCTTTCAAAGGCGCAGAAAGTCAAATAATACGAGGGTAGATAGCGTCGAAGAAGATGCGCAGAGGGATGCAGCCAGAAACGGGAGAAAAGCCGAAGTACTCCTCGCCGGCTACTTGCAGAGCCACGAAGAGAGCACCAGGTGGATCGTCGACGAGATAAACGAGTGCCCTTACGAGCTCACCGGGGCCAAAGTCCGCGCAGGGATGGAAAAGCCAGATGTCGTGCTTTTTGACAACAAGTCAGGAAAAGACTACGGCCTGATATCACTCAAATGCTGCGTGGATTTCCAGACAGGGTTCAACCAGATCAAGAGATGTAGCCTAAAAAACTTCAGCAACGAGTTCGCGGCGCCCGAGAATATTCAGGCTATTCTGAGAAAATATACCTGGGGACGAATGAAACTACGCCAGAAAGGTAGAAAATACACACAAGATGAACTTGATGCGCTAGCGTCATTCCTGAACGCGAACAGGAAAGCACTCCTGCTTTCGGCTTTCACAGGCCAAGCCAAGAAGTCGAAAGCCAACTGGCTCCTGCTCCACCAATGGACGCTTCCAAACTGGGAGAAGAATGTGGCCAAGAAGGAAAGGTCCGAGCTTATCTCGATGCAGGAAATCATAGCCTTGTTCGAGAGGCTCGATGTAAGCTACGGCAAATATGGCACCATCACTTTCGGCGCCGGGGTCACTATTCAACGCAAAGGCGGCGAAGGAAAAAAGGAATCGTCCAATGATTTGCAGTTCAAGATGCGGACTAAGCTCCTGCTTAAGGCGCTCGGCAGACTCTGAATAGAGTCAGTAGTCGTAGAAAATTAAGTCCATAGCATAACCTGGCCGCCTACATGGTCATCATCACTTAAGATGACGAAACACCACACGATTCTTGGACAAGCTCTTCCTCACGGCATCGACATCGCAGTCCTCATGTTTATGCACCGCCCGGTGACAAGACGGGCAAAGGATCGCAAAGTCTGAAGGAGCAGTGGTCATCTTGCCTGCGGCTGCATACTGGCTGAGAGGCAGCCGGTGGTGAGCGTCAACCAACGGGTGCCCATAAGTGGGAACAGGACGCAGGCCACAAGCCTCGCAGAACAACTCTCCATGGCGGGCTTCAAATGCTTCTTTTGCCTTACGCGGAAGAGACGAATCTCTCTCAAGATACCAGTGCTGACGCAGCTTACGCACGCCTTCGGGCGAGGCCTCTTCGAGCGCCTGAACATCGCCCGGCGAAAGATACCCACGAGTGGGCGATCCGTCGGTACCTTCAAAGACGGCCTTCTCAAGAGCGTCCGGCAGAGGCGCATCCAAGGCACGGCGAGCTAGCTCGACGCAAAGGCCGAAATCATTCTGGAAGTAGTTAAGTGCGAAATTTTTGATGTTCTCCTGAACGCCTGCGGCACTCTCAGCCCCACCCTTGCTCGTCTTGCTGAGTATATGACCTCGCACTGTCTTACCTTCCAGCGACTTGAAAGCGAAATGGATGTTATCGAATTTGAACTTCCACCACCCTTCCCGACTACCCTTCGTAGGCTCGTCCAGGCGGGTGGATAGCGCCAAGGCACTGACCAACTCCGGGCGAGTCGTCCGCTCCGTACGATAGGCGAAGAAGGCCAGACAGGCCAGGCATTCATCTTCGATCAGGGTGATGCTACGTTCCTTGCGTCGGCGTTTCATATGAAAAATATGAAAGATGCCGCGAACCGAAGCTAGCTCCTTCGTAAAGGAACCATGTAAAATAATACGGCGTCCCCGCCTACTTTAAGCCATTCAGATCTGCTCGCCGGAACGATGCCTGATGAGCCCCTGCTTAAACTCTTCGGCGAAACTTAGCGCAATCTCGTGGAACTTAGTCCCGGCCAGACGAGGCAGCAGCGCATCCAAGTGTTGCTCCATCCGGAAAGGACACCTGACCACGGAGTAGCGGATCAGGTCGGCCAGACGATTGGAGACGTCCTGGTTCTTCTTTTCGGCGGGAATCTTCTGGAGCTCAGCCAGAATAGACCTGATGTTCGACTCATCGGGCTTGATGTGCGGGTGGACCGAATAGGTAGAGAGCTCGCACTTCCCTTCATGGTCAGCCTGGATCGCCGCAAGGTGGTTATTGACGGCATAAATGACGTCATCCATAAGCTTGCCGGCATAATAGTCCAGCGTGGCATGCAGGTCCTTCTCCACCTCGGCGTCGACTTCGGCCTGGGGCTTGCCACCCTTCTTACCGACGAGTTTCAGATACTCCTCTGACTCCGAGAAATGGCTCAGCGCCCTGATCCGGGCATAAAGCGAAGGGTGACTATTGAAGGCCTCCTGCTGGTATTCGGTATAGTCCTCGACGATGCCGCGGACGGCCTCCTTGGCGAAACTCACGACGTCGTCGGTGATATGCTGAGAGCCGAGACCAGAGTGCAGCTTAAGAAACGCCACGGCGGCCGTCTTGTAATCCTGACAGGCAACCATCCCGAATCGGTCCATCGAAATCTCGAGCTTACGGAAGGAGATGGCGTCCTCCATGCTAGCCGGCGCACCGTTAGGCAGACGGACGAAGAGGCCCCTGCAGGGGAGGATGTAATGCCCGAGCTCATGCCCGAACACATAGGTCATCTCCTGCACGGTGAAGCGCTCGATCGCCCCCGAAGTTATGGTGACCACGCAATTCCCCCGAATGTCTCCGTAGCAGGACGCACCCATCTTAGGGTCATTCTCGACAAAACCGTGGACGATGGAACGGTCCAACCCTAGGCGTTCACAAGCAATGTCGAGGGCCTCGTCCGCAGCCGGGACGATTTCACGCTGGATCGGGACATGCTCCCGGTAGAAGTTGCGGTGCGAGTCCGGATCAGACGCCTTGTCTTTGTCCTTCGGGAGGTACTTGAAATCAGCAGGACCGAAGCAGCAGGGTTCAAGACGCTTACGGACCTTGGTCAGGGGGTTGGCGACGCGGGGCATGACTCGACGTTTAACCAGCCGACCTTCCCGACAAAAGCCAAATGTAGTGAGTTCGTATAGAATGAGCCATCCGCCACTGCCGGGTTTGCCCTTGGCCTAGGCTGTCAAGCCAGACCCGTTCGGCCCGGGCCTGGCAGGATGATAATAATCCGCCCTCCCCCTCTCGCCAAGGTTGCGCCAGCGCCATCCCCGGGTAGACCAGAGCCTTACCCCATGGACATAAGAAGCAGCCATTGCGTGAGCATGACCGAAATGGGCGATGAATTGGCCAACATCATCGCCACCGGAACGACCGACCTCGCGCACGTCTTCCGCAAGGAGGTCATCCTCGTCGACGGCAAGGCGATGAGCAACTGGCTCACCCACTATCTCGTGAGGGATGCCGCGATCGGCAAGACGAAGGGACTAGGCATCCATGCCAATGCCGAACTGATGAACACCCAGAGGTTCGCCCCCTGGGCCTTGGCAATCATCCGAGGTAACAGCACGGCGACCAAATCCCCTGACCCCCTAGCTGACCTGGAGTTCCGCACCCATGCCCTGCTCTGCGACAAGAATTCCAAATTGGCCGCCAGCTTCGCAGATGCGGTCGGCAATCCCGAACACGATGGGGGCATGGCTCGATGGGAAGCGGCGCGCAAGATCGCCGAACGCATCAAGGAACTGCTGCTGGATGACCCCCTCTGGGTCCAGGAAACCGAGACCAAGCCACGCTCCGGAGGTCGCCTCGAGGCCATGTGGCGGGCCCTCCGTTCGGAAATCAAGTCGGAGGACGGACTCATCACGCCCTTCGACATCATGCGGCGTCTGGAAGAAGATCCGGCCGTTTGCGCCAAGATCGCCGACCAACTTCCCGGCCGCATCACCCTGCTCGCAACGGGCAACGTCCCGCGCACCCTGCTCCGATCCCTGAACGCCCTGGCACGACACACCCGGCTCAAAGTCCGCGGCCTTTTCCTTCAGCCAACCAAGGGCTACCACCTAGATGTCGACGGCAAGAAGCTAGACGGCCTCACTACCACCGGGGCAACCTTCCTCCGGAGTACGGCCGAACACTTCAGAGATCAGTTCCTAAAACTCACTGAAGAGGAACAAAAAGACTGGGGGTTCGGTGATGGAGAAATAGATAAAGATGACGGGGAATCCGAAAAAACCATCCTGGCGGCACTGCAACACACCATCCGTAATTTCGAAAGCGACCAGGAGTTCGACCTGAGCGGAGAAAGCGCTAGCTCGCCGAGCATTTCCATCAATCGCTGCCATAGCGCTCTCCGCGAAATCGAGGCCCTGAAAGATGAGATCCTCGGAGCCATCCAGAACTCCACGGACGAAAAAGGTAAGCCTAGCATCAAGCCGCGTGATATCCTGATCCTCACACCTGACCCTGAGACCTACGCGCCCCTCATCAAAGGCGTATTCAAAGAGCGCAAGCCTTCGCTCTACGCCACGACGGTGGCCGTGGAAGGAACCGGGAAGTCCGCATTGACCGCGCTCTCGGAAAGGATCCTCAACCTCCCCGCAGGAAGACTCACCTCAGTCGAGCTGCTCGAATTCCTCGAACTCAAGGTCGTCAGAGACGTCGCAGGTTGGGATGCCGAAGACCTTGACGATATCCGTGACTGGATAACAAACGCCCCCTTCTACTGGGGAGCGGACGCCGACCATCGAGAGAAACTGACGGGACATGGCTTCGCCGAATGGAGCCTCAAGGACTTCACAGGCCGTATCGCCTTGGGAACAGCCGTACCGGACTCAGTCGAGCTGGCCGGCAATCCCAATAGCCTCCCATTGACCGAACTCGAAGGGAAACAAGACCTGCAGCGTGCCGCTGAATTCATAGGTCATGCCAATCGGATCCGCGAATGGTTCAACTTCGCCCAGGAAAACCACTCAGGAGTCGAATGGGCGGAAAAACTGGCAGACGTCATCAAATCCTTCATGCCTGAGAGCCGTGCCTACCAGGAGGAGCGAGCCAAGATGGAGAGCTCACTGGCCAAGATCATCGATCAGGCCAACCAAGGCCCCCAGGATAAGATTCCCTTGGCGCTCTTCAGCGCCCAAGCCCTTCCCTCCCTCGACCTCGATCATGGCAAGGGACAGTTCATGTCCGGAGGGGTCGTCGTCGCCCCCCTTCGCAGCTCATGCGTCCATCCCGCCAAGATCATCGCCTTGGTGGGAATGAACGATGGTGCCTTCCCGGCAAGGGGCACGCGTCCTGGCCCCGAAATCAAAGCTGGGAATGAAACAAAGACGAAGCGCGAAGCCTATCAAAGGGAGCAACGCGGCATGCATGCCATCCTGCTGGCGATCGGAGCCGCCCAAGAGAAGCTCATCGTGACCTTCCAAGGCTACGCAGGCGCCTCCGGCAAGGAAGCCTCAGCGGCCTTACCCGTCGAGATGATCCGCCTTGGCTGCGAAGCCATCACCAAGGGAAAAAAGCCCGGATTCAAGGTGCGCAGGCACGGAATCATGTCTCATGAGAAAGGTCATGAATCGGACAAAGACTTACCGGTGAAGCAGACCTATGACAAGGCAGGCGCCCTGGTCGCCGACACCATCGCCAAGGACATCCAGCCCAACGAAGTTATCGCACTGAGCGAAAAGACCACCCAGCACTGGACGCTTGAGCAGTGGCTCACGTTCTGGACCGATCCCGTCAAAGAGACCTTCAGGGCATACGACGCCAAAGCCATCTGGATCGAGAATCCGCCGCTGGAAAGCGAGCCGCTCACAGGAGCCAAGAGCACCATCACCGATCGAACCAAACAAAAATGGATCGATAGTTACTTCCAGCGAACGGGACAAAAGCCCAAGTGGGAGGAAGCCGGAGTCATCAGCGGCCTATTCTCCGATGACGCCGCATCTCAAAAGAAATTCGAGGAGCTGTTGTCGGAGGCTGATGACGGACAACCTGGGATATCGTACGATTGGCAAATGGTGATCGAGAAAACGTTCAACATCAAAGGCGCAACCCCAGCTGAGTCACTAGTATGCCGTTATGTCGAAGCAGCTTACACCTATGAGGAGTGGGCCTTCGCCTGCCTCCCGGAGCAAGTTGACATAAATGACCTCACTCCCTTCGTGGCATTAAACCTTCTGGCCAGCGCCCAAGAGAACAACCCGAAGATAAGGCATTTGGCCATATCCAAGCGCTCAGACACACCGACAGGAAAACAAGGATGCAAGTTCTCCAGATTCATCTCAACCAGAGACGATCACGATACAGAGGATAAGAGCCTACGTAAACGCCTCATAGAGCTCTCCAAATCCTGCATCTCTAACGAGCACATGATGTCCAGCGGAGTCTTCGAAATCGCCTTCAAGCATGTCATGTCCGGCAAGCAAGATGAGCCAGATGAAACTACGATTTTCGGCGAGGGCTTCGGAGGAGGCGAAACCAACAATGGATATGCAAAGCTTCTCATACCGCCGAGGTTCAACTTCCAGAAACCCATCGAGATCATCAAGGAGCACTTCTCCGGCTACGAATGGCACCATAAGCTCAAAACAGCAAACGGCGCCATCAGGACCAAACTAGGAACGGAAAAATAACCATGTCCAAAGAACTTAAAATCAAAGACATGAACCTCGATGAGGGGTTCTGCGTCATCGAAGCCGGCGCGGGCGCCGGCAAGACATACAACCTTGTCCGTATCGTCAAACGCATCTCCGAAATGCCGTCGAAAAACGG
>JACCDV010645039.1_pt1 | contig 11935 bp, 7 predicted proteins | sample 7446131 | NCBI WGS metagenome assembly JACCDV01 (sample SAMN15323448, study PRJNA562643) | freshwater metagenome | isolation source: river surface water | place: USA:Blue River Watershed | collected 2017-08-17
ATTGGAAAGTATTTAAATACCACAAAAGACATTCCTGCCCCTCCTGCAAGGTAGATGAATTGCTTTACGGTTAGTGGACCGATAACTTTATCCTCAACATCTATGAATTGTGGTACTTGATAGCGCATATTAATTTTTAAATCAATTTACTAAACGGTTTTACTCCAAAGGCTCTCGATATGGGTCTTTTTGATACTGTGTTTCTATTGGTTTTATAGTTGGAGTGACACTATTTAGCTTGTTTGAAATCATATTTGCTGGTGCTGGAGCGCTGTTTGTGGCTGGAGCTGTTGTTTTGTATATGTCCTCTGTCGCATATCTTGGAACACCAATTGCCATTCCATCTGATGGTCTTTGTTTGTCTAAGGCGTCGTTTTGCATAGCCGGCTTCATCATTTCCTTAGGTATATTTAGAGCGCCACTGAAGTTATCCGGTTGTACTGGAGTTTGTTTTGTTTCAGATACAATATACCTTGATGGCTCTGGTTTCTCGCCAACTTTTACTCCCCTTTCAAACACTCTGCTTTCTAGTTCAAAAACAATTTGTTCTGAAAGAAGGTTTGAAATGTTTAGCAAGTTAACAAGGTCTAGTGCTGTGATTTTCTCATTTTTATCTCTATCTATTACACTCATCACTTCATTTTCTAGGACTGTTGCTTGGCTAGTACTAAGCCCGTATTTGCCAACGATTTCTGCTACTCTTTTCTTTGCAGTGTTGATATCAGTTTTACTGCCTGCCGAAGTAATTGATTTAATTTTACTAAAAATATTATCTTCAAGTTTTGATTTCAAAACAGCTAGATCTTCAGGACTCTTTCCTGTAATTTTTACGATATTCTCTAGAGCTACATCAAGGGTTTGTAGTCCGTACATTGCATTGAGTACTTCAGTGTCTGCCAAGTCAGACATGCTGTTGTCCAGTCCATACTTTTTCAGATAGCCCGATATTATTTCTGTGGTGTCATTATCCATCACAAAAGCTTGTTCGCTTGGCGAAAGTTTTTCATAGGCCTCTTTTTTTTGTTGTAGGGTAAATGACATATTTTTTATGTAAAGTTCTCCTTACCACTTTCTGTTATTAACCAATCCTTTGTTTCTTGAATTGCTGAAGAGCCATTTGATAGAAGAAGTGTTCTTAGTGAACCTATATCTTTCGTGGTCATTTTTACTGCCATTCGTTTAAGCATATTTACTGTGTACGCAGGATGTAAATTAACATTGTTAATTGTACCCGAACCTAAAGCAGCAACCTCTTCGGGACTCATCTCTTGGACTATTCCTATTGCTACTGGACTATTATTTGCAGCAAGTGCCGCATCAAGCGGTGCCCTTCTTAGTGTTCTTAAGTTATCCTTTTGCAATCTGGTGAAGTTGTTACTCTTTGTGATTGCTTCAATCTGACTAGATTTTAGTTGTGCAACAAATGATGGATTAGTTAAGTAGTCTGCATTTATCATTTCAAGTTCAGCATCAGACAAAGACTTAACTGCTTTTTCAGCTGGGTCTCCAGGTGGTATAGCACCAGTGGCCATTGCTGTATTGATAGTAGAAAATCTAAGATTGAGTATTCCCTCTTTTTGTGTTGTTGAGAAGTTGTTACTCTTGTTAATTGCTTCAATTTGAGATGGTTTAAGGTTGTTTACAAATGTTGGGTCTGATAAGTAAGAAGAATCTAACATTTCTAGTTCAGAATTTGCCAGCTCTTTTATTTCCTTATTTAGTGCGGATGTTTGCGCAGGAGTCATGCTTCCAGGATTTGTTCTCATTGTCTGCATGCCCTGATTTATATTAAAGAATCTAGAGTCTTTAAGTTTTGTCTTATCACCGTCATCTATTAACTCACTCTTGTTTAATGCTTCAAGTTGTTTAATGCTCAAGGAATTTGCAAAGTTCTGACTATCAAGAAGTTTTCTATTACCTTCAACCATCGCCTCCACCTCTTTATCAGAAAGTTTAGCCATTGCTTTTTCTAGGTCAGCAATATCAGTAGGAGAAGCAGTTGAGTCATCTGCTCCTTTATTTATTTTCAATTTCGCTTGTGCTATTTTAAGCTCTTTAGCATCCGTAGTCTCCCTGTCTCGAACACGCTTTTCGCTCTCCTTCTTTTCACTCACGTAGTTTGCCGTTCCTCCCTTACCCGCTCCCAAACTATCAGTAACTCCAGACATAATTGGAATACTTCCAGTGTTCACATCATTAAGTCCCATTGCCTTTCCTTTCTCAGTTCTTCCAAGTGTGCCTCTTATAACATCTCCTATCATACTAGTTGGAACTGAAGCATTTCTAGCATCATATGTTCCATCTCTTGCTGTTCTAGCACTGTATAATACTGTTCTAGCTGTTGCCCCTGCAACAGAATCCCAAACACCTTTTCTTGATCTGGTCGCCTCGCTCTGTAAGTCAGCGCTACTTGCTATTTGACTACCTGCATAGCCCAAAGTTCTTCTTCCCATCCATGCAGTTCCGCCGAATACTGCAGAACCTGCTTTATCTGAAGCCATATCTGTAAACTTTGAGAGTTGTTTTGATCCTTGAGATGCGTATTTTTTAGAAACAATGAGTGAGGCAACAATGAGTCCAATTAGTACTGCAAAGTTGAAAACAAGACCAATCGGGCTTTGTTGATACGGGACGTTTGCAGCAATTTGTTCTCCATTTACCAACTGACCCCAACTAGCTCTGTTTGCTGTAATAAAGCCACTTGTGCTCATGAGTGTCAGTACAATCCAAGTCATGATCATATAAATAGGTCCAAAAAGAAGTTGACCTGAAAGTGTTGACCACCAATCCTTTGAATATTTACCTAAAAATGGTAGAGCTGAGCCCATATAGGCAATTGGTGAAAGTATGAGAAGTATGATTAGAACTATGTAACGTATAATAAAAATTGCTGCAACGGCTACAAAAACTACAGCAGTAATAAGGAATAGAAAAATTCCAATGAGAGGGGTAAGTACCATATTCCAGTTTCCACCCACAGAAGTTCTTACAGCATCGAATCCATCTGTACCCCAGAAAGTGGTAAGTCCCAAGTTTGTCATAAAAGGAACAGATATTCCTGTAATATTAAGGGCAGTTTGTCCCGTAGGTAGTGTTATTGGTATTGATCCCCCACTACTTTCAACTATAGTTTTGTAAAAACCAAGGGTTACTATATTTGAAGCGTCTATAAGTACTCTTGTGAAAAACAAACTAAAGTTTACGAGAAGCGCAGCAATAACAAGGGCTGAAATGAAGTTTTTTATTGATTCTTTACTGCCAACACCGATAATGAGTTCAATCCCTTTGTATATAAGTATGAATATGAATGCAATATTCATTAAATCTTTTATAACTTTCCATGCAATGTTTATTCCTGTCAGACTCTCTAGATTTAATTTGAGGTCAATTATTGTATATTTAAGTACGAAGTCCAGTAAGGTTCCTGCAATATAAAGAACGAAGGCGATTATTGTAAGAACTATATACAATATAGAGGCAAAAATATCACCCAAAGCGTTTGTAAAATATGTCCATATCGAACTTCCTATCCCTGTATTAGCTGCCTCACCTAGGGGCGGGTTCACTGTCCCACCACCTGTTGCTTGCGCAGTAACATAAACAGGCGCAAATATCATCGCAAGCATTACGAGTATTAAGATGTGTGATAGGATCTTTTTAATCATTCTATTTACCTAAATATTGCCCCTACTGTTCCGTTTCCGGTTATATTACCCTGACATTGTGGGTTCGGGTTAAATACAGAACATGGTCCAGTCCAACCTCCGAAAACTCTTCCTACTGCTGGGATGGCGTTTATTGATACAAAAGAATCTATAGGATAAGGTTTACTGCAGGTTGTTGTTGCAGGGTTTGATAGGTTTGCACACGTATCTACTCCATCAGTTACAGATCCTCCTGGACCAACATCAATTGTGAGAGTGTATGTTCCAACACCTGGAAGGGGAATTGGAGGGTTTGTTGCTGGGCTTCCAGAAGGGTTTCTATTACAAGCACACTCAACTAACCAACCCCAACCACCCTCTGCTAGAGAATCTTCACCGTCAGGTCCTGCATTTCCAACCGCTCCTATCATTACGTCTACAACCATACCGTTTCCGAAATCAAATTTATCAAGTCTTACTGGGTGCTGTAGTAGCACTCCACCAAACTGAGATTGAATTGTTGCGGCTGCAGCTCGCATACCGTTGTTTGATGGCGGATAATTGTTTAGAACTGCTAAAACTGCCCCACTGTTTACCCTGGTACAGTCAACAGATGGGTTTGGTGTGTATGGATCGCAATGTGCCCCTCCACTTCCACCTGATCCAATAGGCCAAGCAGGTAAACCTGTAACAGAAGGGGGTGTACTTGCACATCTAGTAGAGCCACCTGTTCCTCCAGTATATGAATCAATAATTCCATCACCATCTGTATCTACACCCGTACCAGATGTGCCCCCACTAGCATTACAGTTAATTGAACCCGGGGTCGCACTAATTTGGTAGTTCACTATCGGCTGCGCTTCTGCTGCGATTTGGTCGACTAGTGAAGGAGCCTGTGTACCATTATTTCTTGTTGTTCTTTCACTCGCTCCTAAAAGTCCACTAGCGTTTCCAGCTACTTGTTCTATGAGTTGAGATACTAGAGCAGTAATTATTTCGTTAAACTCATCGGCAGAAACCAACTCCCCCCACTTTGTACCAAGCGTTTCCTTGATTTGGTCACTAATAACTGTTCCAGGAGTTACTGTTTCTTCTTTTACAGAACAACCCGGGATAAGAGTTACTGGGTCTGTAATTGTTATTGCTCCTCTAGGGCACCTCTTATAACTTAAAAATCCACTTCCTAGTTCAATTTCTTTTTGTTTTGAATTTACTTCAGTGCCAACTTGCATAGACAGTTCATTTTTTGCTGCCAGGTATGCACCATAAGGGTTATTTTGTTGGTTCTGTGTTATCTCAAACCATCCCTGCCATCCTCCCTGGGTAAAGTCTTGTGTGAAAGCATTGTAGTTGTTTTGTAATATGCTCAATGTACAAGAATAGTTGTTGTCGTCGTTTATATAATTTTTGGCAAGAGCTAGACGTACCTGAGCCTTGAAGGGACTACAGAGTTTATTTACTCCCGCTTGTGATAGAAACTGTGAAGCTAGGTCATCCCCCACATTTAGAAAGAATTGTTCTGGATCTGTGAGGTATCCTGGGTTACCTTTGAAGCCATTGTTAATCCAGTTGACCGTTTTCTGCGTTAACTTTCGGGTAACTGTTTTAGCTACCATATAGGCAACTGAGTCCAAACCGTATTCCTTTGTTGTGTTTGCAAGATCCGTGTACTGCGCGTAAGTTCTTTGAGGAGTATAAAATGACAATAAAGATAAAATCACTGTCATTACTAGAATTTTCTTCATATATGATTTATTTAAAATATACAAGTTAATTGTATACTATTATATTAAAGAAATCTTTGTAAAACTAGGAAATGTGTTGAAAACTAAAACTAGAATAAGTTAATTATTGAATTTTTTAGTAAATATTCATTCATATTTACGACAGAGTTTCCAAAATTAACCATATTCTGTGAATAAGAGCCAACTACTGAGAAAACTTTTACTGGGTCAGAAATAGCAACCCGCATTGCTTCCAAATCTGAAAGGGTCTTTGCGGATGCGTTCAGTAGATTCAAATGGAAACCAATCGCTCCTTCAGGAACTTCTATTTCAAGTAGTTTTTTAATAGCATCTTTGTTGATAGTTATAATTGGGTCAAGCTTTTTTAGCTCTTTTTCATTTTCTGTCTGTAAACTATTCACCAAAATTGCCATAGGATCGTCCTTTAGACTGTAGTAAAGAGGTATTAATACTTGATTTATGCTGTCTCTATATTTTCCAATGCTAACCGGGTCAGATTTTTTAACTATTTTCAGGTTCTCCTTGATGTATACAACTGAACTTGGCATATAGTCAGGTAAGGAAAGAGTATTTTGTGCTATTTTTGAAGCAACTTCAGGTGTAACTTCGGTACCATTTTTTACTGTGATTAAATACTGAGATAGAAAGTCCCGAGACATTTGGTCTGTAAGAGTTGTTCCTTCTTCCCCAATTGCGGTAGTTCTTGTTAGATCTACAACTTTCTGATTTTTAGGTGCACTCTCAGTTAGTATTTTCTTCCAGTCATAGTCAGTATTTTTTATAGCAATTGCTGGTTCTGCTTTGATGCCGTCATTCTTGTTTAGCGTGTTGCTTTGCGACAAGCTCTGCTGTTTTTTTGTAATAAAAAATACAGAAATTACGATACCAAAACATAATATAAAAACAGTAAGTATTTTATTACTTGGCATAAATATATATTAACACAACTCTAAACCAAGTTATAAACACTGTTTAGCCAAAATATTATTAAATAGCAAATTCCTATTGCGCCAAGGAAGAAAAATCTAAGAGTGAATATGTGCTTCTCTACATAAGGTTTTTTGACTAAGAGTTTGTATCCAACTACAGCAGTAGGTAAAGATATAATATAAAGTAGATAAAAGTTTAGAAAGATTGGTACAAGTAGGATACTTATTGAAAAGAGTACTGCTACTATTCTGATTCCGTACTTTGGAAACAAAGTTGGGATTGTCATTATTTCGTTAACACTATCCCCCTCAACATCTTTTATATCCTTAAAATTTATTGCTAGAGTCACCATTATTACTATTCCAATTGCAAGAAATATTGGAAATGCGTATATTTCCTTATTTGTTGATACAAAAAAGAATCCAGCTAGTATTGTTGCGAGACAAGCAACGCCGATCAAAAATGATGGAACTAGTGGTAATCTGCGAAGTCTAAGGGGCGGTACGGAATATATATATGAACATGCAATGTAAACAAGCGCCATAAAAAATGGGTAAAACCCTGCACACCAACTTCCTAAAAGTGCTACTCCAAGCCACAATTTGCCAGTATCTCTCATTTCACTGACTGTCAAAGAGTTATTTACTAACGGTCGATCGGTATTTGAAATTTTGTCTATAGCGACATCATAAATGTCATTTAGGTGGACTGCATGCATCCAGAGTGCTGTCCATGATACAAATAAACAAATAAATCCAAAAATATCTATCGGAACAATCGCATTCCCTAGTCTGTTTAAGTATGCAAAAACGATTCCACAAAAAAGTGAAGCGGTGTAAAAGTTAATTCTTTCGGGTCTGGAATTTCTTACAATCGATAAAGACTTTTCTTTGTCTATTTTCCAAAAAAGTATCGCACCAAAGACAATTGAAATAATAAAGAGAATTTGAGACATAAGTTTGTCGAAACCTAGTTCGAAAAATCTCGTGGTTGATACTGACAGAAAACCTTCTCTTAATGTGTTGTGAGATATGGTTGAGCGAAGTACATTCTTTTCAAAAAAACTAATTACTTCTGATGTTTCGGCCGGTATTGAACTTGGGTTTGATAGTGTGTAAATAATTCCTGGTAGTGTGGCCATGATAAACACGAATACATAAATGGATAGTACCCCAAGTATTGTTCTAGACTTATTTTTTGTTTGTGCCCATATCAAGTATCCAATTGCAATTAATGAAATTGCGATTCCTATACGAATACCGATTGTTGCGCCTTTTGTTAGTGTTGGTCCAAAAAAAGTTACGAAGTCAAATATTAAAGTATAACCGGAGTCAAAGACATAACTCATCCTGTATCCCACTCCTCCACTTACAAAAATATCAATTATAGGAGCAAGCCAAATAAGAGGTAGTCCAAATAGAATTATTTTAGAAGAATTTTTATAATCAAAAGTAAGGTTCCCATATATAAGGATTGTCCCAAGAGTTACTGTAAGAAAATATAAACCATAATGTACAAGCGTGTAGGGGTCGGACGGTATTATTCCTGAACTAGATGGGCTAGAGATTGATTCAAAAATAAATCTAACAAAAAGTATTCCAATGAAACCATAAAACCACTCAGTAATGCTCACCTCCTGATTTCTGATGGTTTCTAGAATTTTGTTTATCATCTTAATATTATACTACTAAAATTTTTGTGAGTTTCAGCCATACCTCAAGAGGTAAGTCCTCCGCTCTAGATTTAAAATCAAGTCCAATTTTTTCAAATGCATCTGCCACTTTTTCTTTAAGGTAGTCATTTGAAAGGTTAGGGAGTAGCTGCTTTCTTTTGTGTGCAAAACCCGAGTGAAGTACGTTAAAAAAATCTTCCGACTTGAGACCTTCAAGATGATTACTTGAAATATTCTCTATATTTATTACGGCAGAATCCACATTTGGAGCTGGTCTAAAAGCCCCTCTACCAACGGTTCTAACAATTTTAGGATCACCAAAAACTTTTACAGAAAGTGATAGTAAACTTTCTTTTTGATCTCTTGCAACTATTCTTTCGGCTACTTCTTTTTGCACAAGAAGAGTCATCGATACTGGTTTGTCTTTTGTCTCTAGAAACTTTCTAATTATTTGTCCAGTTATGTAGTAGGGTATGTTTGCAACAACTTTGTATGGGTTTTTTGCAAATTCGGAATTTTCAACATCGATTTCTAGAATATCCGCTTCAATAATTTCTAATTTTCCATTGGCTACTTCCCCTTCAAATTTTTCTTGGAGTATAGGTATTAGTCTGTGGTCTTTTTCAATAACTACCACTTTTTTTGCTTTTTCTAGTAGTTCAGCAGTCATTACCCCCTCCCCTGGACCGATTTCTAAAACGGTATCCTCTGCTGATACTTTACCTGCAGAAACAATATCACTTACTGCTTTAGGTGATTTAAGAAAATTTTGACCGAGTGATTTCTTTTTAAGCATTTTTAGAAGTCTATACTAAACAAAGGTTTTCTTGTAGCTTCATCTTCTCCGTAGTGTTCTTTTTCAGTGTATTTTTCAGGAATGTCGTCCAAAAATTCTGATGGAGAGTTGATTTCCCTATTTCCAAATATAGTACGTGTGACCGCCCAAGTCAAAAAAAGCTTTTTACCTGCCCGAGTAATAGCTACATAGAATAACCTTCTCTCTTCCTCATTGTCTTCTCCAGATTTCTTCTCACCCATACGTCTGTGCGGGAAAAGATCTGACTCTAGTCCTGTAACAAACACATAATCAAACTCCAAACCTTTAGAAGAATGTACCGTCATTAGCTTTACACCGGTTTTTTTGCCATCTAGAGAATCTTGGTCTGAAGCAAGTGAACTATCGGTTAAAAACTTCTCTATTCCCTCTTCTGGAATGTTTTCGTCATAAATAGATGCCAGTGATACTAGTTCCATAATGTTTTCTAGTCTTTCAGTGTCTTCTTCTTGTCCTGTGCTATACAAGTCCTCCATTCCAGTTACTTTTATGACAAATTTGATTGCCTCACTGGTTTTTTGGGTTAAAAGTGCATCTTTTATTCGGAGAAGTAATCTTTTAAATTCAGCGAGTTTTTCCCTGGTTTTTTCTGGCAGTTCTGTTTCCTTTCCCTCTACTATCTTTGCGATAGTCGTTTTTCCTATCCCTCTAGGAGGAATATTTATAATCCTCATTAAATCTGTTGTTGAGTCCGTGTTTAGAGCGGCTTTTATAAAACTCACAACATCTTTAACCTCCTTTCTTTCAAAGAATTTTGTACCAAGCATTTGATAGTCCACTCCAAAAGCAAGAAAAGCATCTTCCAGTACTCTTGATTGGAAGTTTGCTCTATACAAAACAGCAATGTGTTCGGGGTTTACACCGCTTTCAATAAGGTTTTTAGATTTTAAGGCTATAAATTGTGCTTCATCTACTTCACTTCTTCCTTCAAAAATAGAAATTTTCTCCCCCTCGTTATTTTCAGTAAACAGTTTCTTCGGAATTCTGTAGTCATTTTTCTCTATGATTAGGTTTGCTACAGCAAGGATGTTCTTTGTTGACCTATAATTCTGCTCGAGGAAGAAGGTCTGGGCTTCTGAGTACGTTTTTTCGAAATGAAGCATGTTTTTTATTTCTGCTCCTCTCCAACTGTATATATTTTGGTCTGTGTCACCTACGACACATATGTTTCTGTGTTTTTTTGCAAGCATTTCTACGATATCGTTTTGCACCTTGTTTGTGTCCTGGTACTCGTCTACGTGTATATATTTAAACCTTTCTTGATATTTTTCGAGTACATCAGGGTATTTTTTAAGAAGTTTGAGTGTTTTTAGGAGTAAGTCGTCAAAATCCAATGCACTTTCCTTTTTTAGGGTTTCTTCGTATTTCGTCCAGACTTTTTTTGTGAGTTCTGATGAAAAATCATAAGATCCTCTTTCGTTGTATTCGCTAATATCTACTCCCCTTCCTTTTTCTGCAGAAATGATATGTCTCACTTTATCTAGATGGTCTTTTGGATCCAAACCAACCGAGATTATGGACTCTTTTATAGCTTTTTTGGAATCTGAGGTATCAAAAATTGTAAAATGTCTTGGAAGTTTTAGGACCTCTGAGTTCTCTTTTATTATCTGTACTCCTAATGAATGGAAGGTGCTCATGAATGGTACTCCACCCCTTAGGTGCATTAAGTTAGAGTCAGTTCTCATTAAGTTTACAACCCTTTCCCTCATTTCCTTGGCAGCTTTGTTTGTAAAAGTAATAGCTAGGATGTTTTCAGGCCTAACTCCACTGTGCATTAGGTGTAGAATCCTATGAGTTATGGTCTTGGTCTTTCCCGCTCCAGCCCCTGCAACAATAAGTACCGGGCCATTTATAGCTAAAACAGCATTCTTTTGCTCGGAATTTAAGGAATTAAGGTAGTCCATTGAGATTTGATTATAGCATTTGTTAAAAACTTACTTTTGTGACCTGTTTATAACTCCTATTGACCCCAGACCGTGACTCTATATAATAGATAAGTACGGAAATATTGATAGAAAATATGGCTCTGTTAAGCCATATTTTATACAGAAATTCTGAATTTGAATTAAATTTTAGCTTATTTTGAGGTCTACACAAGATCCTCATTTTAGGTCAGGTCTTAAAATCACCAGTACAGCTTTTGTAAAAAATTGCAGTCAGGTGGGATCTACCAAAAATGTGGTGAAAATACTAGCTTTTTTGGCCATTAATCCGGCAGTTTTACTGTCTTTGGCATTACCGATACAGGCTTCAGCGTGTGGCATTTTTGATATTAAGTCTTGTTTTACAGGTAGTAGTAAGGTTGAAGCGGAGGGGGTTGTTACTTCAAATTCTCAGAACATTGCTTTGCTTCAGGCACCACTTTCCCCTTTTAACTCTGCATCCTCAACTGAAGATGATTTTTCTATAGTTGAAGATTCATACCTTACTTCAGAAGTTCAGTCAGTAGATGAGTCTAGAACTATCGATGACGAGCAAATTAGTGTATACGTTGTGCATAGTGGGGACACTCTACCTGCTATAGCAAAAATGTTTGGCGTTACAGTAAACACCATTCGGTGGGGTAACGATCTTAAGACCGATAAGCTTACACCAGGACAGACTCTTATTATCCTACCTATTTCAGGAGTTAAACACGTTGTTAAGTCAGGTGAGACTATTGCAGGTATAACAAAATTACATAAAGGTGATTTGGATGAGGTTTTGCAATACAACAACCTAACTAAGTCCTCAAAATTAGTAATCGGTGACGTTATTGTTATCCCAGATGGTGAATTGGTGACTGTTTCTGCAGGTACAAAGAAAACTACTGCTAAAACAAATTATTCTGGCCCAACATATAGTGGATATTACATGAGACCTATTGTTGGAGGTATAAAAACCCAAGGTGTTCACGGTCACAACGGTGTAGATCTTGCTTCTAGTTATGGTGCAAACATCCTAGCCGCAGCTTCAGGAGATGTAATTATTGCGAGAACTGGTTATAACGGTGGCTATGGTACTTATATCGTTATAAAGCATGCAAATGGAACACAGACACTTTATGGACACTTAAGTTCGCTCAGTGTTTCTACTGGGGACAGAGTTTCACAGGGTCAAATTATCGGAA
>JACCDV010269351.1_pt1 | contig 11933 bp, 15 predicted proteins | sample 7446131 | NCBI WGS metagenome assembly JACCDV01 (sample SAMN15323448, study PRJNA562643) | freshwater metagenome | isolation source: river surface water | place: USA:Blue River Watershed | collected 2017-08-17
AGCAAGCGCCTTCAGCTTAATCAGATATTCATGAAAGACACCAAACAAAAAACCACCCGAAGGTGGTTTATGGAATCTTGGTGGCCCGGGGCGGAATCGAACCACCGACACAAGGATTTTCAAGACATTTGGTAGCGCATAGCCCTTATTTTATAATCTTCTAAAGCTTAAAATGTGTTATGTGCGATAAACTGTGTTAAGCACACACCCTATATTTTATAAGGGTTTGGTGGCTTTTTTATTTTTAGTTAAAGCAAAAAGCTGTGGCTTTTTTTAAATGCTTTTATCAGCTCGTCAATTTTTTTATGAACACCTTCAACAAACTCAGCATTTATAAATGCATTGAAAAACACAAGGCATAAGACACCTATAAACAAGTAAACCTCTTGCCCCCATCCTTTCGCCAATCCAAAACCCAAATAACTAACAAGTAGTAATGAGCCAACAATTGATTTCATTTAATCATTCCATTTAATTTTTTATAGCTATAAACAGTGTCAATAAAATTTTCTATAATTTTTTCATGAGCGCTGTTTTTAACTAAATCTTCCCTAAGAAGTATTTTAAGAGTATCGGATACAGCAACTGCAGAATTAATAAGAGACTGCTCAGAATTATCTTTTGTGATTTGGTCCAATGTCTTATTGAGACTATCAACCCACTCATTTGTTCTTTTATTACTCACAATCAATATTCCTTTTTAATAAAATTACATGGAGCGACTTTTAAAACCTACTAATTGTCATAACCTAAGCTTCTTCTTCTTTCTTTTTCTTTTGCCAAGTCTCTTTCTGATATTTTTATTGAGGACCTATCTTTATCTTTTGATATAAGTTTTAATTTATTAGACTCTAACTCTTTGTCTTGCAATTCTTTTAATTTCAATCTCAAATCTGTGGTGTCATAGCCTAAAGCCTCACGTCTAGAAATACGATCTCTAAGTATTCTTTGAATATTTTCGCCTTTTAAATAAATTTTAAAAAAGATTAGGCAAGCAACAATTAATGAAATTGCCGCAATAAAAGAGCTAGTTGTTATACCTTTAAACAAATAAATACCAACAACTGCAATCAATCCAAGAGCAACTATTGCGATAATCGCGACCAATCCGATGGCTAAAATTTCTTCTAGATAATTGAGCGCAATTACGGCTATCACTATTCCAATTGCAATTTGTAATATGAGCATAAGAAGCCTTTTATAAACTCAACAAAAAACACTATTTTTTATTATTTGATACTTGCTATCTTATAGGGCACACTTCCGCCAACAAATCTAAATTTCTTTGGGCTTGCTGACAAAAATGCTTATTAACTAGTTCCTCGAAGTCAGTATTCATATTTGACTCCTTTTTTAAACAGTAACGAATTAATTGTCTTTGAATGCGAGCATGATTTTCCCAACCACCATCATAGTTTCGTCCATCACTCGCAAATGATTTGGCAATTGAAGCTTGAACATCATTATCCGAGCGCAATAACTTACCGAGCCCATCTTTAATACTTTTTCCATAAACCTCAACAGAAGCAACTCTAAACTTTGGCTCTGAACACTCTAATTCAACTTTTTGAATTGTTGTAACACCGCCATCTTGGTCTTGAATTAACCCTTCATTAGCAATCTTTATATATGTTCTACCATTAACGACTTCTTTTGAAGCCATATCTATATATGTGAGGTTTTGAGAAAATTTCTTTTCTTTAAAATCCAACGTTTCATAAGATTTCAAAAGTTTCCAATCAACGCCTTTTGACTGTGAAGTGGTAAGAGATATCAGAATTAAAGTGGCGCAAATTGTTATCAAAAGAATAATAAATGCTCGAGAAAAAGCTATTGCAGCGTTAGTCTTTACAGCAGTTGCAAACAATATTGTTGGAATTACAAGTGAACCTAAATAATTTACTAGCACTAAAAGAATGTCGTGCTTTCCCTTAAATATTTCTAATAAGTTAAGCAAACCTTTATCAGCAAGTACTTTAAAAGCTAAAGCATAGCCAATAGCAGAAAACAAAATTAACGTGTATGAGCCAATAAATTTCTTATTCATATAGGCCTTATTTAAATCACTTGTTTTATCAAGCTCATGATGTACTCTAAGTCTTTGTCACTATCAACTTGAATTTGATAGTCCCCTGTTCCAAAATGCCCTACCTGAGAAACATCTCTAGCCAAATTCTTGCTATCATCAATAGACCCCCATTTTGCTCCTATAAATATTTTCATTTGCTTCTTTTGTAATTCATAGCAAACTATATTTCTCTCCTTTTTGAAAGCAATGTAATCCTTCTGCGGCTTAACTTCGATGTCATCAGATAAGTTAAGAGTTGCGCTCTTAAACTTATCGTAAAGCTCAGCAATCTCCTCTGATGCGTAGTCTAAATGCCTATCTTCTGTATAAACAACAATTTCGTCAATTACACGTTTAAGCTCTTTATTTTGCTGAGTTATTGGCTTGATACTTTCAGCACTACGTGTTTTCTTAATCGAGTTAATGACAACTGTATTGTTGTCATATCTCTTTACTTCCCATAATTCAATCGCAATATCTTTGAAGTTGGTTGCTTGTATTTGGTTATCCGTAAAGCTTGGGGACACAAAAGCAACTCTAGTTTGACTCCAATCGATATCATCTCGCTTTAAACTTTTCTTTAATTGCTCGTTGTACTCAATAATAAAGTCAGCTTTATTTTCCAACATTAGGCTCAAATACGTAAAGCCTTGATCAACAACGCTTATATTTTTATCTCGTTTGTACTCAATAATTATGAAAGCATTTGCTTGCTCGTCATAAGCCAAAGTATCAATACGCTTATTTTTAATTGTGAACTCACTTTTAACCAAAGTTAGTCCCATAATTTCATTTAAGTTATTTTCAAATAGCTCTTGTATTTCACGCTCTAACTTAAAATGCTTTTCATTAACTTCCATTAACTTTGCGTTGCTAGCAGAATATATTTTCATATTGGCCTAATTAAATTAGAGTATCTTGGCTAATGCTTTTATTAGATCGCTTCTTTTTAACTTCAATAGTTGGTAGGAAGCTTGTGACTTCTTGATATTTTTTAAACAAGAAAGCCACTCTACTTGAATCATCATCCAAGCCTACATAACCATATGCTCTGTCTACTGCTTTATTGTTAGATTCATGAGCTTTAACGAGCTCTAAAGGCATTGTTACTGCATCATATAAATCAGCAAGCGAGGCATTTGGGTATAACGCGCGAGCATCTAGTATTTCTTGACCACATACCTCAAGAAAATCATTCTCATTATGATTATCAGGCCATACAAAGTTGTTGTATACGATAGTATTTGAATATCTATATCTACTCTCTAACCTTCCACAAACAACCCTTACCCAAGCCATATGCATCTTACTCGTTAAGATTGAAAAGTCTTTTAAAGAGGCATTTGGAATCATGGAGTTTGCATTTCCGCAAATAACACTTGAGTCGATGAATCCAATTGGAATGTATTCACGATTTTCACTGCTATGGAGTGGTATCAAAATATAACTACCTTCATTGGGTTGCGGCGTGTTAAAAAATTCATTAGCCCTATTTGCAGACTCACGAGTTGGTTTTGCCGAACTTTCTAGACGCAATTTTTTAACATTACCTACGCGCTCCATAGTTAAAGGTAAATTACGAAGTGTCTGAGGCTCAATATCTTTCAGCCATAGACACCATCTATCCGTATTGTTAATAAACTCTGTAGCGCCTAAGAATTTTCTAAAAAAACTTTTTGCATTTGGCTCTTTACTAATGAAATCTTCCATTTCATCAGTTGTAAATAAATAGTTGCCTCCATCATTAGCCATATTTCCAAACATAATTGTTGGGCTGTTACATAAAGGGGTAGTTCTTGCTGTTATGTATATGCTTGGGGCGTCAACTAGATAAAAATTAATTTGTTTAGCAGTATTTATTTTTACGTTTTCAGTTTGTTCATCTGTTGTATATATGGCCTTAACTTTTCTTTCAAATAAGCCAAAACCGATAATGACACAGTGAACTCCTGCAACACCCCTACCTTCGTTACTCCATTTAAATGTTGTGTACGCAAAATTAATTGAAAAATTATGTTTTGCTAAAGCACTCCATAAAATTGCAGTTTGCTCTCCTTGTGTAATGCTATTTGTTGAGACAAAAGCAACTTCTATCTTGGGATTTTTTTTAATATAGTGAGTTGCTTTGATATACCAACAAGCCACATAGTCAAGATCAGAGGCATTTTTAGTTTCATCAAATAAACTCAACAACTCCTCTTTTTGCTGTTTTGATTGCATTTTTTTGCCAATAAATGGCGGATTACCAAATATGTAACTACATTCCTCAGCCTTAACCACATCATTCCAATCGATACGCAATGCATTGGCATTATGAATATGTGGCGAACTGACTAATGGAACTGTTGCACGCGTCTCGCCAAATCTATTTGCAGAATCTAAATTAAGTTGATGGTCGGTAATGTACATTGCTACGCGCGCAATGTGCGTTGCTGCCTCATCAATTTCAATTCCATAGAACTGTCCGACATTTACTCTGCATAATGTTGATATATCTAATAAACCTCGCTCCCCCTTAAAAAACAATTCGTTAATCACATCATTTTCTATATTGCGAAGTTCTTTATAAGCAATTACTAAAAAGTTTCCACAACCGCACGCAGGGTCAAAAAACTTTAGTGTAGGCAATTTTTCATATAAAGCTGTTAGCCTTGTTTTATTACCTTTAGCTTGTTCATATTCATTACGTAACTCATCTAAAAATAGAGGTTGAATTACCTTTAATATATTTCTTTCACTCGTATAGTGGGCACCCAACTCTCTTCGAGAGTCAGTTCGTTGATAATTATCTGTGGCTCCATACTCCAATACACTTTGAAACATGGAGCCAAAAATTGCAGGGCTGATTCCACTCCAATCAATTTCCACGCACTTTAGAAGGTTTGTTCTTAAATCGAAATCAAAATAAGGTGTTTGAATGTAATCAGCAAACAAACTTCCGTTTACATACTCAAATGCTTTTAGATTTTCATCTAAATTTGTTTGACGTTTTTCCTTTGGAGTATTTAGAACCTGAAATAGTAATGTGATAGTACTGCCAACATCACTTCCGTCCTCTTTAGTTTTTTCAATTAATCTTCTAAATTGCCCATCTTCGCCAAAGATACCTGTGTCATCGGCAAACAAGCAAAACAATAACCTTGTTAAAAAGCTTTCCAAGTCCTTGCCAACATAATTTGCTTTTAAAAGGCCATCATGTAATTTTGATATTTGTTCGGCGGCCTTTCTATTTACAGGGGTCTCGTCGCTAACTGTTACAACACGTTTATCAACCAAGAACATAAACCAATCAGCGCGTTTATGTAATTCGTCTAGCTTACAAATTTGAGGTTCTTTTGTTTCGGCATGCAAGTTATATAGCTGAAAAGTTTGAAAATCACATGTGATGATGTACTGTGGCTTCTCAAATTCATTTTCTAGCGCATAAAAATAGTCGCGCGCTTGCTCATATGCTTTGTTCAAATCTTTACCCAAACTTTTTTGCTCAACAAGTAATACGCTTGGAATAAAGCTATCTATATAACCTCGTGCCCCACCTATTTTCAATACTCTTTTTTCAAACATACTAGCGGAGCTTTTGCTAAGCCCAAAGCACATGTAAAAGTCTCGCCAAAATTGTTGGGCGTGTTGCTTCTCGTCGCTATCATTTGCGTGCTCTTTTGCAAATATTTGCAACCTTCTGCGTACTTCGTTAATAGTTATTATGGTCATAATATTAATATTTCTAAAAATTAGTATATCTTTAATCAGCTTGGGAAAGAGTTTGTTATAGAAGATTTAATAAACTTTTCAGCGCGTTTCAAATGTCTAGTCGCAAGAATAGTTAGCGTATATCTAATATCCACAGTCTCATCTTTTTTTACTCCCTCTTTGGCTTTTTCTCGAAGCGCATATGGTAATTTTGCTCTTATGGCAATATCAGCCAATGGAACTTTTTTATCTTCGCTTAACGACTTCTGCTTTTCCACATATACGTTATAGGCATTCTTTAATGCATCAATATTCCACTTTCCTCCCAATTTGTAATCAGCTTCAGTTTCAACTACGCTTACCCCACGTTTACCTTTCTCTAGCTTATTCAATACTAGTTCAGAAAATCTTTTTTTAAGAACGCGCCTACTCCAAGTTAATGGCACCACCAAATTAATAACTTCATCATTATTAAAAGGTGCTAGCTCAGCTTCAGTATTAGCAATTTTCATTCTGAAGCCTTTGCGAGGCTCAGCAAACAAATGCACCCTTTCGCCCCACCAATCCTTAAAGTTGGTTTTATATACATCTCCAAAGTCTTTATATAACTTTGCACACTTCCCTCGACCATTTGCCTTACACGTTGCTAGATAGTCTTCATTTAGTCTTAAAAACATAAACCACCAATAGTACGGACTCTCAGTCACTGTATTAGGAGGGGTTTTTTCATCAAATGGCTTACGACTTCTTCCAAATGTTGGGTAACTTCTTGTAGAGAAGTGGTGGGCTCCACTTGTTTGGTCTTTTGCTGTTTTTTTCATATAAAAATACTAACACTTTAATAATCTTAAAGAAAGTGATAGGTCATAAAAAGTCGGAGTTCAGGCAGACTATTAATTCAGTAATTTCGCTGAGTCTGAATGTAAAGGATGGCTGCAAATGAAGATTTATCACTACACAAAATGCAATAAGTTAGGCAGTATTTTTAACGACGGCTTTATAGCTACAGAAATGAAACGTACATTAAATAAAACGTCCAAGCTCACAGACTATGTTTGGTTTACGGAAAAGTTGCAATATCCCAAAACTGCGCTACCACGTTTATCAAATTTTACTGAAACAGACTTAATGGTTCACGTAATGCACAAGGGCGTTTATGTTGATTTAGATAAGATTGGTGCTCTTTTTGGTAACTTTTATAGATTTGGATTCAATAGTAATGAGACTAGGTTTAAAAAATGGTGGCACAGAGACGAACGTGTGGAACTGCGAAAAAATGCTATTTGGATGCGCATGGAAAGTATCGCAAATAAAGTTGGCGATGACGTACGCACCTTTTGGATCTCAGAAAGTGACGTTTTATTAGAAAACTTTAGTTTGGAAGAGCATGTAGATGGCGAATGGAAAACTATACTCTCCAACACATCTATATCTAATTTAAGCATTAAAGAAAGACTTGTGATTGAACAGCTTAAAGAAATTAGCTATCAGAAATGTGTGGAATTTGGTATTCCAACTTTTGAACCATTACCGATAGCGGCTTGATTCTATCTCTCAAACTATGAATTACATACTTACCATAACTACTGCAGAACAAATTCGTGCTGAGTTAATTTAAGCAAAATAAAAAGCAGTCAGTGACAAACATTACTGACTGCTAATCATTTTTGGAGATTTTCATGCAAAGTTTTCTTAATTCAACTTACATTTTTATTAAATCGGATGGAAGTGAAGCAAGCATTAAAGAAGTGTTATCACTCACACTGTTAGTTCAACCACGGCACATTGTTGAAATAACATTAAACTCAGTCGTAACTAATATTCTTGATACTTCATTTAATAACAAAAGTTATGATTGCTTTAGTCATTTTGTATTGAAATACTTTAAGTACAAGAAAGGCTTCAAAATATTCAAAATATCGAGGCATCTTAGAACTGACTTGCATCTAATTAAATTCTTTGGCAGAAAGTATGTCGGTATTATTGATAGAAGCAATCTGAGGCTGATTTATGATCGTGTCACCCTTAATAATTGCTACAAAATAAAAGATCTAAAAAAGACTTTTTAAATTAACTCAACAGCACGACGCTTCATATCGTCATTAACATCAATGTATGCTTGCGTTGTGCTAATGTTTTTATGTCCGCTTAAGCTCATCAGCACTCTCACACCCACTCCTTTACTTGCCAAGTTCGTAATGAATGTTCGTCTACCGCTATGCGAGCTTGCACCATCAATTCCACTCCGTCTGTATAGGTAGTGGAAAAATTGGGTTAGGGTATTAGCAGTAAACCCATCGCTTTTGGTTTTTTGGCTATAGAAGAACTTTTTATTCATATCGCTGATTTTTAGTTTGCTAACGTATTGCTCAAGTTCTTTGCGTAGTTTTTCATTTACAAACACAACCCTAGCCTCATTACCCTTGGTCTGATCCGCTCTAAGTCTTATTTCTTTCTTAACTGTCTTATCAGCATTTAAAACATCGCTATAGCGCAAGCTCGCAACTTCACCAACTCGCATACCACTAAGAAAAGTTATCATTAATAAAGCGCGATTACGTGCGCTGTGTTTACGTGTAGCTGTGTAATCTAAAACTCTACGCAACTCTGTAGCGTTTAAAGTTTTTGCTTGCTTACTCATACCGTCTTCTCCAATCAAAGTATTTGTATGAGTTAATTGTGTTTTCTTTTGTTTCAAATTCCTACCTCTTTTGGGATTAATGAAGCGCATATGAAAACCGCCCAAGAATCAATTGGTTAGCAGAATTAAGCGCTGAAATGTAAGAAAATGCGTGTTTTCTTACATATCTATTTATGACTTACTGTACTGAATAAATTACATTTAGTTAAGACTTGCTAATAAGCCCTATATTCAATTTTTAAAAATATAGGCTAGATATTCAGCTAGATATTTTGACTACTTGTAGCTATGATTAAAGGGTTAAAAAAAATTAATATTTATGGATAGCATTGCCGCAACAATCACTCATTATTTCCTATACTTTTTTCATCTAATTGGGATGGAATCCTTTATAGGCTTATTTGGTAGTAGTGCCTACTATTGCGCTATTGGACAAGATAAATTTTCTGATATTAAAACCATAATTATGTGTTACGACCTTGTTTGGATTGGCTACTTACTGATCTTTATAGTCGTAACGCTAGCTGTACTAGAGTATAAGAAATTCAATAGTTAATTTTTTTTAACCATTCCTCAATTGCATTCTGAGAATGTATATATTGATTTCTGATTAGGTTACTTAAATCATGTCTAAACTTAAAATGTTGTTCGTGTAAGTCATTCTTAGTTTTTTTGTCTGATAGAAAGTTTTCTGCAAATTCGTGTTCAAAGCTACCGTAAAGTTGATTGATGCTTTGCAAAAACTCAGCATTTGATGAATGTATCTGTAACAACTTACGTGGTAATTCACTACTATTTGTCGGTTTATAAGCGTTCGCGAGTTCAGTAAAAAAAATCGTAAAGAAATATCTGCGATCATCTTCTGACTTTATACCTAAGTCCTCATCGGACAGCTCTGAAAGCATTTTCAGTTTCCACAAAAGATCTTGTAGCATTTCATTACTTGTCGACCCACCATCAAAAAGTTTATTGACAGCTTGTTTTACTTCATCAGAATTAATTATTGGCATTTTTATTTGCGCGATAAATGATTAGTATAGGTATTAAAAATAACATTAGAGAGTGAAATGGGGTTACGAATCTAGAATAGATGTTCCCATATATAAATGCCAATAAGATTAGTAGAGTAAACCCAAATATTAGATAAAAGCTACTATAAAAATTGAGGGTGCTAACAAAATTAATGTTCAGAGCCGTCAATCGCTTAGTCAAAAATAGTTTGTTAATAAGCTTTGTTGGTAGCTTTGATAGAACAAGTAAAGAAGCGCTTAAAGTAAAGAAAATGAGAATTTGAGTTAGTCTGTAATCCACTCTATCTCTGACACACTCTTCGTCTGTAATAGGACCATCAATTTTTATTACAATCAAATCAACGTGTGAATATGCGAAATCAATTGCAACTATATAAAAAATGTAAAAAATTAATAGTAGTGGATATAGTCTAAATACTATTCCGAAGTACGTTCGTAAATTATTTAAATTCATACTCGTCAGCCTAACAGTACTTGATTAATTACTAGCTTGATAAATTAGTAAGTTAGCTACGCTAACTTGTGATTTAGCGTGTTTTCTTATATGCGCATTTATGAATGAATCATATTGCATTGCTACGCACTTTTATAGATTTGTACCAAAGACTACATGTAATTTTAAGATGCCGTGTTCAGTGTAGCGCTAGTTTTAAAAACTTCTTTAGATACTTTATCTACGCAAAAAAAAGCTTATAAGCAGTACAAGCGCTGTTATTAAAATGCAAACAAGAAAAGATTTACTTATTTGCAATATTCGCCACTTAACATATGTACTAAAAGTCATCTCTCCATCTTTGACAAAATGATAAGTCGTGACTGTTTCATATATAGAAATAAGTAACCATAGTCCAAATAAAAAATATATTACTAATAATGAATCGTCAAATAGCATTTCATTTATTTTGTATATTTTGTACAGTAAAACTCATTTGTAATCCGCTTGTATTACTTTGAAACTCCACTTCAAGTGGTAGATTACTTCTAACTTTATCCCCAAGCACTATTGTTTCAAAATTAAAGCATGAATTTGAATTAGGTATTACCGAAATCAGATGCTTTACTTCATTAAATGACTCATGGCTTAAGTAAATAGACCCTTTGAGACTCAGTCTATTTTCAATTACTTTTAAGCTCATCTTCGTGTTTGCTCGACTTGATTCATCACCTTGCCCAAGATTTTTTAACTCGTCATCTGAAGCAATGAAAATACTAAATTCCTCGCTAGAATTTTTTCTATCTACATTTATCGACTTTAGTAACTCTCTTGTTGAGTCATTAGGTGATTCATATAGTCCAATAAAAGAACCTTGAAGTTTTATATGCTCCCTAATAATTCCATTAACACGCCCACCACCATCTTTAAATGGCAAGTAGTAAGAATAATTTGTGACTATGAACTCCATTTTGTCTCACTCAGTAAGAAGAACAATTAACTGTATTTCCAATTACATTACAGTTTGTATATGAAGGTTTAGTACTTCTATTCATATAATTCTGCTGTATTAAAGCATTGTTTAATTGTTGTTGTGAATTCATCCAATTCTGAATCGCCATGTTTGTTGCCATTTGTCTCTGATGAATTTCAACTCTTCTACCTTGCAATTCTGCAAGATGCTGTTTCTCTAAATATGCATAAATCCGACGTTCAGCTTCTGCCCATTTTGTGTTGTATTGCCTCAGCTCCTCTAGGTACCTTCTATTCAATTCTGCAACACTCTTAATTTGGTTATTAATTACATCAATCATGATTAGATCAAAACTTGCAAATCCATTAGCTTGAACTTCGGCAAGTTCTTGATGAGCTTTTGCAGTTGCTTCTAATGCAATTCCTCTACATTTGCTCGTGATTGGAAAGTAATCTTTAATTGCAATTTTGTATTCTTTTGTTAAAGATTGATGATTTGTTAGGAAATCAACTTTTCTAGGATCAGCATCATCCTCTAACAGTAATGCGTTTACTGTTTTTACCGCCTTATTTTCTTTTGCCAATACTCTACATTCAGAATATTTTTGCTTTCCACTAGTCAGCACCTCACTGATTCTTTCTAATTCAAATTGTGCTTGTGTTTTTTGTGCCATATATTGATTTGCTTGATTTGCACATCCGTATATTGCAAAACATAGCGTGAATATGATGTATCTAGATAGTTGCATATCCGTTTAATCCTTAGTTACTGTAGTGTTGATATATATTACCTTTAATTATTATTTTTTATAAGTTATTTCTTCATGAAGCGAAACAAGTTTCGCTTGCTCTTTCGCTATCGCTCATCGCATTTTTCTTTTTTAAGAATTGTTTTTTATATCTTTACTAGGAAGCACAAGCCACGCTTGTTTTATTAAGCGTGGCTTATTGGTAATCTTTACTGAGGATTAACAACTGATATACACACAACTTGAATTAACAAGATAAGGTAGGTTTTGCTATCACCTTTTAAGTGCTCGTCTAACGCAACATCACTACAGCCTATATCAGAAGCAGAGTAGTGTGTTTGTGGGTTTA
>JACCDV010420955.1_pt1 | contig 11933 bp, 5 predicted proteins | sample 7446131 | NCBI WGS metagenome assembly JACCDV01 (sample SAMN15323448, study PRJNA562643) | freshwater metagenome | isolation source: river surface water | place: USA:Blue River Watershed | collected 2017-08-17
AGCAAAAGAGTGAGTTGATAAAAGCCAAAGATTTTTTATAATTCAAATAAAACTACAAGAAATTATATCCTAAATAGACCAATTTTAAGGTAATCGTGGATCAAATTAACGAACTAACATCATAAATCAGATAAAATAATAAGGTTATACAAAGCTTTCCAAAAGAGCATAAAAAATAGTATCTCAAATAATGCTCAGCAAAAAAATTGATAAAAATGAATACTCATTTTATTAATTTTGGATCAGAATATGTCATGGTTTCCTCCCAAATCACCTAGAAATAGCTTCTTTACGAGCATTCCGATGAGTTCCACTTGACTTTGGGATTGAGTAACCAAGATAGAATATTAGTTTAGAGAGTTCCCTTCCAATAAAACTTGGAAAGATAATCTCAAAAGCCAATAGATCTTTGCGAAATCTTTTTACTTTAATTAAGGAAACAATTATAGGCCTCAGTAAGTAATATTTCATAAAAAGTTCTTAGCCGCATTTTCGAATTCTTCAAATTAGAAATTAGCTACGTTTCGTTTGGGGCAGTTTGCCACTTCGCACATCTGAGCTCTCATATCAAAGTCTACTGTTTAAAAATAAAATCGATTCTAGAATAAGAAAGTGTGAACTAGGAGTAGAAGCTTGCAAAAATTAAGAAAATAATCAACTAAGTTATTGAAAGCTTCGAAAATGATTGTGTTTCTTAAAAATAACTTACTATTGCAAAGTACTGGGAGCAAAGTGACGAAATGAAAAAACAAATAATTCAGATTTTACATATAAAGCATCAAAATTTCTACAGGTATCACAGAAAGAATAGCTATTTTAGATTGACCTATGCATATTTAATCAGGATAAGATATTGAAGTATGTGGATGTTAAAAAAATGCTGGAGGAAGATACAGCTTTAAGACATTTTTTCCCATTTTAAATCAAGGCCAACACTTTCCATCTCAACTGGACCAATGCTTAATTTTTTATTCTGTTTATTCGTACCATATATCCGGAAATAAAATAATCTTAATCAAACATAAGAACTTATTAATTGGTCCCAAGTCTCCAGTATAATAGCTTTTATGAGATTCTATGCTCTTTAAATATTTCTAATATATACAAAATAAGGTAATTATTACCCGGCATTGTTATCCCTTAAAGCTATTTTTATTAATCCGAGGCTAGTAAAGTTCACAGGAAAAGAGTAAAACACAATCGATCTTTCCTGCAGTACTTTGGAGAAGAATGATTGAGAATGTTTGATTCTTTATGCAATAATTAAGCTAAATTATTATCAATATTATTGAAATTGAGGTTGAATTGCTTACCTCTTTATTTCTGACAAAATTAATATTTTAAAAGCCTACTTCAGAAACTATAGATTCATAAATAATCGCGATATTACAAAATTGCTTTGCAACAAGCATGCTACTTTAATAGGGAGGTATTTTGAATTTAGCAATTAATACAGCTCTTCAATTCTTAAGGTCCATTTTTGCATGTTCAAGTCTAGATTTCTGAGGAGTTTTTGTTTTTTCTAAGAGTATTTTTGAGCTATTATTATACATAGGTGAATTAATATTAAATTTTCATTATTGATGTTTGATTTATTTAGACTTAGACAAACGAAGGGATTAGTTTGGCTTTATATTCTAACTGCAATAATCATTCAACAATATCAGTAAATCATTATTGTCTCATCATTGGCTGTCGTCGGCATCAATCCATTTAAACTACCTTAGCTATTCTATTTTAACCATTAATTCTAGATTAGAGGCTCGGCAAACAGGCCTAAGGACCGCTAGCTAAAATAAATTTAAGTATTAAATTTTGAAACTTGAGCTTTAGTCCTGAGTTGATGTTTTTGGGATTGATAATGTTGGACATATAATATAGTGAGTTAGCTCAATCTCTTCTTTCATTTGCTTTTTACTTTTAAATTATTCAAATAACTCGTTAAAAAATTTTAAAGCCTTTCCTGTTGTGCCATTTGGCTCATTAATTAACTTTCCATTCTCTACATCGTTTTCGTCCATTACACCCTTGGGACCAGAGACAGTTATTTCAAAGCTAGAAAATATGTACTTCTATTCTGAATATTTTACACCCACAAAATTAATAGTTGGATGATTACTGCAATGAACTATTTTCCCATCCTCATTCTAAATAAACTAAGAATTACTTTAATAGGAAGGGCCAAGACGGTTGAGTCTTAGCATTTTTTGCATAATTCAAATAGTTATTGAAAGCTTTGCTACAATTTTGACTTTTAAGGTTAAAAAAAAGGTTTTAATTCTCTTAATGAATAAAAACAGCCTCTTTCCTTAAAAAAAAGCATGAAACCAATTTTCTTCGGAAAGATTATACTCGAACCACGGCCTAAGCATTTTAATAAACTAGTTTAAATCTACAATCCTAATATTGATTTGTTGGTAGCAAGTTCTAAAGCGTTTTAAGTTGTAAGCAATTATTGGTCTGGATAAAGTGCCATCTGCACAAGATTATAAAATTGAAGATTTGTCCAGGGGAGGTTAACTGTTTAGTTATTTGTAATTTAAAATGGAAATAATTGTCGAAAATCTATGTCGTTTATGGCTTCTCTAACACTTTTCTATAAGCTTAATGCGAATAAATTTGGGTTATTTTGCAAAAAACTTAAACTAACCTCAACAAATTAATTTACCTTTTTCATCTTAATATTTTTATAAGCTTGTGTATAAATAATTTAAAGTATTGTTTTTCTCATTTAGTTCCCTTTAAAATAGAATTTTAGAGCAGGTATTGTTCTTTACTTAATACAGTAATTATCAAAATAGTCAATAACGTTATTTACAAGTTTAATTAAATTTTCTGTGTTTAAAGCTAATTATTTCTTATTTTTCATTTGGCGGAATATCTATTTGAAACATGGATGATAACTTTAAATATGATTTCGAATATGCAAGAAAGTGCTACATGCCCCAATCCGAGTATCTTTTACTTTTAATTAGAATTTTTCTTTTATAATTTAAACCATTGTACTCTTTGCAGTTTCCTCGATATCACTCGCAAATATCAGTAATTTTCGTTACAATTAAAACCAAAATATTCTCCAAAAATCAACTATTCCTTATGGTGTTGTTATTTTTTATTCAAAGGGAACTCTTAAAATAGGTATTCTCTGATGCTTATCGATTCCCAAAGTAAGAATATCAAAGGGTGTTTAAAAAAGAAGATCTTGTTAAATTGTCTGAGATGAGTTTAGAATATAGGTTGACCCCAAGCTGATGAATTATGTGTACAATTTATGAAGATCTTACGGTATTTTTTTATCTATTTTTTTATGATTAGCTTTTCTCATTAGAGAAACAAGATGATTGATTTGATCTACCACCACTTTGAAAGTCAAAGAGGGATAGAAATTTGTGAGCTTTAATTTAAACTATTTAAATGATTTTTCTTCTAATAACATTTTCTTCTGCTCCTCAGTTAATTCAGGAGTCTGCTGTAAAACCAAATTCATCATGTGCTTCTTATTTTGAAGATCTTATTTTTGGATGCTCCAATAAAAGTAGCGAGGAATGGTGCGTTTGCAGATTAACTTCTCTTCTTAAAGTTGTAGTAGCTCTTTCATTTTTTATTTGCTCTTGGAGGCTTCGAAGTAGTCTTTGTGGATTTCATTGACCAAATGTATGAAGAGAATGATTGATGCAGTTTTACCAATACCTGCACCTCCAGTCAATAACAGGGTTCTGCTTTTGTTTACATCATTAATCGATGGTAATAAGCATTTGAATACATATTGAGTTACTAAATAATTAGGGCAAAATATGAAAGGTTTCTGCTATAAAGATTTTTTTTCACTTGTTTGTGTTGCTTCAAACATTCTACTTTGATTATACACGTCTTCATCCAATAATATACCCTCTTTGAATAGTTTAATTGCCTATTTATTTATTTCAGGACTAAATTAGTACTTTTGAGCCGATTAAGGAAGCTTTAGGTTAATAAGTTACTCTCTTAATGAAAGTTGGGGACCTTCTTTTAATGGAGAGGCACCTCTAATATGTTTGAGAATAGCCCAGTTCCATACTATTCTTTGTCCTTACTTGCATAGCGATAATTTTCCAGCTGCTTCTTTTTGAGAGCAAAAGAATCCCATTATTGAGAATGCCCTCCAAGATAGCCCATTAAAGGTGGCAAGCATCTTTCCAAGGATCGACTGTATTGATGGTAATTAATTGGTCTATTGTTGGAGATATAAATGAGTTGCATTAAAAAATAACTTTTAAATACATATATTTCAACAATCTGTTCCATTTTGAAAACAGTGATTAAAATTTTATCATTGGGTTTTTTAGCCAGCTAGATCTCGCACAACACAGATAAGACCTATTGGGATCAAAGAAGAGGGTTGATGTTGGGATTCTTTTCTGATAATTTTGTTTCTTTAACCCTTACAACACATTATGATATGCTTATCAATGAATTGATTGTAGGTAAATTAATATTGAATATAAATAATTTATAATCATACGTATTTGCGATGTAGGCCGAGCATAGCTTAGATCCCAAGAAACTAACCGAAGAACTATAAAAAATGACATAAGTAAGCTCTGAAGTATAAAGTGGGCAAAGGCCGTCATCTTCACTGAAAAAGGCATCGTGGCCACCAAAGGATGCAAACCTAAATTTGAATAATTGACTGCATACTTCAAGGCCTACGACAGTCGAGACGAGACAATCGGCCGAGGTAATTAGTATGTGAGGTAGGGTTCGTTCTGATGGGGTAACACTACGATGTTCATCGTTTCCATCCTCCCCTGGTCTACGGTCGCAGAGGCAATGCTGAGACAGGTGAGGGCATTAGTTTGGCTGTGGGCAAGTCAAAGAAAGGATAGAAGGTATACGTGCTCATTACATACATTTTGCCAATTATATCAGCAAGGGCAGTCCCCCAACAAATAAACTTCTACAATGACTTCAGTACTTCCCCTTTTATTTAGTCGGAGAACTCGAACAATTCAACTGAAGTGATCTCAACATTAATCCTCTATTAAGCAACAAACAACGTTAAAAATCTATCAAAAATTGCGAGAACTTGTTGATTGGTTGTTGAAGTTTCTGCTTGGATGAATGCCGCCCCAGTGGTTTCCATTATTGACTTGGATGGGTTGGCCTTGCATTGAAAATCCAGGGTGGTGCGATAGGCTTTTGTTGTGGCTCGATGATTGAGATAGAGGAGCAGGGAAATGGTTTTGAGAACTGCTCTTTGATTATAGTTCCGCCCTTAGCTGATTTATCAGCTCGTCTTTCCTTTGGTTTTACTGCTACAAGTACACAACATGTGCTTCCATCGCCATTTTTTAGTACCAAGCCCGACAAAAATCTTACCTTAAACTTTCACTTTATTCGGGTTACTCAGTAAGGAAGTCGTTGATGAATGAGTTGCTCTTTTTGAGTCCAAGGTTTCCATTGTTTTTGTCAGATATTTGAAAATCCCTTTGCCTTTGGTCTGCGTTATTCCTCCCCACCTTTTCCTATTCCCAAGGAGAGTTGAAGTCTGTGATGATTTTGGTCTACTGAGTGGTGAAGTGTATCTAATTGGCCTACAGCTTCTTAAGCAGTCCATTACGCACAACGTAGTTTTATTCCTTTCCCTTGGATTTTCTCGTTTCTGGAGGAAGGTTGAGCTTCAAAGCCAAGTCCTGTGCCTCGTGCTCGTCCATCTGTGAAATGCTGCGGAATGCAACAGCATTATTCCTGGGGAGTGTTTTCATGGTAAATATTATAATTTTGAAGGATGGAAGACGAGGAGGCTAGGCTGCACAAGGAGAAGTGGAGGATTTGGAACTAGCAGCGAGAGAAGGAGCAGATCCGTAAGAAGATGAATGTGCAGGACGGAATGGAGAACTACGCGGTCAACCTCATCCAAAAGATGAGCAACACTACCAACAAAAACAACGAGAAGAATGCGCAACAACTCAACAAGAAGATCACTCACGAAATATAGTCCAACATCTGCAGCATTTGTCTCGATTTGATGATTCCCCCCGACCGTCAGCCCATGATTCTCTTCCCCTGCGGCCACAACATTTGCAAGGATTGCCTCTTCGAGCACCCTCCCAAGGGACAGATCAAGAAGAACTTGAAGCTCAAACTCGATAAGTGCTCACTCTGCCGCCAAAAGATAGAGTCCTACGCCCTCAACCAAAGCCTCATGACTCTCATCTGCACCTACACCAATAACAAGGAACTCATCGAAAAAGAGGAGAAGCGCCTTCAGGAAGCCTAATAATAATAGCAAAGCGAAAATCCCAACTTCGAGTTTCTCAAAATCAGATGTAATATCCTGGAAACCGAACACATCTCCCTCGCAGCATAAGCATAGAAAGTGACGAAGACCAAGAATATTCTCCAGGAGGTGATTGAGACGCTGAAGCACTAGAAGAAGAAAAACGAGAGATAGATGTAAAAATTATAAGAATAGGCCAAGCTAATTTCTAAGTGCCTCACCGAGAAAATATAGGAAATGTAGTTTTTGGAAAAGAAACTCAAAGATGTCCAGGATAAGTACAGGGTAGTTGAGAAGGCCTTAGTTCCCTTGAAGAAGGAAAAATAAAAGCAGGAATTATTGTAAGTTGCTCGCCTACTTGACAAAAAATGATATTCATTTTGTATGCATATGAGAAAATGATTTATATGCATCACTTTGAAGATTTTTTAATTTTGAGATTGGTTTATATTTAGGGGTGGAAAGATGAGAGTATTAAAATAAATATCATGTACTCAGTTTCCTCCAAAATCATAAGAGAAAGTGCGTGTCTACCAGTTCATTGGGTTAGTTGTCCTAACTGATGAAGCCTGAGGGAATGGGGAATATTCCTGATAGGGGGCAGCATAGAACTAATTGTAGCACATGGAAGGAGGCATTGGTGGAAAGTAGTTAAACCCTCTTGGCTGGATTAAGATACAGTTAGGATTGATTGGAATGAAATCCAAATGGAGTCCTCCCAACTCAGTTTGAGTTTACGCATTTACATAGGCGATTTCAGTATTTTCCTATTTTATCTCCTTCTATGAAGAACTCTATCTTTTGCGATAATGCAGACTGTCCAAAGCTTATTTGTATTATAGCTTGTCGAAGCTGGGCTTGAATACGTTGACAATTTTGGGGGCAATTGTGTACTTTTACTATAATTTCTGATGATGGCTGCGGCACTGCAAGGCATTGCGAGTCTGAATGAAATCAGCCATTTCTTGATAGAACTTGTTGCTTCTTCTCTTCTCCCGCGACCTCATCCTGTCTTTATTGAAGTCGATAAAGGCAATATACCTCATATGTTAGAGCGCACTCCATTTGCCACTGCACTCCCCAGGCACATAGCTCGAAACCTTCCTCTCGCCTGAATACTCTTGCTTTAGTTCCCCCATATTGGATCCACTAAGGTTTGAACCTGAATCGCTCATATTAAATATTATAATTCACCTATGTCTTTATAGGATTTCCCTTATCAAAATACTGACGTCCCAAAGTTTCACAGCAACAATAATCCATCTAACCATTTTATTGAAAGAATGCATTTGTTACAGTGTCCACTATGAGATATGTGGGGAAGAGGGTATTAGGTCGGTTTTGACTGGTAATAAATTGAGTTCTACTGGAACTGCAAAAAGATTATTATAACCTCACATCTCCTAAGAATTAGCGAACCTCAACAAATTATATCTAGTTATCATAATTTTAACACTATTAGGGCAGTCTGGAGGGATTTAAGGTATTTTCTCGCCCAACATTACCAACACCATATGCATCATGATATGTATTATCTTATTGTCCTCCTAGATGGCAGCTAAGGCATGATGAATACTCTCTTATCTAACTAAGATAAGTAAATAAATGTCCTATTTTTACAAAGAAAGGCAGTAATGAGCCTGTGCAATGCTAAAATCTTTTTCAACATTTTTCATTTTTTTTCCTAAAATTCCAACGTATTCAATCTCGATAGTGCTGTAATATCTCCACGATTAGATATTTATGATGCTAGTCATTGGTTAAGACATTTATTTGTTAAAATATAATATTATGATAAAATATTCTAAAGGTCAACAACAAAGCACAAGCCATATCTTCATTGATGGATATAGATTGGAATGGGCGTATTGTATTAGCCAAGATATGCTGATGATGATAATAGAAACGAATATTATTGTAAACATATTATTAGTAGAAAGCAATGATTGAATTCAGTCAGCATAATAGAATGAAGTGCCCACCCCAACACTCTACAACATCTTACCCTTACCCTTATTACTTTCATTCTCTTGTATTGGCTAGTTTAGTATTTATTCTTTCTTTATTTATTACGATTGAACTGCAATCTAAACAGTAGGCTTAATACTGTCCTATACAATTTATTCCTTGGCTTATGGTATAAGCTTTAACTACTGTTTATCCTTTTTGGTTATTTAGCTGTTCTTATTTCCCTTCTCGTGCTTGGCTTTCCCAACACTCTTCGGAGAAAGACGCTTTAGTCTTTTTTTCTCGTCCTCAAGTAAATCCTGCATTTCTTTTCTTTTTTGAGGAGAAATAGTAACTCCATTAATCCTTTACCTGTCGCTTGCGATTGAAAGCTCATCACGCATGCTGGCTATACGATTCTAATAATTCTTTATTTCTTTCTCGAGATTATCAATTTCTGTGAGTTTAGACTTCTTTATATCTTTGAAGCTAAAATACTCCTTATCCAAAGCTTCAATCTTTGCCCTCCATTTCTAGTCAATCCTCCGTATCTCCTTCCTCATGCCATTCATTTAATTCTCTATTTTGATGAATTGATAGTCAGGGTTATCGTAGGCTTTGGGGACTGCTGTCTTGGAGAGTTCCTTGATGTTGTGGTATTTGGCCACTTCTCGCTCTACTTGGTGGATTGTGTATTTAAGTTCATTATTTTTGGCCTTGGTCTTCTTATACTCCTCTAGGGTTGAGGCAGTGAGGTTATTGATTGGTTTGTGAAACTACAGCCCTTGTTCCTTCTACTGCTTCTTCTTTTGGCGAGTATCCCTCTCACTCATCAATTTATCTAGTTCACGCTTTAAGTATGTGACTTGGTTCTCTTAGTTTCTTATCTCGTCATACTTGTGATCTGCTATATTGGTCTTTAAAGTTTTTATTTCCTTCTTGAGCTTTACAATGGTCCGCATTTGATCATCTTGCTCTTGCTTATATTTCTGCTTTAGCTACTCTGACTACTCAATGGAGGTATACTAATTGGTGACTGTCTTTTATATGACTGTATTGATGACTTGCTCAAGTTTATATACTTCGGTTAGTAGCTTCTTGTTTTGAAGGATGAGCCTAATTCTATTTTTGGCTGAGACTTCTATCCTCTCTGTTGGCAGGACTTCCAAATCTGATGGCTTCATGGTAATAATAAAGTTTTATATTCAATATATTATCATTGCTATCTACTAATATTCTTAATCTTTTACATGAATTTGCATATATGAAGACAGTGCTTTCCCTTCTATCTCTTGCATGCCCCGTGCAGACTAAACACATATCTAAGCGAGTTCTTTATCTAGCTTGTATTTGACTGGCTTGGTATGGGCTGGTTATTAATGATTGAGTGGGGATGGGAGAGGACGTATTTGATTTATTGGTAATATTGTTTGTTTTTTAGATTGATGTTGGCCAATTCAGTGTAGATATTCATCAAATTCTGGATTTAGTCCTTGCTTACTGGCTCACTCACATATTTGCTCGCTGCCATATTCGCCTCATTTAAGAAGATCTATCTAATTTCCTCCTTCGAAAATATTTGTAATTGAAAGGCTGGCCCAAGTAAGTGTGTTGAGTTGGGAAGAAGAGTATTGTTCCTAAGAGTGTTTTAGGCAGTTTTGGAGTAACTAAAGTCGAATATACTTTTTTGACTATTCTTCTTCAAATGATACTGACTCTTCTTGTTTAAGAGCTAGAACTTAGACCTCGGATTTGCAATACTTTGTCTACTCTACATTGCGCATTCACTGTTCTCATCAGGCTGCCTTGATTTAGTTGCAGTGCTTTATTTTTAAAAGGGCTTCAAAGAAATAGTGTTTCTTTGCATGTGCTTGCTTGAGTGCTTATCGTTTAGGATACTCACTCTCTGCCTGAATGGCTATTGGGTTCGAGAATGGCCAAGCGAAGATGATCTCCCGATTAACTTCTATGAGGAAATATTGTTGATGAAATTATTGTAGAGCTGTAGGAAGCTGGGAAAATTAATCTGTAGTTGCTGTATTTCTCGCTCAGTTTAGAACAGTTTGTAAAGAATACTATTTCTCACCTCTGAACCTTACTTTATTTCATCCTCCCGAACAATATGGATCTAAGGCAATACTGTGCCTTCCTTATTGCTTTTTGTATCCTTTATTAAGTGCAAGGAGGCACTGTTGAAGGATAGCCTTTGTGGTTTCTATTTCTCCTCATTAGGAATTTAGGAGTTACTATTGAAGTGTTAGACCATTGCTTTGAAACGACTTGCTTGCCTTCGGCTCATCAGCTTGTTTATTATGTCTCCTTACTCATGCTTTCCTTATAATTTCTCAATAAAATTTACTTTTGATGTTCTTCTCTAAAAATTGGGTATGTGTGCTGCTTTCCCTGAATCTCGTTTAACCCTTGACTATTGTCCAGAATCACTCTCTTCCTAGTCATTGATATCAAAGTTACTAGCAAGTCTAACAATTGTCTTTTTGGTTCTACCTCTTGCCCTCGACTTCTTCTTTGACTCTCCCTTGGTTCTCTTACTTATGGATGGTCTTTATCTGGAGTTGAAGCTCCGATTGAAAATCGCCCTCAGGTTAGTATATTCGTTTGTTACAGTTTACAGCTCCTTCTTATGTATCTAATGCAAGTTGAACTATTATGCAAACTTAGTTGATAATTATGTAGCCTACATGTTGAGTTTTCCAATTTGTTGTTGGAGCTCATTGGCATTGGAGGACATTTATAGCTGCAATGATTTGATTTTGTTCTCGTATTAAGTAGTGATCCTTGATTTGTCTAAGGTAAGCTGATAGATCCTCCCCTTCAAAGCCTTCTTCTCCTTCTACAACTCTCTGATCACCTCGTTATCTTTGATGCACACCTGCACCTCACCGTCTCTCCTCTTGCTATTCTTCATTTTATTGTACTTGTTAAAGGATAGACGAAGGATTGAATTTAGCTTATTCTCAATAGTCTTCCCTGATGCGCTCTTATGCAAGTCATTCATTTCCTCCTCGCTCTGCCTTTCTTTAAACGTACTCTCTTCGATGAATTTCCTATCGACATCATTAAAGTGGTGTATTATCTTCTATATTGAGTTATTCTTTTGATGGAGGTCTGATCCAAGTAGATTGAGGACTTAGTCATACTGCTCTAGTGAAAGACACGTCCCTCTTATTTCTACCTCATTGCCTGTGCCCAGCTACGAACCCATAATTTGATGGTTTTCTCTTCGTAAGTCGATCAGATCACTATAATTTATATTGTCCACATTAAAGTAATTGCATCTGTCTTAGAATTTATTGAGGCTCAACTATTATTGGATTTGCTTCACCCTATAGTTACTCATATTCTCATTGCATTGAACACATAGACTTTATAACTCCCTCACTGGGTTCTGGTTGCCCACGCAAGATTGATGTATGTTTGCAATTTTGTTGATAAATCGAGAGCTTTGTATTGTAAACTGGTTGAAATATTAAAGGGCACTAATAAGTAAAGAGTTGAACACATTATTTAGGTGTGACTCATACATGAACTTGGTTATTTCTGTATTAGGATGGGGTTACTTTTGGATTAAGAGGCGATCAAGGAGTGATATTCTTGCATGTCCTTGAGAAGGAGGCTGATTTCGTTGAGCTCACAGTCTAACTTATATATTTTGGTAAAATATCGATGCTTTTTAGGATTTATATATTGTAGTTCTAGGCTCAACTTG
>JACCDV011215208.1_pt1 | contig 11929 bp, 12 predicted proteins | sample 7446131 | NCBI WGS metagenome assembly JACCDV01 (sample SAMN15323448, study PRJNA562643) | freshwater metagenome | isolation source: river surface water | place: USA:Blue River Watershed | collected 2017-08-17
CGTCGCCCTTCATGCCCACCGGAAACTTGGTGGGCTCAGGGTCCAGGCCCACGCACAGCATGGAGCGGTTTTGGCGCTCGGCGGCGCGCAGCATCTCGAGGAAGGTCATGCGGGGGATTTTAGGGGGGCGGGCAGCAGGACTGGCTCAACCTAAACAGTAAGGAAACACTGCAAGCCCTCGACTATCGCCGCATGTGCGGGGGAACGGGTAGCGCTTCGTGTTCTTCTGGTGACCGGTTGGGGCCTATCCCCGCATGCGCGGGGGAACCCGTACTGGGGCAGCCCTGCGGATGTCTGGGGCGGGCCTATCCCCGCATGCGCGGGGGAACCGCCTACAGCACCTGGACTCAAAAGGGCGGCTGGGGCCTATCCCCGCATGCGCGGGGGAACCGGGGTGTCATTTTTTGCACCTGACTGACTAGGGGGACTATCCCCGCATGCGCGGGGGAACCTCACGCCCAAGGTGGCCGATGCCGATAAATTTGGGCCTATCCCCGCATGCGCGGGGGAACCGCCTTTACCTCAGCATCCGTGGCCCTTCCCGTGGGCCTATCCCCGCATGCGCGGGGGAACCTCTTTTCCAACCCGGCCAATGATTTGAATTTGGGGCCTATCCCCGCATGCGCGGGGGAACCTTGCAGAGCTTGACGCCGAATTGGCCGAGCTTGGGCCTATCCCCGCATGCGCGGGGGAACCCTCGGCGGGTTTTTTTACGCCTTCTCCTAGGGGGCCTATCCCCGCATGCGCGGGGGAACCTCGCGGCTCGGGCAGATTCCGATGTCCTTGGTGGGCCTATCCCCGCATGCGCGGGGGAACCATGGGGATCTCGCGGCCCAGCTGCTTGATCTGGGGCCTATCCCCGCATGCGCGGGGGAACCGCTGCCGAAGACCCGCGCCAGGCCGCGCTGGAGGGCCTATCCCCGCATGCGCGGGGGAACCAACTCGGTCACCGGCACGGGCGCTGGCGTCACGGGCCTATCCCCGCATGCGCGGGGGAACCGTCAAGGCGCAAGCCGACAGGATCGGCCTTGAGGGCCTATCCCCGCATGCGCGGGGGAACCGTCTGGAAGTCCGAATCGCTCACTTGCTCGATGGGCCTATCCCCGCATGCGCGGGGGAACCCTGCTCGGATCGCTCAAGTCAAAAACCATGTGGGGCCTATCCCCGCATGCGCGGGGGAACCGCCAAGAACCCTTTGAACAGGTTGGCGGCGCGGGGCCTATCCCCGCATGCGCGGGGGAACCACATCCCAGCCGATCTTGTCGCTTTCGATGCGGGGCCTATCCCCGCATGCGCGGGGGAACCACATCCCAGCCGATCTTGTCGCTTTCGATGCGGGGCCTATCCCCGCATGCGCGGGGGAACCCCAATGGTTGATGAAGCCCGGAAAGCTGGTCTGGGCCTATCCCCGCATGCGCGGGGGAACCTGACGTGGAAAAGCCCGATCACGAGCGCGGCTGGGCCTATCCCCGCATGCGCGGGGGAACCTCTGGATCATAAGCACTTGATCCAGAAAGAAATTTCACTATTTCAATTCGATTTTTAAGGAACAGTTTTTTGCGAACCTGCACGGGCAATCCACATGCCGTCCATTTCCAGCAACTTTTTGGAAGGCGTACCCAAATGGGCCAAACCAACCCCTCCCGTCGCCTCCCTTTCGCGCCAAATCATCACGATGCTGCCTTGTGGTTCTGCGGTATGCCATTCCGTCATGACCGTCCAGACTCGTTCACGCACGCCTTTACTCATCCGTGGGCTGACATACGTGGCGGGGGCCACTTCCAGCATGACCGAACCCAAGAAGCCCCGGAAGCGGTCGGCAACATCACGGGTCACTATCGTCACCAACGCCATTCCCCGCCTCGTCTATTCGAAGTATTTGTTTGATCCGGTCGATCATCGCGGGGATCACAACTTCTTTACGAAACACTTTGGCCGCCTCACGCCGAACAATCCGATCCATCTGCTCGTCTGTTTTTTCGCTTTGCTTCACGGCAGAGAAGGCAATCGACAAGGTGATTTGGTCACGAAACAAGTCAGCGATATCCAGCACAAAGGCTTGGCCGGAATCTTCGTGAATAAAGCCCAATTGCGGGATGGCCGCTACGGACTGCACAGCAACGGCGGCTGCGGCCTGTACCGCAGTTGCTGCATGGTTGATGGCCTGATTGGGCAAATCATCAGCCTCAGGGTTAGCCCGGTCAAACTTGCGGCCATGCCATTGGATATCGAATTTTTCCGCCATGAGTCGATACGTCACCTTCACGCGGCTGCCTTCAATGCCGCGCAAGGTGTCCAGATCGCGATGTGGCAAAACCTCTCCCAAGCGCAGGGCGTACATGTGCCGAGCCACGCTGATACGCCGCCTGGGGTTTCCCCACAACTCAGCTTGTCTGCGTGCAACATCTGACTTGTCGGGCATCATCGGCGGCGCGGTGTAGCTGCGCACACCGTCTACACCTACCGCCGCCATCAAGGTGCCATGCCTGGCCAACAAACGCAACGCATCGTGCGTGACGCTGCTGCCTGGTCCCAGCAAAATCATGGACACGGCCTGGTGTGGAATCTGATCAAACGTGGGGGTCAGCGTGTCTTTCCCCCGCGCAAAGTGCAAGCACCCGCTGATGACGCACAACTCACCACGCTCTAGCCATATCAGACCGTGCCTGTCGGCGTGCGGCACACGGGCTGTTTCCAACCCCAGGCGGCCTTTGAGCATGTTCAGCCCCAGACCGCAGCAGGTTTGAGCAACAGCATGCCGAAGCCAAATGCCCTGTGTCTGCCAATTCCTCGCGCCAACAAGTCTGCAAATGCCCGTGCGTCTTGGATTTGAAGCACACCAGTAAACACCGCGTCCGGTCCGAGGACAGGGCCCTTGGGTCGACCACCTTCGGCTTGCGCTGCGCCTCGCCGCACCACGGCACTGAGTTGGAAGGCGGTCATGCCAACCTCATGCAATTGGGCCACTTGGGCACACTGCCTTTTGAGCCAATCTCCATAAACCGTTTCGCGTGTGAGTTGGCCATCAGGACTGCGCTCGATGGCCGACAAGAATGCATCACGCTCACGACCGTCTTTGGCGCGAACAATGGGCCGTACACGCACTTCAAAGGCCAAAACTTGACCTTCTTTCCAAGCAGCAGGAAAGGGCCGCACCAACAAGCCGGGGGATTGAGGCGACTCGTCCAGACTCAGCATGTCCGCCACTTCAGGTGAGGCCAAGCCAGCCGCAGCCTTCAACGCCTCTCCTTGCGTGGTGTAGGCCAAAAGACCTTGCCCCTGTCGATAGCTGAAAGGCTGCGGGGCAAGATCTCCGAACGCTGTTCGCAAGGCAGCATGAAAGGCATAACCCAGATCACCTTGCCCTTTATCGGGCACCAATCCCTGGCGTTGAGCCCACGGCAGTAAGCGATGGAGTTTGGGGCGAAGGTGCACCAAATTCAGCAATGAACTCATGCAGCCTCCTGTTGCATGGGGCTTAACAACCCTTCTCTGACGGGTCGCCAGCCCCCATGCACGCCACTGGTCCAATTGCGCTCGTCGCACACGTCTTTTGTCGCCTGCATGCTCGGCAAGTCACCTTCGCCCAGAGGCCACTGCGCACGCGCAGGCCGTTGCAGGGCGGGTGCCGCTGCTTCAAGTGCACTCAGAATGTTGTTGGCCTCCACCCAACCGGCCATCACGCGCTCTGTGGGCAGACAGTTTTTTCGGCCCACAAACAGGGGGCGGGCGGGTTTGTCCAATGCCGCAGCCAAGTCGGCCAGCGTTGGCGATTCGTCGGCGGGCTGCAGGCGTATAGCGACTAGAACATCCATGTCGGCGTGGTAGTGACGGTAGCGAAGATGCGTCCCCGCCTTCTTCAACCCCAAAGGTGTATCTGTCTCAACATAGAAAACATCGCTCTTTTTCCGCACATCGGGCTGGCCCCGCGTGGTCCAGCCTGTGTCGTCTTGATAAAGCAGCGCTGTTTGATAGTCCACTAAACGTTCGCCGTCCGCATCCAAGCGCGCCCCCATGACCAAGCGATCTTGTAAACGGTTGTGCTGCACATCGTCACCCCGATCCCAGCCCAAGGCATTGGCCAGCAAGCCTGTCACCATCGATAAAGCGGGAAAGTCTCGAATCACACCGTGGTTGTCAATCGTCTCGCCGCCAAAGGCGATCAAGGGTGCGCGCAGCCGCATCAGTAAATGCTGCGCCATCTCAAACCCCTTGCTGTCCGCCGCTCACGATCTTGGTCTGCACCCATTGCGCCAAGTCCGCCAAAGGCAAACGTTCGGCACCAGCCACCTGGCAGTCGTCCACCGACAAAAAGCGGCGCTCACTGGGGGCTCTATACGCAGCGTCTAAACGTTGCAGCTCGTTGCCCAGCTGTGCAACGGCTCGCTCGCGAATGTAGCCTTCACGCAGGCTCAGCGCATTTTGGAAAGCACCGGCCAAGCTGCGCGGCTGCCAGTCGCCCGCCTCCACCAGCATGAATTTGGCCCACTCAAACGGCGCCGTACTGCCGCGTTTGGCGCCGGGGCTGACGGTAGCAATCAGGTGCAACAGGTGATGCACCACTTTGGCAGCCAGTTCACGCTTTTCAGGAGCGGCGTTGAAGCAGTCTTTGATGCCCACGCCCTCTAGGTTGGCCACCAGTTGCGGCACATCCACCACCGTGTAACCGAAATACAGACCCGAAGCCAACTCGGTGTCAAAGATCCCTGCAGAACCCAGCTCGCCCGTTTCGCGCAGCAAATCATCAACCACAGTGAAGTAGTCGTTCTCCACCTGTGCTTCATGGACAGTGAAGGCATGCGCCACGTAGACCGACGCATCCCGGCTGGTTAACACATCGGACGTGACCATGCGGCCGAACAAGGCTGATTCAAGACCACATCCATGTGTCATGGTTTTTAGATTTTCTTGCTCTGATTCAAGACGTACCAGCATGGCTAAACGTGCCTTGGTTGGATCGGTAACTCCTTTTGCGATTTCCTTTGCAATGTACGTTAGGTGGGCGAACTCATTGACTCCCAAGAGGATCGCTTGCTTCTGCTCTGCGTTTTCCTCGGGATCAATTTCGTCTTCCTCAACAGCAATCGATTCTTTCTTTCCCTTGGATTTATTTTTCGAAGCTTCTGCCTTAATCAGCTTCTTCACATCTTTTTTAAATGCGTCTCGCAGTGCAGCGGCAATAGATGTAGCAACGCTTTCATCAATGCCGTCACGAACAATAGCTTCAAGGACTTTTTCTGCAAAACCCCGCGAGCGGATCGCCATCGGAACACCCAGGGTTGAAAGGGCGAACGCATCGTCTGCCACGCGCCAATGGCGCTTCTGGCATTGGGAAGAAATCCGAGTGCGAATGGCATTGCCATAGGGCAGGCGTTTGGCCAGCCCCGCATCGTCACGGTTGAGCAAGGCGGCGGGGTAGTTGTGCAGGGTATGGATTTGAATGAAACGGGGCAGTGTGGTCACGGTAAATGTCCTTGGTTACATTGAAAGTCAGACTTTGGTGGCACGGTGCAAAGCGGCAAAGTAATCGCCGGCCACTCGGCGGCGGCGGTCTTCGGTTTTGGCCTGTTTGTCAGGGTCGGTGGTGTCGTCCCAAAAAATCAGGTCGCTCAGTTCGTACCAGTTGGGAGAGGTCTCTTTGCTGGCCAGAAGTCGCAAGAGGCGCGGGACGATTTGCAAGAAGGCTTCACCCCGTGAAACTAGCAATTTGGTGACCCGAGATTCCGCCACCCCGGCGCTGGCCAGTTGTGCACCCAAGCGGCCTTTGGCATGCCCAGCCAGCGCCATGCCGTGCGCCACCAAGGCCCAGCGCTTCCAGGTGTTGAGGTGCCAGTATTCAGGCTCAAGCCCCGCAGTTATCAATGCACGGGTGAGCGCGGCCATTTGGTGTGGCTTCAAGTGGTCGGGGTCCAGGCGTGCCAAAGCCGCTTTGGTGCCGGGGTCTGCACGTTCAATGAAACCCGCCAGCCTTGCCAAAGGGGGGCCGCCCTCCGTTGGCTCAATTTGTGGCATAGGCGCTTTTTCAGATGAGTTCATGGGTCTCCTCCTTGGGTGATTGAGATTTCAAGGCCAGGGCCAGCGCCGGCAATTTCTTGCCACGCATGGCTCCATGCAAGCGGCTCAATGCCGCTGCTTGCGCGCGGTAGCGCAACTGCCCATTGCGGGGGCCGGCGATAAAGGCTGCGCGTAATACGCGCTCTGCACGGGCGGCCAGTGCTTGCAGCCATTGGGTGCGAACGGTATCGCGGTCATCGGCTTCGATTTCCTCGAACAGTTCGACGAAAAATTGCGCATCGCATTCGGCTTCGAAGGGTTGGGCGAAAACCCCCGCACGCTTCTTTGCTGTGCCCACAGCTTTTGTATTTGTTTTACCTTTCTCTTCTGCGCCATTCCCAAGCAAAACAACAATTGACGCCTGAAGTATTTCTTGAACCCCACCAATCGTCTTAATGCGGTCATCTGCGCGTCTTGCCAACTCATCTGTCTGCCGCTTCATCAAACCTTGACCCACTTTGCGTGAAATTGGAATGCGGCGCTCGTGGTAGCCCTCTGTCTTGCCTTTCCCTCGAGCAAGCCCCTGCAATAACAGATGCACCCCTTGCGGGTCATCGCTGGTTAGCCACGTCTGGGCTACTGGCTTGCTGTACGTCGACCCCAACAACAATTGGGCGGACCGCTTGTAGTCAAACCCCCGTGCATCGATCTTTAGCGACTGGCCCTTGGCAAGATCGACCGGCGTCCACGGATCCCCCGTCACACCCTTGCGTTCTTTTGCCGCAATTCGTGATGCTTTGCTTCCGGTCTGGTGGGCTTGGAGTGCTCCCTCGCTGGTCATGCGCACCCGCCGGCAGATTTCGATATACCAAGGGTCCAAGCTGGTGAAGGAAAGGCTGCTGGCACCATCCCACGGCTGCAGCCAAACGAGCCCCAAGGGGTTGCGCGCCTGAAACCCATGGTCTTGCGCGACCACGGTGCGCTGGGCCGATAAGGCTTGCAAGTCTCTGTCCCAGCGTTTGCCCCACCCTCCATTCGGGTGAATGCCGATGCCCCAGCGATTACCATGACCATCGCTCATGCGAGAGATACCGTAATTGCCCGCACCAAGAAAACCTTCTTGGGTCTGCAAGCTGATCAATGCATAAACCCAGTCCTCCGGCGTGCTGGCCAACATCCGCCTGGCTTTCAGATCGTGGTTTTTGGACGTGACCAACATGTCCAGTTCGTCTGCGGCTGTACAAACGTTTTTCCAGGCACTGATGCTTCCGCTGGGTTCAGGGGCCTGCATGAACGCAGGGCGATCAACTGGACTGACCAAGCACCAGGCAGCGCCATCTGGGTCATCAGGCGACAGCGCCAGCAAGGCAGAGCGCCATTCGCCCGCTGTGCCAAACGGCGCTGCTTGCCCCGCACGATGCAAAGCGATGGCGGCCAGTTGAACCAAAAATGCATGCCATGGGTGTCGCTGGTGTGGACGCAGGGCTGGGAAGTCACGCACTTCGTCTTTCGCCATGGCGACGAACAATTCAGGCAGGGTGGCCGCTGTTCGCTCGCCCGTATTGCTTTTTCGGTAGTTCAGCAGGCGGTCATCGAGCAAACTGCCGAACAAAGGTACAGGCGCTTGCGGACTCGGATCGTTCATGGATTTCCTCCCGGTGCTGTTTTTGTGATGCGCTCCAGCCCCAGGCGGCTGTAGCGAAAAGGGTGTTGGCCCAGCGTGAATGTGAAGCCTCCACCAGGCAATGCGGTCCTATTGCTGGGTTGCTCATCGGGCCCCAAACCCTTGGGCCACATGTGGTGGCGTACGGGCAACAAACGAATGTGTTCCCCGAATGGACCGGGTAACGCCGGGTCAAAGGTCAGCAGATAGTCGGATGCACCCAAACGGACGGTGATTTGCTGGTCACTACCCGGAAACTGCAAAACGTTGCCAGCTTCGTCCTCAAAGCACTTGTCAAAGGGCAACTTGCTGAGCGCAGCTATCGTTCTTTCGGCTTGCGTCTTCCCGTCAGCGGCCTGGCCGTGTTCCTTCCATACCGATCCCAACTCCATTTCAATGGCTGTCAACACTTCCGGATGGGTTGCCCGCTCGACTAACTCACGGTTGTCCTTCGGAATGATGTGACTGGTCGATACGCTGATGAGCCTGCGCGTCGCTTCTAGGACGCGCAGGTCGGTGTAGACACCGCCTCCGTCATGAAAGCGGCCCAAACCATGGCGCGACTTTTTCAAGCAGCTTTCCAGCGAATGGCCCTCGGGCACCAGCACGACCGCCTGAGCGGTTCGATACGCCTCGGGGCGCTCGTGTGCAGCTCGATCATGGCGATGCAGGCGGCCCACGCGCTGCAAAAGCACGTCCATGGGGCACAGGTCGGTGATGAGCAAGTCGGCGTCAATGTCCAGGCTTTGTTCCAGCGTTTGGGTGCCCACCACGATGCAGGCTTGCAAGGGTTTGGCCCGCTCCTTGCCAATTTGCCGCTCCACGGCTTGATCAAGCATGGGGCGGTCTTCGCGGCTGTAGCGGCTGTGGTGCACGGTGGCCACTCCGTTGAGCTGGAACAGCGCTTGCTGCAAACCGTTTTTCTGCGCTTGATCTTCAATCGCCCGAAAGGTAGCTTGCGCGGTGGGCACGGTGTTGCGGATCACCAGCACTTTGGCACCTTGCTGTGCCGCTGCAATGACAAGTGCAGCGATGGCCTGTGGCTGGTCGATGCAGTCCTTCACGTGCCAATGCACTTGCTTGCTGCGCCCAGAGTCGGGCAGTGAATGCGTGGCGGCGCCGTCAGTCAGCGCCGGATAGGGTGCAGCCATGGCTTGCACCAATGTGGGCATGTGCGTTTGTGGCGACACCAGCTTCTGGTAGCGGTGCCGGGCGCTTGCCCCCAAGGTGGCTGAAAGCAGCAGGGCATGGCCGCCCGCGTTCAGGTGAGCCTTGAGCAAATGCGCCAGCAACGCAGCCATGTAGGCGTCTGACGCATGCACCTCATCCACCACCAACAGGCTACGGGCCAGCAAGCTGTGGCGCATGTGGGCATGGCGCACTTGTAAAGCGGCCATCATTGCCTGGTCGATGGTGCCCACGGCCAACGGTGCGGCCAAAAAGCGTTTGCTTGACTCTGCGGCCCAGCGAGTGTGGGCTTTTTGATCGTCGGGTTTGTCCGCCCACAAGACTTTGAAGTCCGGCAGCTTTTGCAGAAGCTCTTGCCCGTCTGCACTTTCGTATACGGCCAATGCGCGCACCACCAAAGGCGGTCCTTGTGGAGATTCGGCCCAAAGGTTTTTTGCAAATTGCAGGGTGCGGCTGTAGAGCTGCGTGGCTGCGACCCGCGTGGGCAAGGCAAAGTAGAGGCTGTCCACCTGCCCAGTCTGAAAAAGCTGGGCAAAGCGCCACAAAGCGGCTTCCGTCTTCCCGCTGCCAGTTTCTGATTCCAGAATCAGCAAACTGCCCAAGCCAGCTTCGGCCATCTTGGCCTGTACGGGGCGCGGTTTTTCGACTGCAAAGACTTTTGCGAAGTCGGGTAAGGTGGGTAAGGCCCGGCGCCAGGCATCGACATCGATACCGATGTGCCCAACGGCATCCTTGGCTCGCTGCCACGCCGTTTGATTTCTGTCTTCAGCTGGCTCTGCGTAGGGAAAGAAGGTCGTGTCTGACCCCAACCAATCTGCAAATTGCACCAGTCCAGCAAAGAGATGGGCAAATTCAGCTTTATTCGGCAGGGGCAGTCCTGCTTGGAATGCGGGTGCAAACCAATTGCGCAGGCATTGCCCAATGTCTTCCAGTGTGGCGCGAGGGTCGTACACCACTTCACCACCGTGAACGACGGGCTTCCAAAGGTGCTGCACACTGGAGTCGGCTGGATCTTCCACCGGGCGGCCGTGGTGACTGATGGACGCACGCCACAGGTTCAGACAAGCTGGCCCCCACTCATTCATGGCTTCCAACGGCAAAACGTCAGCCAAGTTGTCATCCACGAAGATGAACAACGCTTCGTTGGTGTGCCCCGCCATCGGTGGCCAACCCACAGGAACTGACTGCCCTTCGCGCGACCATTGCTTGGCCTGAAAACCGGCATTGGCTTTGCCCACATCGTGCAGAAAGGCCAACGCGCTGAGACGCGCCAAATCCAGCTGCGTCAGTGGACGGCCTGCGAGGCGCTGCAACGCCCCTCGCACCGTGTTCAGCTCAACCAATGCGTCAAAGCAAGCTGCGACATCCAGCATGTGCGCTGTCAGCGGATGCTTGCGACCCAACGCATCCAATTTCCCCCATGCATTTATTTGTGCTTTCATTTGCACATAGGATAGTGCTTAATAATTCACTTTGCGACCCCAAAATGACTTGACGACACTTTTTATTGTGGCCACAATAAATGAGTTTCAGCATCAGTTTTGATCCAGTCAAAAGCGACAAGAACGAGGCCGAGCGTGGCTTGCCGTTCTGGTTAGTGGACTCGTTGGACTGGGGCAGCGCACTGATCACGATGGACACACGCAAGAATTACGGAGAGAGCCGCTACTTGGTGCTGGGCATGATTCACGGCAGGCTGCATGCCATGGTGTTCACCCCACGCGCTGACCGAGTGCACGTCATCAGCTTGCGCAAAGCCAACTCTCGAGAGGTTCACAAATATGAGCAATCGCAAAGTCAAGCCTGATACACCGAACGCCGACAACCCGGCGTGGACCGACGAAAACTTTGCCCGTGCTCGACCGGCGCGCGAGGTGCTGCCAGCTCTGTTCAGTGCGGCCCGGAGCGAAGCACTCCTGAGCCCCCGTGGTCGCCCCAAAGCCGATGTCACCAAGATTCGGGTGGGCATTCGGCTGTCGGCAGAGGTGATTGAGCACTTCAAGGCCAGTGGCCGGGGCTGGCAAACCCGTGTGGACGCGGCGCTCAAGCAGTTCATCGCAGAGCACCCCTCAGCGCCTTGAGCAGGCAAGCGCGCACAACAACGCCGGTTGATGCGACGGGCTACCTTGATAGAGAGTAAACAGTAGCCAATGCCTGCACGAGGCACTGGCCTGAGCGATACAGCCTGGTTTCTCTCCGCCCTCAGCGATGCGGTCTGAGCCCGAGACATGGTCAACTGACGGTCTCTGTGCACGCTTGGCGGCGCAACGCACCAAGGGCGAACACCCAGACATCAAACCACAAACATTTCCTGCAGGGTGCTCATGACCCTCTGGTGCGTCTGTGCCGTCAGCGTGCCCAGCTTATTAACCAGGCGGGCTTTGTCCACGGTGCGGATTTGGTCGAGCAAGATGCGGCCGCTGGTGCCCTGAAAGGTCAAGGCGGGCCGAAAAGGGGCTTCAAAACCTTTGCTGCTCATGGGCGCCACGATCACGGTGCGCAGGTGTTCGTGCATTTCGGTCGGCGACACCAGCACGCCGGGGCGGGTCTTGCGGATTTCGCTGCCCACCGTGGGGGCCAGGTTGATGAGCCAGATCTCGCCACGCTTCACCATTGCCACTCATCCTCGCTGGCCAGTGGCTGCCCGCCCAGCGCCTGCTCGTCTTCGTCCGCCGTGGCAATGGCTTGCGCGGCTTGCACCCAGCCTTGCCGCACGGGTGTTTTCACAGGCCGAAGGACCAGTGCGCCATCCTGGACTTCGATCTCGGCCTCATCCTGCAGCCCCACCTGGGCCAGCAGGGGCTTGGGGATGATGACGCCCTTGGAATTGCCAAACGGACGGATGGTGACCCGCATGATGGAGCTCCGATGAAACCACGTCATGCTCATACATTGAAATAACAATATCAAGTCACCATGGTGCGGCCTAGCCCGCTGGGCCTGGCCTAAGATCGCCACATGCACAAGCTCTCCTCCCGCCAGTGGATCGTCCTGGTCCTGCTGACCCTCGTCTGGGGCATCAACTGGCCGATCATGAAGGCCGGGGTCACCGGCTTTCCTCCGCTCACTTTCCGCATGATGTGC
>JACCDV010618473.1_pt1 | contig 11920 bp, 11 predicted proteins | sample 7446131 | NCBI WGS metagenome assembly JACCDV01 (sample SAMN15323448, study PRJNA562643) | freshwater metagenome | isolation source: river surface water | place: USA:Blue River Watershed | collected 2017-08-17
CAATGGATCTCTCATCATTTTCGTTACCCAAGATCGTAGCACTGTAAGGATTTTTGTACCCACGACGCTCATCCATCACTTTTTTATAGTTATAGATTGCATTGATCTCTCCTTCGGCCACATTACCCAATGACTTCAAGACTTCGTTGATTTTTGTATTTATTATTCGTCGATCCCCCTTTTGCCTTTCTGCAAGAGACATCACAGCTTCAACAATTGGAATTTTTTTACCCTTATGCTCTATTGATTTAGTGTTCAAAATCCTTTGAGTCAAATCAATCCACATTGCATAACTGGTTTGAGATAATAAATTAGACAGCCGCTCCTCTTTTTCTGACAAATTATATTTAGAGTGATCAAAAACTCTCTTCAAAAAATATTGATAACGATTCAAACTCTTGTCTTTTAAAAACGTTTTTTGACTCTTTTGATCAATCTTGGCTATCTCTAAATTGAAAAACTTAACCTTATTTGCCGCTTGTGTAAGCCTCTGCTCATTCTTTGTTGCAAAAGCACCAGATTCCTTATCACTTGAGTTTAGATTGGTTTTAAGGACGAAGTACCACCAAGGCTTATAGCTTGAAGTAACTTCCTTTAAGCTCTCAAAGTCTTTTAGAGCTTTGACTAGAGTTTGAGGTGATTTGGTGAAATCTTTGCCTTGGTATTTCTTCTCAAAATTTTCACAAGTTTTCTCAAAATTGACTAAATCCTTCTCTATTTGAGGGTCATTATTCCCTCTGTAAAGGAGGTTTAGATCCCAGGAAGTCTTTGTTTTCATTGCAAGCAATATACCAGTTAAACTAGGGTTTTCAAAATATAAATAAGGAAAGGGCCGAACGTCATGTAGACGCTCGGCCCTGAATCCTATCTATAGAGCCACACCGCAGTGACCGCGAGCCAGGAAATCTGGTTAGTTGTCTCAGCGATGATTAGCCACTTCTTGTTCTTGTCCGCGCCCTCGGTCTTGGCCGAGATGATGAGCGGGATGAGTCGCATGGCAATCGAGACATTCCCGATCACAATGGCGATGACAGTGATGCCTGCACCGCCTTCCACGAAGACCTTGTGGACAAGGAGGAACTGAGGTACCGGCTTGAGGAAGATTGAGAGCCAAGCCCGAATCATCGGACTCTTGATACCCAAACCCCTCTTCGTCGCCCACACCGCGGTGAAGACAACTCCGACTGCAGTGATGAGTGAGGAGACAGTGTCTCCACGCGTCCACCGATAGTCGAGAGTCGCTACGACAGAGAGCAGAACAAGCCCGCACACAGTCCAAGCTCCAAAGAGCCAGAGCTGTTGGTTGATGATCCGCCCCGGATTCTCCTTCCTCGATGAGAGGGCAAGTGAGAAGCCGAGAGCAAACGACAACACGAACGAGATGTACTGCGCGAGGGAGGCTCCCTCAAGAGTAGTGTATGCCCGCAAGATCTGCGCGCCACACCACACAAACGCCGACACGAAGCCGAAGACGGCCATCAAGTCGGTCAATCTGCGTTGATTGGCAGACACGCAAACCTCCAGAAGTAGATAGGATTGGAAAGATCAGGTTACATGATTATAGTAGCATATATTACCTCATTTGTCAATCCTTATTGGAAGCCTCAAATAAACTCTTTAAGCACTTTAAAATCTTCGAATAACTCTGGTCTTAACTTCTGGTTATATATAGCGGCGGCGGGGTGGAAGAGGGGCACAACCTTAAAGCCGTGGGGAGAGTTGAACGTCTTACTATGGAGAGTGCTTATGGGTCCAAGCTCACTCTCTAAGCCATAACGCTTCATCACATATTCCATGGAGAAGCGCCCTAGAGTAGCCACCACCTCTGGCTTCATCACCTCTATCTGCTTGTCTAGGAGTGGTGCATAGAGAGCGATCTCATCTGGAAGAGGGTCCCTATTCTTCGGAGGGCGGTCCTTCACGATGTTTGTTATATACACATCCTCTCTCTTAACATTTATAGACTCTAGAAGCTCGTTTAGAAGTTGCCCAGCGCGCCCAACGAAGGGTCGACCTGTCTCTGACTCTTTCTCTCCAGGAGCTTCGCCGACAAACATTACTCTTGGTCTCTCACTCCCCTCTCCTACTACAGGCAAGTACCCACCCGCTCTACGCAGGTCGGCCAACTCACCCCTCAAGTTCTGAAGCTCTTCTTCTATATGCACAGTGCTCACATTCTACCCCTGCTTGAGGTATCTTGTCTGTATCAATAGTTTCTCTAATTTTCATGAGTACTTCGTCAATCCAATTATCCTTACCTTTGTACGGGATGAGCGAGATGGCGAACTCGAGCTTGCCGTCGAAGGCCTTCTTGTCTCTCTTGCCGTTCACATATACGAAGTAGCCGGTGTCCGAGACCTTGAAGCCGTTTTGCCTCAAGAGCCACTGATATATCTCCATCTGTCTCCTGTATTGGTCGTGCCAGATAGAGTCATCTAGCTCACGTATCTCCTTGTCCTTAGAGGTTGCTTTGTAGTCTACTACAATGAGTTCATCGTCATCGTTCTTCCAGATGTCATCGACTGCTCCAAAGACAAACAAATTGCTTTCTTTGTGTAAGTGTTGCACACCAGTAAAGTTGTGTCGCCACGTCTCCATCTTCTCGTGTTGGAATGGGATAGCCTTAACCTTATAGTGCTTGAGAAGAGGGTGGACACTTTGAGCCTCTCGATGAATGTCAAATTCCTTCTTTAGGAGATGGTCCACTGCGTTGTTCAGTGTAAACGATGGCATTGAGGGTCTTTTAACACCCTTTACAACATCAAGATAAAAGCATCTTGGGCACGATATAAACAAGTCAATTTTGGAACGAGAGACTTTCTTTACCTCACTCATTTTTCTTTCCTTCGGATTATGAGATGTTCTACTGTCCAGAGGAGTGTAAAGACTAGCAGAGTAGCAATAGTGGCGAAGGTCGCGAGTCCAACTTGGCCAAAGCCTACTGCCATACCGATACCGGCAGAGACCCAGAGCCCTGCTGCAGTGGTGAGCCCCGTGAGCTCGTGGTTTTGGAAGATAATAACTCCTCCACAGAGGAAGCCTATGCCCATTATGATACCCGCAGCTGTACGCATTGGGTCGAAGTTGTAGAGTCCACTATCAGCAATAGCTAATTGTGAGAGGATAACGAAGAGGCACGAACCCATAGAGACGAGTCCGTAAGTGCGCATGCCGGCCGTTTTGTGAGCTATGGTGCGCTCAAGCCCTATGATGACACCCAGTGCGAGAGCGATTAGTAAGTTTATGTAATAAGGTTCTATGTAATCCATTATAGTGATTGCTCTATATGCTTTTTAAATATTAAGTCTAAGAGTTCTGGATTCTCCTCTATCATATCTTGGAGGTTACCTCTCTCTGGATAATTCCATCCTATCATAGTCAACTTCTGGCAAAGTCCGTAGTGAAGAGCTGTGGATGAGAACTTCGTATTGGTGATGAGCCAGCCTTCGTCTAACTTCCTCTCCTTACCACCATAGTTGTAAACGTTGTCCTTGAGGTCGTCCATCCTCGCCTTCACATAGAGAGCTACCTTGAGGTCCGACTTCACTCCAAGACCGTTGTGGAACTTCGCCTCAACCATTATGAGTTTATCCTTGTCCCAAGCCACGACATCCACCTCGTGGGGTACGCACCCACCAAGCACGGTCTGCCTTGTGAGAGCTTCGTAACCTTGGGCCTTGAGCACCTCTGCCACAAAGTCCTCGAAGGGGAAGCCTGTTGGCCCCATATCAAGGAGTGCGCGCCTGACAGAGTACCTCTGGGCTACCGGCTTCTGATAGTCCACTAGGTACTTGAAGGCGTGGTTGTAGATTTCCTTCGTGGTCATACCCTCGCGGAGCTCGGGCATTATCTGGTTCATCACCCTCTCTGCATCTTCCTCACTGGCCTTGGCTCTAAGGAGCGAGGCGCGCAACTTCGACGGGTCAAAGACGGCTACATTTCCGTCGGCTTTTACTATATTCATTGCTCAATTATACCACCACCGAGGCACTCGTCTCCATGGTAAAAGACTATAGCTTGCCCCAAAGCGACTGTTTGTGGTTCTTTGAAGGTGACCTGCTCGTTGTCTATCGTCACTTTGATTTTCTCTTGCCTATATCTCACTCGAGCCTCTAACTCTTCGGTGTCGGGCTTGTTTATCCAGCTGATGCTTCCTACGGTGATATGCTTCTTCTTGTAATCCTCTATCTCTGACTCCTCGTTGGAGACAGTGATGGTGTTGGCCTTCATATCCTTACTTACCACATAGAAGGGCTTGGAGTGAGTATTCTTCTTGTGTATCTCGAAGCCGTGTCGCTCACCAAGAGTGTAGTAGAGAGCTCCTCTGTGCTTACCAATCACTTCTCCCTCTACACTAAGTACCTCTCCCCTCTCTGTCTTTATAAAATTAGATAGGAAAGTCTCTAGATCGACATCACCCAAGAAGCAGATACCCTGACTGTCCGCCTTGTCTGCATTACCTAGGCCGAACTTCTTAGCCAACTTCCTCACATCTTCCTTCTTCATATTGCCTATGGGGAAGAGTACATGCTCCAAATCTTCTTGAGTAAGAGTATAGAGGAAGTAACTCTGGTCCTTGTTTGTATCCACTCCTTCCTTAAGTCTTCCATCTTCGTTCCTTGCATAGTGCCCCGTGGCTATGAAGTCCGCGCCCATCTCCTTAGCCTTACGCAAGAAGGCGCCAAACTTCACCTCCCTGTTGCACATAACATCAGGGTTTGGAGTTCGACCCCTCTTGTACTCCTCTATCATGTAGTCTGCTACACCCCTCTTGTACTCATCCTCAAAGTCGAAGAAGAGGAAGGGTATGCCGAGCTTGGAGGCTACACGCATAGCGTCACGTCTCTCCTCTCTCCATGTGCAGGTCAAGAAGTCCGGTTGCCAAACCTTGATGAAGACTCCTGTGACGTCGTATCCCGCCTGCTTCAAAAGCGCTGCAGAGACAGCACTATCTACTCCACCCGAGAGTCCGACAAAGACCTTCTTCTCTTTGCTCATAATCTAGTGACTCTATCACAGTTAGAGATGCTTTTGGATATTTAGGATATGGTCCTCAAGAGTCTCGGCAAAGTAGGTAGCACCATCCTTCTTGGCGTTTAGGAAGTAGAAGTATGGAGAGCTCTTGGGAGTAAGTGCTGCCTCAATAGATAGAAGCCCTGGGTTGTTGATAGGCTTTTTAGGTAGGCCGGGCTCCTCGTAGGTGTTGGGGTCTGCATCAACTTGGAGAGCCATGCCTATAGATAGGCGCTTCCAGAGGATGCCGGATATTGTCTGCTTATCCTCAAACGTTTGGACCTCTCCCTCTATGATGGAAGCCATCTTGATAATGTCGTTCTCGGTCCTGCCTGACTCTCTTATCCTCTCGCGAAGTGGAGAGATCTTGCTCTCATAGTTGTTGCGGAAGAGCTCGACAACATCATCTGTGGTGGCGTTTACTCTCACGAAGTAAGTGTCGGGGAACATATACCCCTCTCTAGATATATCCAAAAATCTTTGTTCATCAAAGTTGGCAAACCTCTCGTCAAAGAGAGTTGATATCTCCTTATTGGTAAAGCCCTCTGGTACAGTAATCTTCACTTCCTCAACTCCGTGTTTACCTCGAGTCATCCTCCAAGCGAGAGTAAAAGTATTTTGCTTCTTCTCAAGAGAGTAATCCCCCGCTTGTATGCCCCCCTCTCCAACAAGGAATATGACCGTGGCTCTAAACCAAAGGTTGGAACGCACTATGTTCATGCTTTCTAACTTCTCAGAGATTTGGGCCAAGCCCTCTCCCTTCTCTAGAGTAACTATCGTGCCCTCTGGGAAGCCTCTGGGTGTGGAGAAGGCGAAGGCGTACAAAAAAATGCAGAAAAAAAGAACTCCAAGCCCATATATTCTTTTGTCCTTTGGCAGTTCTAGTGGGGGCATTATTATATAGGCAAGTTAGATGGAGCCTCGGCCTTCTTCGAAGGTATGCGAGTGAGGGACGGAGTAGCAGCCACCTCACCAGGGAAATGGAAGATGGTGGCCAACTCCTCTGTAGTAAGGATAAATGGCTTGCCTTTGAAGTTTCTAAACGGTGGTGCGAAGAAGGAGCGCCTCTTGTATGCCTCAAGAAGCTTCCTCTCGTTACTTAACCTCTTCTTGCCAAGTGGATCTTGCCAAGGATAGTCGTAGTCAGCGCTGAAGTCTGGTCTGAAGCCGTTTAAGGATGAGGAGTTGTACTGAGTCATGGTACCAATAAGTCCTCCGATGTTTGCACCATTGAAGTTGTCCTTCTCAGCTATATAAAACGCTCTTATCATCGTGTCGAAGGCCACCTTGCCTGTGGTGCGCTCTATGGCTCTCACCACATCCTTCTGACCCTCGGACATATGCTGACCGCTTGGAGCCTTCTCTTCATCTACTTTAAAGCGAGCCTCTTTAAGAATCTTTTTAACTTCTCCCTCTACAGCCTTCTTCCAGTCTGGCTTGACGAATATCCTACCAAGCTTTAGCCCCTCCTTGGCATGAGAGCGAACAAGTATCTGTATCCAAGCTTGCTCACCAGCCTTGAGGGAACCAAGATACTCTATGACAGAGACTATGGGGTCGTTCTTGAACTCTTCCTTAGGGTCCTTATCCAAACCATAATCAACATAAGTCTTGATGGGGTATGCATCTGCCTTGGTTAGAGCAAACTGAAGTAGCTTGCCGAACTTCCACTTCTCTGGGTTGTGGTCCACCTTCATCGCATAGTCTTCAACCTCATGTATCTCTATGTTGGGGAACTGTGCGTAGAGCTGTGCCTCCACTCTTGTGCGGAAGGATTTGTGCATCCAAATATAAAACTTAACCGCCCCACCGATACTCACAAGCTCAAGGGAGAACCACGTCCTCACCCTACCCTTTAGATATACATCTAGAAGTGTCCCCACACCGCCTTGGTTTAGGTGGTTTAAGAACATCTCCATAGCAACAGGCGACTTCATCTGCTCTCGAGGAAGCTTAATCTCAAGAAGCACACCCCCCTGTGATGCCACCCACTCTCTCTGCTTCAAGCTAATCCAAACTTCAAAAAAGGTGATGCATAGTATCACCGGTATCCAGAGAGGGGCACTCACTTTAGCGATGTCGAAGAACCTCTCAAGAAAATTGGAAGCAAACAAAGGTGCAAACACTTCAAATAACATCCTTCTATTCTACCAAAAGATTAGGCAATGCTGTAACGCCCTTCCTTGTCCTTCTTGAAATACTTTGGGTTCTGGAGGTTGACCATGATGGTGTTCTCCTTCACATAACGCTCCTTCAAAACCTTCTTAACAATCTCGTCCTTAGTAAGAGGTCCGTTCTTATCTATAATCTTCTTGATAACATCCTTAACAACTCCAGACATATAACCCCACTCAGCTAGAGCGTAGAGACCACGACCAACTAGTACAAAGCGAGGATCCTTGATGAGTTCGTTGTGAGTTGTGGCGACGTGCGCCTTCTTATCGAAATATTGTGAGATAGCTTTAGCCACTTCCTTGAAGTGTATAGGAGAGCCGTGCTTCCTGATGACGAGGAAGGCGTAGTCTCGCATACCCTTGGCATTTACATTTGGAGAGGTGCTTCTGCCCCATTCACCAAGAGGGTTCTTGCCGATCTTGTTTGAGATAGAGAGCCAACGCTTGATAACTTCCTCGTTCTTGTACTTCTCGTTCATATCCTTAACCTCTTCCAAGAAGTTCTCAATGAGGTCACCCTCAAGTACGAGCTCGTCGTCTGAGAGCTTGGAGTAGAGTTTGCGGAGGGCGCCATGTATCTTCTTGGCGAGCTCGCCATCTACGTGCCAGCGATGCTTGAACTCCTCATCCTCCTTCTCACGAGTGAAGCTCTCACCGATGGTTAGTAGGAAGTGTAGTTGGTTCTGAGTTGGGACATCCTTAGCGATATGCTTTAGAAGATCCTTCTCTGCGACGATACCACCAAGCTCAAGTACCAAAGCCTTAAGCTCGTCAAAGACGGCTTGCTCCTGCTTGTACTCCTTGGACTTCCTGATGATAGCTAGAGAGTGGTTCTCTATCTGGCGCACTCTCTCACGAGTTATGTCGTACTTCTTACCAATAGCATCTAGGGTCATCCTAGTAGCCTTGGTACCTAGACCATAGCGATTCTCAATAACGTCAGCGCCTCTCTTAGTAAGAACAGAAAGAAGGCGTTTGGTGACGGTCTTAGGTTTGAAACTAAGTGTGATCTTTTCGCTCATAAAGCTTCTACTATTTCTATCATCCTATATCAGGGGTGTCAAGTCCTAGTCAAGAAGTCACTATATTCACCAACTTTTGGGGCACGAAGATGAACTTTAGGCTCTTGCCCTGTATCCACTTAGCTACCTCTGGGAGGCCTTGGGCTGCCTCCTTGGCCTCCATCTCCCCTATATCTGCCTTAGCCATGAAGCTACCTCTGACTCTGCCGTCTACTTGGACCATTATCTTGACCTCATCCCTTACCAGATACTTATCCTCAAACTTAGGCCACTCACTCTGATGTATAGACTCCTTCTGTCCTAGCTCGGCCCAAAGCTCTTCTGTTATATGCGGAGCAAAAGGCGCTAGAAGTTGAAGTAGTGTCTTGTATTCTGCCTCAGAGATCTTCTCTCGCTTGTCTAGTTCATTTACCCAGACCATCATGGCAGACACAGCTGTGTTAAAGCCCATGCTCTCTATATCCTCGGAGACCTTCTTGATTGTTGAGTGCATCAGGAAGTTGTTTGCTTCTACTTCGCCAAGCTTACCCCTCAACTTCCACACTCTCTCTATAAATCGTCTTGGCCCAACAAGACTAGACTCGCTCCAAGCAATAGCTTGCTCGAAGGGGCCCATAAACATCTCATAAAGTCGTAATGTATCGGCACCAAAGCTCTTCACAATGTCATCTGGGTTCACTACGTTACCCTTTGACTTACTCATCTTCTCTCCGCCTTCTGCCAAGATAAGTCCGTGTGAGGTGCGCTTCTTATACGGCTCACTTGTAGGAACTAATTTCAAATCAAACAAGAATTTATTCCAAAATCTTGAGTACAAGAGGTGTAGTGTGGTGTGCTCCATACCGCCGTTGTACCAGTCCACTGGCATCCAGTTTTTCAAAGCCTTCTTCGAGGCGAACTCCTTGTCGTTCTCTGGGTCTGCATAGCGCATAAAGTACCAAGAGGACCCCGCCCAGTTAGGCATCACGTCTGTCTCTCTCTTGGCCATATCTCCACAAAGTGGACATCTCACATTTACCCAACTCTCAATCTTGGCCAACGGTGAATCACCTGTCTCTGTCGGCTCGTACTTCTCTACTACTGGGAGCTCTACAGGTAGGTCACTCTCGGGTACTGGTACAGTACCGCACTTTTTGCAGTGTATGACAGGTATCGGCTCCCCCCAATATCGCTGGCGACTAAATACCCAGTCTCTAAGCTTAAACTTAGTAACCCACTCACCCTTAACAGCCTTTGTAATTTTCTGCTTGACTTCTTCTGACTCAAAACCATCAAACTTACCAGAATTTATTAACACACCATTACCTACAAAGGGGCTATTTGTCCCGTTAAACCAATCCACAAATATCGGCATCTCACTGTGGGTCATCTTGGTAGCCAAAATTTCATCAACAGACATCCAGACTATCTCGTGAGTATCTCTTTCCTCACTCGAAATTTCCTCGCGCTCTTCGTCTATTAGCTCAAAGATTAAGTTTCTTGTGTGAGCTACTCTATTTACATCCTTATGTGCAGCAAAAAACTCTGATTGAGCGTCCTTTAGGGTTTGTATGTGCTTTATGTTTTTGTACCCTGTCTCTTCTTTGATTTCCCTCAATGCTGCAACAATAGGATCCTCTTCTCCCTCAATACCTCCCATGACAAAAGTGGTCCATGGTTGCTTCTTCCACTTCAAACAAATATATTTGCCGTCCTTAGGATTCCTAACTGCTGCAATAATCGCATCTCTAAAAACTATTTTCTTTCCTTCTACATGAGGATTACTCTTATCTATCGTCCTCTCAATAACTACTTCCCTTATAGGTAAGTCGTGCTTTCTAGCAAACTCAAAGTCTCTCTCATCATGTGCAGGTACGGCCATGATAGCTCCGGTGCCGTAGTCGGATAGGACGTACTCTGCCTCCCATACTGGGATCTTCTCCTTCGTAGCGGGATTCGTAACATATCTACCAGTAAACCTGTCTTCCTTGCCAGACACAACAATGAAAGTTGCCCCGTAGATAGTATCAGGGCGAGTGGTGAAGACCTCAATATCATCGAACTTTATAAGAGCACCTTCGCTCTTGCCTATCCAATTCCTCTGCTGAGCCTTCACTCGCTCGGGATAGTCTACCTCGTCTAGGTCTTTGAGGAGTCGCTCTGCATAGGCAGTGATCTTGAGCATCCACTGCTCTCGCTCTCTCTGCTCTACTTCCGTTCCACATCTCTCGCACTTGCCATCCACAACCTCCTCATTAGCAAGACCTATCTTATCCTTAGGGCACCAGTTGATAGGCATCTTGGTCTTGTAGGCCAAACCCTTCTCTAAGAACTTGAGGAAGAGCCCCTGTGTCCACTTGTAGTACTTGGGGTCTGTAGTATTAACCTCTCTGGACCAATCAAAGGAAATACCTAAACTCTTGAGTTGAGCTCTGAAGTTATCTGAGTTTTCCTTAGTAGCAAGTCTTGGATCCTTACCAGTCTTGATAGCATAGTTCTCAGTAGGGAGACCAAAGGCGTCCCAACCTATGGGGTAGAGTACGTTCATCCCTTCTCGCCTCTTTTTCCTTGAGACGATATCCATAGCTGTGTAGCTCCTCACGTGCCCTACGTGCAAGCCATCACCAGACGGGTATGGGAACTCCACTAGAGAATAAAACTTGTCTCCCTTGTCTTTGGCCTTATAAATCTGGTTCTTCTCCCACTCTGCCTGCCACTTGGCCTCTATATCTTTCGGATTATAGTCTTTTTGTGACATTTGTTGTAAATCCTAGCAAAATTGCTATAAATAGCCTAGACACCTACCGCGAGGCTCCAATGGCAGAATACAAAAGACTTGGCATCGTCGACTTGGGAGATAAGCCCACAATCGACCTGGCTAGTTCCCAGTTCCGCAGGCTCGAGATTATCTTCGACAAGGACAAGAGGGGTAGACTAGAGCTTGGATCTCTCGACTTCTACCTACTCTTTCTCTCCATGCTTCAAGAGGTTAATGGAATTGATCTGGCCTACCACATGCCGAGCCACGGGTTCGGCAATCATGAGCTCAATCTCGACATGCTTGAAGCAATCATCGAGAACATCACCAGAATCCAAGAAGAATTGCGTGAGCGAATCAGCTCAGACAACAACTTCAGCGAAGTCCTTCGCAGAAGAATGATGGCGAAGCGAGGACTCCAAAGTGGAGAGGACACCCAAGGCGCTTAGGCGCCTGTTTTCTATTCTGCTTTATTAAGTATGACTCTACCGGTTTCTTTCTCCATATTCTTCACGGCACTTAACCCCTCTGAACTTACCGGCCAAGCAAATAGATCAAAATCTTCAGTCAACGGGATCCTGTCTATAGATTCCAGCATCAGTTTTTTTACAAGACCCTTTCTTCTATGTTCAGGTAAAGTGAAAGCTCCACAAAGATAAAGTGCTGAATATCTTGCTTCTGGCTTAGTAGCATCCATTAGCTCTTTTTCAGTAATATCACCATTCAAGAACTTCCTCATCAGCTCTTTGGTTGTTGGAAGATTCGCTATCCAAGAAATAGGTTCTCCTGATTCATCTACTTCATAAAGAATTGTATCTGGGCTTAGAGATTTGAACTTCTCAAAAGCTTCAACGCTTATCTTTATCTGAGTTGGGTCGTAGCTTGTACCGAAAAAGGCTTCAGCAATCTGGCGCGCCTTCTCCTGAATGGCAAACGAGGATGTAATCGTATTTTGTATCAAGCCTATCTCTTTA
>JACCDV010594879.1_pt1 | contig 11917 bp, 9 predicted proteins | sample 7446131 | NCBI WGS metagenome assembly JACCDV01 (sample SAMN15323448, study PRJNA562643) | freshwater metagenome | isolation source: river surface water | place: USA:Blue River Watershed | collected 2017-08-17
AGCCGCGCCAAGCGGCATCTGGAGTCGATCCGCGAGGATGTGGGATTCCACGATTCCGAGCATTTGATCTGATCCGCTGCCGGGGCTTCCTTGAAAAAAGGTCCGCCGCCGCGCCGCATCGTCCTCGCCTCGGCCTCCCCGAGGCGCCGTGATCTCCTTTGCGCCGCGGGCTTCGAGGTGCTGATCCGACCCGCCGGCGTCGAGGAACTGACAGGGGGGCTTTCTCCCCGGGATCTGGTGATTGCCAATGCCGAGAGGAAGGCCCTCTCGGTGGCATCCGAAATTTCAGGCGACCTCGTGCTCGGTGCCGACACGATCGTCGTGCTCGACGGCGAGATCCTCGGCAAGCCCCGCGATCTGGCGCACGCCTCCGAGATGCTCGGGCGCCTCGGGGGGCGGGTCCATGAGGTCCTGACCGGCGTTTGCCTGATCCGGGGAGGGAGCGCCGCCCGCTGCAGTTTCGTGGAGAGCACTAGGGTCTCTTTCCGGAGCCTCGATGCCGCGGCGATCGCCGACTATCTGGCCGAGATCGACCCTCTGGACAAGGCGGGTTCCTATGCCGCCCAGGAGGATCGCGGACGACTGATCGAGCGGATCGAGGGCTCGATGGAGAATGTCATCGGACTCCCGGTGGCCAGGGTGCTTGCCGCCATCAGCGAGCACTTTTCGGAGCTGCCAGCAGGCTAACCCAGTGGATCGGGAAAAAGCCGGCCGGGATGGAGTATCCCCCACTCCTGATTCATCCCTTTATTGAAGGGGATCTGCTTTGGAACCTGCCTGCGGGACCTTGACGATCCGGTTGATGTCGTAGCCTTGGGCGGCAACCTTGCTGAGGAGATTCCTATAGGTGTTCTCGGAAAGGGTCGGCGTGCGGGCCATGATCCAGATCAGATCGCGGGAGGGGTGGCCGATCACCGTGGTGCTGTAGTCGGGAGCGAGATCGATCACGAGATAGGGAGCCTGGAAGGGCCAGACGAACTGCACGCCCCATGTGGCATGGCTCTTCTTTTCGAGAACGGTGCCGACTGCGTGCATCTCCTCGCGTTTTGCGGAGAGTTCCTTCCTGTGGAAGACGTAGGTGATGCCGATCTTCCCGTCCGGTCGCATCCCGTAGATGTCCATCGTCCCGACATTGTTCCTCTCCACGATCCAGGGAATCGTCCCGATCACATACCAAGGGCCCATGAAGCGGAGCAGATCCACATGGGTCACCGTCTTCAGCGGCGGCATCTTCGTCGGGGTGATCGAACACCCCGCCATCAGGATGGCTGCGAAAAGAGCCATCATGGCCGGAGCACGCTTGATCATGCCCCAGCCATGATCGGGAGATGACCTGCCGTCAAGTCGGCCTTGCCGGCATTTTATTCCTCGTCGGCCTCGGGAAGAACTCCTGCGATCGGGTGATCCATCGACCAGGCGATGATCCCGGCCGACCACCGTGCCTCGTCCCGATAGGAAGCGAGGAGATGATCGGGGTGATGAGGTCTCTCGATCGGCCCCGAGATGGGGCCGGGAGGTTCGCAGAGGCAGCAGGCGCCGCTCTCGGTGCCTGCCTGTCGGTTGAGCCAGTCGTCTTCGGGTGTTTTGTGCTTCATTGGGGAGGGAGGGGTTGACCTTCATGAGGTTTGACCACATGGATCCCCTGCCCGTTGAAACAAAATCAGACAGCCCTACCGGGTTCCCTTCGCCGCCTTTGCGAGGTGGGAGCGCCTGGCCCGCGCCGTCTGCCCGGCCACCTTCAGCGCGGTGCCTTCGTGGTGATGCTTGTCGAGTCCGTCGACGGTCAGATCGCGTTCTTTGCGCGATGTGTGGACGCGGGACTTCATGGCCTCCTCCGAGAGGATCCGTGTCCTGGATTTGTGCGATGTGGTGCTCATAGGGTGATGATTCCACTCTCTGCCGGGGATGCTTGCGGCGAAAGCGCCGAACGCTAAGCAAAGGGCTTATTCCGGGTCCTGCCCGCCGCCCTCATGCAGGGTCATCTTCCACGCCGGCCGGACGCTTGTTTCGGTTGTCACTGTCCGGACGAAGAGGCATGCTCACGGATCACTTCCGCCGCTGCCACCCGCGGTCGGGAGCCCTCCGAATTTCCAACCAGAACCTCCTCCCGGATGCGTCCCTTTCCCCTGATCGTTCCAGCACTTTTGTTGGTTGCCTTTACCGGCCCCACCTTGCTTCTGCAGGCCGCGCCTCAAGCCGAAGCGGCTGCCTCGGCATCACCCTCACCGGTAAAGGATGCCGGCCTGATTCCCGATCCGGAAGCTCTTCGCCGGGAGATCCCCCGCTTGGCCGCGCAGGATTCCTGGACCAACTTCGCGACGGCCGACGAGATCGCCCTCTTCAAGGGGCCCGTGACGGAGTGGAAATTCATTCCCGAAAGCGAGTATGACCTGAAGGGTTTCGACCGGGGCATCCTCGGGTCCAAGCTTCCTCCTCCGGGAGTCCATCCCCGCATCCTCTTCAGTCCGGAGGATGTCCCCTCGATCGCAAAGCGGATCGAATCTTCTCCGGAAACCCGCGACCGGCTCCGCGCAACCCGGGAATTCCTCGGGAAGACGATCTGGAATCCCAAGAGCGACGAGGGGAAGGTCTTTCGCAAGCTGGCCTCGGGTGATCTCAACGGGCTGGAATGGCTTGCCGAGGAGGGCGCGGCCCCCGGTTTCAAGAACACGCAGTATTTCAAGGGATACCGGGGGCAGATCACCGGCTCGATCCACACGGGGTATCTGCCGCCCCTGCTTCAGGCGGCCGCTTTCCTCTGCCTCCTCGGGAATGACGGCGAGAAGGGGCGCGAGGTGGCCTCGGCCATCGCCAATTACTACAAGCTGCGCGAGCCGCTCGTCGACCGTCTCAACGGGCAATACGACGGCGAGAAGATCACTCCGAACGATTATTGGAGGCCGATGAACCAGATGATGGCGGGGCTCGGCTACAGCTACGACTTCGCCGCCCCCTGGATGACGGAGGATCAGAAGAGCCTGATGCGCCGGGTCATCTCCAAGGTCACCTCCGGCAAGCGCGGTTACGGCATGGGGGCACCGGTGCGCTGGAGGGACACCAACTGGGTGGCGTGGGATCTCGTGCTTTTCCTGACGGCCATGAGCATTGAGGGGGAGAAGGGGTATGATCCCTTGATTTATCCCGTGGCTCTGGAAACCGCCCGTGCCTACCTCGACTGGGGCATCTCCCCGTCGGGCACCATCTTCGAGAGCAACGGGAAGAACGGCGCGATCATGCACGCGTTTGAGTCCTTGATCTGCCTGGCGCGGCACGGGGACAACCTGATCGGCCATCCCCATCTCCGCAGGCTTGCCTCCGCGCAATGCCAGATCGTCGTCCCAGCAGGTGGCCACAGCGTGGACAACGGCACCTGGGGAGGGCAGCTCTTCGGGGGCACCCGCGCGGCGCTCCTCTCGGCCTTCTATCCCGACGACCTGTGCGCGGCATTCCTGCTCCGTCAGAGCCGTCCCGCAAACCCCTCGGCATCTTCCACGAAAGCATCCCATTCCCCTGATATCTTTTCCCTGGATTCCACCAGAGCGATGGTTTTTGACTCCCGGGTGCCGGCCTCCTTGCCCTCCTCACGACCGGAACTGCCCCTCTCTTTCGATGACCCGGTGCACGGATTGCTGACGGCCCGGAGCGGTGACGATACCAATGCGCTGTTCCTACACTTCGAGGCGCGGCCCGATCTCCGCGGCGTCGGCCACCAGCATCATGATTCCGGTCACTTCTATCTGGCCGGACTCGGGGAGATGTGGGCGGTCGAGGCGGGGCCGAAAAACTCTTTCTCCACGGACCACAACACCGTGCTCATCGACGGCGTCGGTCACAACGACGCCTCCTTCGCCCCGCGCGTCGGCTACCTCGGGGCCGTCACCAACAAGGAGGCTGCCTTTGCCTCCGCTGATCTTTCCAATGCGTACAACTACTCGTGGACCACGCCGATGCACCCGTCGTGGATGGCTCCGGAGCGCGTCAACGGCACCTGGAAAGTGAGTCCCGACACCGATCCCGAGCTTGTGGCCTATTACCGCGGCACGGAACGCTTCAAGACACGCCTCTGGGGCGGCAGCTATTGGGATCAAAACTGGGGGCCGATCATGAAGATTGCGGGCAACCCCGTGCGCCATGCCTTCCGAAGTGCCGGCATCGTCCGGGGAGAACATCCCTGGGCGCTGATCGTTGACGACATCGCGAGGGACACCGGGAGCCATCTTTACCAGTGGGTGATGCAGGTTCCCGAGGGGACCCGGATCGCCAACATCCCGTTGGCCGACGACGCCGTGCCGGGCGTGGTCCTGACCAAGGCCCCGGCCGAGCCGTGGCAGTATGACAAGGCGGAGAATCTTCCTCCGAAGACCCCCTGCCTTCTGCTCTTTCTTCTCCGGTCGCCGGAATCCCACGGCGGCCCCTCCAAAATGGCCAACCAGGTGAACGACGCAAGCCTGCCGATCCGCATCGAACAGATCGCCTCCCCGAAGCAGATCGGCTCCAAGTCGGTGAAGAACCGCCTGATTGTCGAGGCGCGCGCCGTTGATCCGGAATTCCGCATCCTGATGGTTCCCTGGCGCTCCGGGGAGCCGATGCCTCATGTTCGTTGGGATGAGGGAAAGAAGACCGCCTTTGTCTCGTGGAAGGGGCAGAGCGACGAGATCGCCTTTGCCAAGGGTGAGGACCAACGGAGCCGTTTCACCATTTCCCGGGACGGCCGCGAACTCCTGAAAAGCCGCTGACATGAATCCCTCCACTGCCCGACTGCGACGCGTTTTGCTCACCGCACTCCTTGCGACGTGCGGCGCAACGTCCCTTGCAAGGGATGCCGCTTCCGAACTCTGGTACCGCAAGCCCGGAACCTGTTTCGAGGAGAGTCTGGTGCTGGGCAACGGCACCCTTGGTGCCTCGGTGCTCGGAAGCACATCCCTCGAGAAGATCATCCTTAACGATGCCACGTTCTGGTCCGGCGAACCGGTGGATCCCAAGGACTATCTGGAGATGCATAAAAACCTTCCCGCCGTCCGCGAGGCGCTGGCAAAGGAGGATTACAAGCTGGCCGACCAGTTGATCAGGAAAATCCAGGGCCGTTTCACCGAGTCCTATTGCTGCCCGGGAGCCCTCCTCATCGATTTTTCGCGCGGCTCCTCACAGACTCCGGAGATCCGGGATTACACCCGCTCCCTTGATCTCAAGGAAGCCGTCTCACGCGTCGGTTACGAGACCGGCGGCGTGAAATACGCGCGGGAATATTTCGTCTCCCATCCCGACAAGGTCCTGGTGATCCGCCTGAGCACCGAGCGGAAGGGGGCACTCGATTTCACACTCCGCTTCGAGAGGCAGACAAAGTGCAAGGTCGATGCGAAGGAGGCCACCCTCCTCGCCCGCGGTTACGCCCCCTACCACGTCGATCCCCCCTATCTGAAGGAGGCTCCCGAGCCGATCCTCTTCGATCCCGCGCGCGGCACCCGCTTCACCGCGATGGCCCGGATCAAGGCGGCTGAGGGGACCATCACCACGACCGAAAATTCGGTGAGCCTTCGGGGCGGGACCGAGGCGCTGGTTATTGTTTCGCTTGCGACGAGCTTCAACGGGTTCGACAAGAATCCCGCTACCGAGGGCCGCCCCGACGAGAAGATCGCCGACGAGAATCTGACCCGAGCCATCGAGAAGTCTTATGATCAACTCCGTCGGGATCACGTAGCCGATTACCGCGGATTTTACGACCGAGTTCATCTGGATCTGGAAGGAGGTCGGGAGGAGACCGACCTGCCCACCGACGAGCGCCTGAAGCGCTATTCCAAGGGAGCGGCTGACGCGGCGCTCGAGGCGATGTATTTCAACTTCGGCCGCTATCTCTTGATCAGCTCCTCGCGAACTCCCGGAGCCCCCGCGAACCTGCAGGGCATCTGGAACGACTCGATCCGTCCCCCGTGGGCCTGTAACTACACCCTCAACATCAACCTAGAGGAGAACTACTGGCCCGCCGAAGTCACCAACCTCGGGGACCTCTGTTTTCCGCTGTTCGACTTCATCGGCAATCTCTCCAAGACGGGGGCCGTGACGGCCCGGGCGTTCTACGGGGCTAAGGGGTGGTCGGCGGCACACACGAGCGACATCTGGGCCATGAGCAATCCCGTGGGAAATTTCGGCAAGGGGAACCCCGCCTGGGCTAACTGGCCGATGGGGGGAACGTGGCTTACCTCTCATCTCTGGGAGCATTACGCCTTCACACGGGACACCGCGTTCCTGCGCCAGACAGCCTACCCCCTCATGAAGGGTGCCGCGACCTTCTGTCTCGATATGCTCGTCGAGGACAAGGAGGGCCATCTTGTTACCTCGCCCTCCACCTCTCCCGAGCACAAATACCGGATGCCGGACGGATTCACCGGCGCCACCCTGTACGGCAGCACGGCTGATCTGGCCATCATCCGGGAATGTCTCATGCAGACCATTGCCGCCTCACGGATCCTTGGAACCGACGCCGACTTCCGGGCCAAACTCGAGAAGACCCTGGCCCGTCTTCATCCTTACCGGGTGGGGAGTGCCGGCAACCTCCAGGAGTGGTACCATGATTGGAAGGATTTCGACCTGCAGCACCGGCATCAGTCTCACCTGATCGGACTCTATCCGGGGAGCCAGATCCAACCCGATACCACCCCCGAACTGGCCAAGGCGTGCGCCTTCACCCTCAATGCCAGGGGAGAGAACACCACCGGATGGTCCAAGGGATGGCGGGCCGCCCTCTGGGCGCGACTCCTTAACGGAGAGCGCGCCTACGGGAACTACCGCCAACTCCTCTCCTACATCGATCCCGGCATCGCCCCCGAAAATCTCGATGTCGCCAACGGCACCTATCCCAACCTCCTCAACGGACCCCCTTATCAGATCGATGGCAATCTCAGCGGCACGGCCGCGCTCGCCGAGATGCTCCTGCAGTCGGGCAAAGACGGGATCCGTCTCCTGCCGGCGGTTCCCTCCGCCTGGCCCTCGGGCAGCGTCCGGGGACTCAAGGCCCGCGGCAACTTTACCGTCGACTTCGCATGGAAGGATGGGCAAGTCACGGACTACAGGATCACCTCAGAAAAACCGCGCAAGGTGAAGCTCCACTTCAACGGAGCGATCAAGGAAATCACTTCGGAAAGAGCGAATCAGAAAGAAACTCCCCCACCCCCCCAACAGCCAAAATGAAAAACCCCCTCCCGGCACCCATCCGATTCACGCTCCGATGCGTGGCGCTCCTTCCGGCCTTTCTCCTCTGCTGCCATCTGAACGCCGCGACGCCGGCTGAATCGGCGACTCCCGCCCCGCTGCTTTCCTTAACCCCTGATCTGGGGAAGCGGCCAGACGGCACCCCTCTCCAAGTCGGCTCCAAGGCCGAGGGGTTCAAGGTAATGCCCGTGATCGGGGAGAGGGAGGGGATCCGCGAAATCACCGGCCCGGGCGTTTGGGAAACGACCCCGATCAGCGGGGTGGTGACGCTCAAATTCAAGTTCCTCGGATTTGAGTCGTCACAGCAGCAGGACATGTTGACCCTTCTCGCCGACAACGGACGCGGCTTTGGCGCCATCAGGAACGTCAACTCTTCCGGGCGCATCAACAACATTCCCGTGATTGCCGGTAAAAACGGGAGATACAACCCGGGTCAGTGGCACGAGGTGGAGGTCGTCCTGAATACCGAGAGTGGCACGTTGCAGGCGAGGTGCGCCGGTCGCCCCGAAGTAACGCAGAAGACCGGACTCACGGACGCGAAGTTCACCGGGGTCAGCATTTCCCGCATGGCGACCCTGAGGGACTTTTCCGTCAGGGTGGATCCCCCGCCGACAAGGTCCCCCGATGAGATCAGGGCGACGGAAGCACTGGCCGAGCTTGAGCCGAAGATCCGTGCGCTTCCCGGGGAGAGCCCCGAGGATCTGCGCAAGAGGACCGTGTTGCTCTATCATTTGGAAAAACTGGGCAAGGCCATCAAACAGCATGCCTACGATGTCGCGGTGGATATCGCCGATGATATCCGCGACGGCCTCGGCCGGGAGATGGGACGTAAGGAGGGAAATCATCCGTGGCTCCAACCGGTTCTTCAGGAAACCAACAATCCCTTCCTGGACCCTGTCATGAACCAAAAGTGGTACGAGACCTTCACGGCCACACCGGATTACGAATGGAACCTGGCCACCAAGGAGACGGCGGCGCACGACGCCCTTTACGGGAAACACGGCTCGTTCAACCAGGCCGTGATCGCCGGCGACTGGCTGATGGACTATGCGCATCCGCAGAGCCCGCTCGTGGACAAACCGGAACTCCTGACCCGTGCCATGCGCAGGACCGATGCCTACATGGACGACTGCTACTACGGCAGGAAGCAGTATCATTTCTTCGCCTTGGGCGCGGCGATCATGAACGCCCTCATCATCGACAAGACCTATCCCGACCTGCTGCTGCCGAGGCAGAAGGCCCGCTGGACCAAGGCGATCACCGAGGCGGGCGAGTATTACGGGAAGGGGGGGGATGGCGGCAATTATTCGAATCTGGATCTGGGCTGGGGACGTATCCGCCTGGCCTCCGGACTCTTCCTCGGGAAGCAGGACTACGTCGACGGGGGGATGAAGCAGAGCCTCACCTGGGACGGGAACATCTTCGAGGACGGGGGGACATCCTATATCGCCAAGCAGAACGAAAGCCCCGGCTATCATCGCCCCTGCATCGACCTTGCCTACGATTCCTACGTGATGACCCGCGATCCGCGGATCCTCGCGATGCTGGCGAAGCTCGAATACTATCCCATTTCCATCAACGACTCGAATCACACCACGGAGTGGTACACGCCTCCCTCGTGGAAGCAGTCGTGGTATGGAGCCGGCGCCTTCGGCGGCAGCCGCATTGTTTATTACCTCACGGGCAATCAGTACTACAAGGTGCTGGCCGGTCAGGATTATCTGCTCAAGCCGACGGAGCCCTCCATGAAGGATGCCCTTGTTTACAGGGACCATCCGCATGCCGACAAGAAGCTGCCAAACAACTACACCCTCTACGACCGCAACATCCAGGGAGTGAGGATGAACTACGGCCTCTACTCGGCCGCGATGAACGGCCGCATCACCGACCAACTGGCAGGGAAAAACACCCTGGCCGGGCTGACGCTGGCCGAGCCTCCGAGGGACGGGCAGGTGGCCTTCAGCGCCGCTGTGTACGGTATCCTTGCCTATCCCAAGGATGCCCCCACCATTTCCAAAGAGAGCATTTCGGTGTCGTTGGGACGCAACTTCGCCTCCCTCGGCGCGGACTACACGCTCGCCCAGAGACTCGCCGGTCCCACTCGCCGCGAGGTCCCCTGGAAGGGGCGCCAGGTGTGGCTCTATCTCCCGGACAGGATGATCGGGCTTGTCGAGTTGACGCCTGACGGCACCCAGCAATCGAAAGCCGTCACCCTCAACATCGAGCTTGGACGGGGCAAGAAGGGCGCCTTTGACAACAGCCCCGCGGAGAAAACGGGAGATCTCTCCTGCAAGTTCGGGAACCTGCTTGTCAACGTGCTTGATACCAACCTCAAGGGAATCCGGCTTTCCCCCAAGGCGGATGGCATGGCCGCGGACGGCAACCGCGGTCCCCACAATGAATTCCATCTGGTGGACGAGCCGAATCTCGCCGATTGGTCGGCGGAAGCTCGCCCTTACCAGGGAACCTACCATGCGGTCGTCGAGCTCAAGCCCGCGACGGCACAGGGAGAGGCCGTCGTGCGGAAAATCCAGCAACAGGACGGTGTTGTCGGCCTGAGCGTCGATCTCAACGGCACGAAATACACCGCGCTCTACAATTCCGGAATCTCCCCCGTCTCCGTGGAGACCGCCGCCTACACCAAGGCGGGCAAGTCATCGCTTTTCCGCGACCGCAGCAGCTTCACCGCGACGGAGAATCTCCCCGTGAGCGTTTCTTCATCCGTTTCCATCCCCTCCAAGCAGGTGGTGATCATCGTCTCCGGCAACGATCCCGCGTTGCACAAACCCGGCCTCATCGGCTGGAAAAACTTCCTCGGGTACTTCGAGAAGAACACGTCGGAATTCGAGAAAGCACCCTGAAAATATGCCAGGACCTCATTGTTCACTAAACCCTGGTAGTGAAAGTGTTCTAGTAGGCTAACACCTTTTCCAAAAAGCGTCTGGCCTCCAAGGAGGCCGGGTTGGCGAAGAATTCCCCTGCAGGGCCTTGTTCCAGAACACGCCCCTCCGTCAGGAAAGCAACCCGGTCGGCCACCTTGCGCGCGAATCCCATCTCGTGGGTGACAAGCAGCATCGGGGTTCCGCTCTCCCTCAACCCCGCGATCAACTCCAAGACCTCCGCGGTCATCTCGGGATCAAGCGCCGAGGTCGGCTCATCAAAGAGAAGGAGTCTCGGCTTCGGCGCCATGGCCCGGGCGATGGCCACCCGCTGGCGTTGTCCGCCGGAGAGTTGGGAGGGACGCTTTGCCGCATGATCCCCCATGCCGAGACGCCCGAGGACCTCGAGGGATATCTTTTCGGCCGTCCCCTCCACCATCCCGTGCACGGCGACAAGGGGGAGCATCACGTTTCCGAGGGCCGTCATGTGGGGGAAAAGATTGTAACTCTGGAAGACAACACCCAGGGAGGCGCGATACTTTCGCAAAGCCCCTTCGTCACTTGGGACGGCAATCCCGTCGACCAGCACCGATCCGGCATCGGGGCGTTCCAACCCCGCAATCACCCTCAGGAGAGTCGACTTCCCCCCGCCGCTCGGGCCGATCAGGGCGAGCACATGCGAAAAAGAGACATCCAGGGAAAGCCCGTCCAACACGCGGCGCGCTTCCGCTCCCCCCCCGAATGATTTGGTGAGTCCGCGGATCTCAAGTTTCATAACGAAGGCGGCGTTCCAGCATCCTCGACAGCAGGGAGACCGGGAGCGTGAGCGCCAGGTATCCGACAGCCAGCGGCAGATAGCTCTCAAGGGTGCGGTAGGTCGCCGAGTTCACCTGCTGCGCAGCCATGGTGAACTCGCCGATCCCGATGATGGAAAGGAGCGAGGAGTCCTTGATCAGGGAGGCGAATTGCCCAGCGAGCGGCGGCAGGATCTGCCGCAGGGCCTGGGGCGCAATCACGAAGCGGTAAATCTGCCAAGGCGCCAACCCGATGGCGCGGGCCGACTCTAGCTGCGAGGCCGGAACGGCGGCGATGCCGGCCCTGATGATTTCGGCAAGGTAGGCCCCGCTGAAAAGAGAGAGAATCAGCACGCCCGCGGCAAGCCGGTCCTGCAGTCCGATGCCGTTGGCGACCACATAGAAGAGGAAAAGGATCTGGGCGAGCAGCGGCGTTCCCCTGATGGCCTCCACATAGAGCAGGGCGGCGGCCCGAAGCGGCACGATCCGGGAGTCACGGGCAAGGGCAACCCCGATGCCAAGCAGGGCGCTGATCACCAGGGCCATGAGGGATATCGCGATCGTGAGGAGCCATCCTTTCCAGAACACCTCCCTGTATCCCCAGACCGACTGCCATCCGCCGGCGGTGACTCCCGCGGCACCGTTCAAAAACCCGCTGCAGATCACGGCGAGGATCACGAAGATCAGCGCCACCCATCCCCATTGCTGCCAACCCGGAGCCCGATGCCCGTCCGATTGAACGAAGAGACGGCGCGGATTCATGGCTCAGCGCCGGAATCGGAAAAACGACTCCGCGGTGCGCGTGGTCGCCGCGGCGACTTCTTCCAAGGAAATCCCTCTCACCTCGGCGATCTTTTCCGCCACAAGCCGCGTGTGGGCCGGTTCGGCCCGTTTGCCACGATGGGGGACGGGTGCCAGATAGGGACAATCCGTTTCCACCATGTAGCCCTCGGCGGGAACCGCCGCGGCGGTGAGGCGAACCTGCTCCGCATTCTTGAAGGTGATGATCCCCGTGAAGGAGACAAGATGGCCGAGCGC
>JACCDV011135465.1_pt1 | contig 11917 bp, 9 predicted proteins | sample 7446131 | NCBI WGS metagenome assembly JACCDV01 (sample SAMN15323448, study PRJNA562643) | freshwater metagenome | isolation source: river surface water | place: USA:Blue River Watershed | collected 2017-08-17
AAATATGCAACTTTTACTATTTATTAACAAAGCATTCAAAGTGAATAGGCTGCTTATCTATTACTTTTGAATCGATAGATTTAGACTAGTATTGCAATAGAATGTGAAAAGGATAAGAGTTTTGATTAATCAACATCTTCTTTTCAATTTACTATTTATTAATAGGAATAAAGTGTCGAAGTTCTAATATCAAACAGAAGAATATGTTTACCCAGAGGTATCTATCATACGTATTAATATATCTTTGCATTAATACTAATTAAATGAGGCAATTCATATGCTCAAATCATGCCAAACGCTCGCCTTATTTACATCTTAGTTATTGAAACTTTATAAATAGGTATAAACTATTCAAACTATCATCTTAATCGGTTTAGCATTTGTTTTATTGATAAATTATAGTGTTAATCATGTAGAAATATAAGACGATAAAAACATTAGGAGATGGAGCGTTCGGCACAGTCTACAAAGCAACCAATATGAAGACAGGTGAAATAGTGGCAATAAAAAAGATGAAGCAAAAGTATAGTTCTTGGAACGAATGCATCGAACTCAGATAGATCAAATCCCTAAGAAAGCTAAATCATTCCAATATCATTAAGCTAAAAGAAGTATTGCTTGTGGCAGAGGAGTTGTATATGGTTTTCTAGTACCTCGAATACAACCTTTACGAAGTCTACTCCAAAATGAAAGAATAAAATAAGAAATTCACAGAAAAAGAAATCAAGTAACTCAATTGCCACTTAGAAATATCGTATATCAGATCGCTAGTGGACTGGGCAGCATGCATAAAAATGGTTTTTTCCATCGAGACATGAAACCAGAGAACTTGCTGATCTTTAACAATGTGGCCAAAATCTGCGATTTAGGGTTGGCCAGAGAAATTCGTTCAAGGCCACCTTTTACTGACTATGTTTCCACGAGATGGTATTGCTAAGTTTATTCAGGTATAGAGCCCCTGAGCTACTATTGAGATCAACAAACTATAACTCGCCTGTTGATATTTTTGCCCTCGGCTGCATCATGGCTTAGCTATATACACTCTATCCTCTCTTTCCTGGCACCAATGAGGTCGACCAGCTTAATAAAATTGTAAAGATACTTGGGACTCCTGAGAAAGGCGATTGGCCTTAAGGCTATAAATTGGCTCAAGCAAGAGGTACTACTTTTACTATTCTAGGTTATTATTTTTCTTAAGAAAAAGGAGTAAAATTAGCTGAGCTGATTCCAAATGCATCGATGGAGGCTATTGATCTCATCGAATCAATGCTTCAGTATTCTTCAAGAAAAAGGCCGACAGCTGCTGAGTATATGTGACTCTATGTAGGATTCTAAAGCATGAATATTTTAAAGGGGTGAATATAGCTGTAGGATAGACTTATAATAAAGATATAATCCTTTAGTAAAAGCCAGGAGGGGCAAAGCTGGATACTGCAAAAGAGGACAAGAAGATTGATGTATTCCGTGCTACTAAATAAAAGTTCAAGCAATTTCGAAAGAATGAAGCGATGGATTCCAATCTATTTAAGCAAATAGACGCCATGTAAAACAACAAGTCAGGTGTTAATTAATCAGGAGATGATATCGATTCAATTTTGAAGTACCTCTAGGATAAGAAAAAGAAGAAGGAATCCAAATTGCCACAGATAAGCACTAAATAAAAGTTCTACAAGCCGTAAAAGAAAGAACTGAGATAATCTAAAACTTAATTGAAGAATGGCGATTTCAAGTATATTGACAAGTAGGATTGGAAGAACATAAAGCAAAATCCTCTATTCTTCTAATAGAAAAAATATAAGAGGGATGAAGACAGTTCTTATAAAAAGTTTTCATCCAATCCTTTAGGAGTAATAAATCCAATGCTTCCTCTTAGTAAGAAGTAAAATTTACAGTCAAATAAGTTTTCTTATAACTTCCAGCCTGCCCAAGTGCCACAATTTATTTTGCCCTCTGCAAATAAAGCATATAATATAGGTTTGAATAATAATGCCTACTTACCTCTCCCAAGGGCAAACACACTACTTCGGAAAGATGTCCAGCCACTTGTGTCTTTGTAAAAACATAAATGATTTGTTTTATATTTTCATTTACTTCATTAATACTTGGCTCGTTATTGGTAAATCATCGTATCATTTTAGCACTCAATCAAAAGCAGGATCGGAAGTAAGATAATGATAAAGCTGTTTAGGAAAGATCAACAATTTAGACTGTAAAAATCACTCTGCATCTTTTTTTTCTACGATTCCTAAAATGCCCTTGTATTCTTTGATAAGAAACCTGAGCATTTTGTTGAATTTGCGCTTTTATTCATCCGTTCCTGCTTATTTAGTGCGAATAGATGCCCAGACTAAGGTTCGAGTAACTTCTGTTGCTATCAAAACCTTCTTATCCAGGCCCATTCCGCGGAGCTTTGAGAGATTTTTCATGCTTTCTCCGAAACCATGCTTTTAGTACTTCTTGATTTTTCTTCTCAGGGCGAGAACTTACCAAGGATTGACTTGACTGCTCATTATTCACCTTTATTATAAATTATAAATCGACGCTACACAAGAGTATTTAAATTCATTTTTAAAGACTGCCTACAAAATCGATAAGATAGCAAAAATTATCCAAATGATAGCTTGCAATAAAATAGGATGAATATAAAATATTTAGTAATATGTTGATGGCAAGCAACCTGAACAATAGTAGTATGGGCTGGAGCAAGTACCCCAATAGAAGTAAATAAAAGTAGTTCATTTCTCGAGGCATTATTGGTTCTGGCAGCTTTGGAGAGGTCTAGAAATGCGAAAATATTTAGACGGGCAAAATCTATGCAGTCAAATCTATAATGGTGAATAGACTCTATGTTGACGCAATTGAGTAATAGGCTAAGACAATGAGGATGATCAGCTCGGAGTATGTATTGTAGCTTAACGACAGTTTCTATGATGATAGTCTAGGCTCATACATCCTTGTTACTCCCTACTACAAGATGGGAAGCTTCGAACAGATGATGCAGAAAGAATGGGATTTCGATGATTTAATCTTATTCTTCTACCAAATCGCCAAAGCTCACTTCGATTTAAGCAAATCCGGCATCTGTCATCTCGACCTCAAGCCAGAAAATATTTTACTTTAATCAAGTACTCAATATATTGTTTGCGACTTAGGGTGCTCTCGAAAGTTAGAGCAGCAGGGAACTATGATGAATAGTTTTAACGCATTAAAAATTTCAACCAATGCTCGAGGTGGAGGGACAACAGAGTATGGATCTCCTGACCTGGTGATCAATGGATAGATGACTGACTTCTCTGACATATGGTCGTTGGGAGTTATCCTCTACAAAATAGTTTATAAGAAGCATCCGCTAATGATTATTCCTTCAGGTTATAGTAATCGCCTTGCTAATTTTCTTAAAGGAGACATCAAAATAGAATATCCCTAAAATTAGAGATATTAGAAGTTTAAACCCATTGTGGAGTTGCTTAAAAGGATGCTTGTCTGCAGCAAGGATAAAGAAAAGAGAATTAAATGGAAGTAAGTGCTTTAAAATATCTATTCTTTTATGAAGATTCCCTCTCCTCAAAGGTAATCTATTATCACTAATTTCGATTCTTTACTTAAGTTTACCAATAATGTCACGATAGCATTATCAGCTTTACTGCACTACATTTAACAACTAAAAGCATACTTTGCTCAAAAATAGGTTTAAACAAAAGCAGTTATTAAAGACGTTTGTCTTTACTTGCTTACTATTACAAAGGAATTGGTGACTCAAACAGGAAGCATAAGCCAAGACTTTTGGCAGTTCTTTATGTTTGAAGCTACAAGAAGAAATCTAACAAAAAAACAAAAGTCTTATGCAGAGTATCTCTAGAAATAAGCATTACAGCTGGCCAAAGACAAAGGAGTAATGATATAGATTGAGAATGTATTGGTTGCTGGGACGAGGTTGAGGGCGACATGTGGGAAGTTATACAAAGTAATTAAGCAACTCCCCTTGCCGGATAATATCATCAAAAAGATATAAATGGAGAAGGTTATATCAATTGCTAACTTCGTTTCCTTTGAAAACTAGTTGCAATACATGAATAGGAAAAAGTTAGAGGACTTTGTGCAAAAGTTAATCAATAGCTGATATGATTCCATTATAATACCTTAAATAAATAATCAAAAATCTTAATCCTTACCGAGCTAAGGAATCATCAAACCCAAACCCAATTGCGAAAAGTTCTTTATAATCCCATCTGATTCTATATCCATGTCAACCATATCTCCGAAGAATGGCAGCTCATTATTTTCTTAATTGATTTCCATCTTTTATTCAAAAGTCAGTTGTTTAGGCGCAAGCACTCTCATCTCCAAAGAAATTTATTCAAACATATCTTTGTTAAATAATAATTACACATTCGATTTGACTAATTGTTTTTGATGGAAGATTTGCTGCTATTGGAATGCTACGATTGAAGTGAACTTTCTTTCTTTGGTGGTTCTTGCTTTATTTGGGGTAGTCTTGCAGACTTAAAGATATTCTTAGCACTTTTGCATAAGGCCACTCCTTACTAATCACTGTCGTTTTATGATTATGAAGGGATGCTTTGAGATCTGAATATTTTGCTGGGCTTTAGTAAATGTTGACTGCTATGCAGAGGGCGATGATCGAAACTTGAGGAAGAGAATAGCTCAGAGTTATTACTGAAGGATTAGCTTTAGTCGTCATAAACAGATTTTGTGGAGGAAACCACATTAGAGTGTTTATGAGAATCCTATGAGATTTTGCCGCTTGACTTTAGATTAGGCTTCTTACAATTCTTACGAATTTATGCATCAAAAAGGGCAACATCTTCAATAATTTTGCGCACATATTGAAGTTCTTCATGGATGTCTTTAAAATTCACTAACTCTTCCTAGTACTCCCTTAATGAGTTCTTTATTTCTACTGTACTATACATTAATACGTTTGCAAAGCTCATAGCGTTCATCTTCAGCACTGTGCGAAACCAGCTTATTTTTATTCTACATGGTTTCAATAATCTTATAGAGCACGTTAGTCTTTATTTACCTAAACTACTTCTTCATATATTTGTGAATTTTCTTATTTATATTCCTCAGGCTTTTCCTTAGTTTGGAGTAAAAATGGTTTTTGACGCAGTTGTCAGTCCTTGGCATATTTTATTGAATACCTGCCTGGAAGCTTGCTTGAAATCAAGGCCCATTTATTCCCTACCTGGTCTTGCATTTCAAACAATAGATTTTACTCTTAGATTGACCATTCAGAGTTATTGATGTTTTTGTCTAAATGGTTGTGGTACCTTTATTAAGATATAATCTTACCTCTCCCTGCATTGCTTGCCGTTCCTACCCAAGATTGCGAATTATTCCTACATCACTCTCGATATTTGAGACCACTTTTTTAATCCACGTTATTAATAAAGAAACTTAAGGACCCTGTCTTCCTAGGCGGTCCATACTTTGCGTTCTGGCATAGCTAAGCTATATAATTTATAATTATTTATTAATAAAATATCTCAGCTAAGCAATTTCACTGAAATGCCAAGGCAGCCCTCAAAACTTCTTTCTTTTCGATGGAGTCGAATGCCATATATTTTTTATTATAGAAAAAGTGGTAGAATAAGTTTTACCGTTTAGGATTTAGTTGTTCACTTTTACTTGATTCTATCGACACTTGGGCATATATTTCTATTCGTCATGCATTTAATGAACCTTGCTTTTTATAAGACAGTCAATTTTAGCCTAGTCAATATATAATAAACATTAATCATCGAATGCAAAACACTTCAAATAACCCAAACAGCTCCAATTCCAACAATAACCCTTCCCTGCAGCAACCACGCAACTCTAGTGCAATTACTAAGAATATTTTCTCAAGGAATGTCATCGAGAACCCACTCACCAACCCATCACGCAATACTTCATCATCAAACATCACTAATATCTTTACCAATAAGCCAATTACAATAAACCAAACCTCAAATAATGTTGGTAATTTCCCATCCCATTTAGAAAATTTGCTTGTAAATGCAGTCTCATTCCCACAAAAAAATTTGCTAGCTGAAAATAACCCATTTAACAAACTAAATAGTCAAACTAACAATTCGGTAGTTCCTAATGTCTTTAATAGCTAATCGCGAAATAATGCATTTGCTAATATAAATACGACTAAGCCCAATATTACGAGTAACCAAAATAACCAAAATAGCCAAAATGCCAATAATAATATTTCTAACAATTTTGGAGCCATTTTTCAAAAATCATCTCAAAATCAAATGCAGGTAACTAACATTTAAAAGGCCAATAATGGCATCCTTTGCCAAAATTAACAGCCTCCAAATTAGTCATATAGCAATGCTAATTTTAAGGAAGGAGGCAATATTAAAATATTCAATGGGCAAGGGAACAATATTAGTGTGAGTGAGAATCGAGAGATAAAGGCTGCAAACAATACAGCTTCAACTCATTAGGCATAGCTGATAGACCTATTCAAAAGCGTAAAAATGGATGAGCCTGAGTTCAATAAGGTTATTAGCCCTTTTAATTTTTACCATACCAAATTAATGCTATCAAGCCTAATTAACAATATTAAGGCAAATATTGACCCTCCTTAAGAATCTAAAGGCAAATAGTTAAAATAGAAAGTAAAAGATAGTAAGTATAAAACTGAAATACTTATTTTGATCAAGCAAATGAATACTACTGCATAATAGCTCAAGAACATTAGAAATAATGCGAAATCTTTGCAAAATCGAACCGATCGAATAAAAAGTCAATTTAGATAGAGTTTATTGGCAAGAAAGGATGATACTTTTTCTAAATTTCGGTGGTAAAAAATGGGGTAGTCGATTATTGAGGAATTAAACAACATATAAGATTACTTAAGCGATGTAATAAGACCAATATTCAAAGCATATTAAGAGAATAAAGGTTTAACTTGTTAAGAGCCGGATTCATTCTCATTGTCGGTCGCCTCAATTCTTCAAAAAAAGATTGAAAAAATATAAATAAGCTTCGAATAATTGATTGGGCAAGCAAAGGAGTACTATAACCAACTTTCTCACCTTAATCATCAAAATAGTCAGTAGGGAGACAAAATTATTCAACAACTTTCCATCTACTTTGAAGATTTATGCATCAAATTTGAGTAACTTAGGCAATTTTTTGATGGCCGCCTTCAGAAATAGACCAAGAAAACTATCTCATTGATAGAAAATAGGACAGCCTCAATCCAATAACAATAAACTTGTAGAGTCAAATATTTTATCGATGCTTTCAGTAAAATTTAAAACTTTAAAATACAAACAAAAAGCAATAGTTTGCATGATACACTTAGAAAATAATGATTAACTTCATAAATTATGCTTAATCACTTTGATTTTTGAAATGAATTTTTAAGAATTTCTTTTAAATTGAGGTGATTAAAGCCCAAATATGAAAAAGCTTAGAAAAATACTGATCGTTATACTAAGAAAATAATTGATTTTTATTATTTTTAATTCAAATTGCAAGATGTCCAGGATGTCGTAAGAGAATTTTATGTAAAAGCCTTTGACCAAATCGAAGGTCCAGAAGACTTTTGTGTAGCATAAACCAAAGCGTTAATAGAAAAGAGACGCCAATGATGAATTATCCTAATCCAACAATAGGCTGTAGAATAAATTTTCAATCCTTGAGAAGAAATTCATTAAGAAGGTAGATATAGTGCATGAAGACGATAGCAAAAAGGTGAAGGCTGATTTAAAAAAGCCACTCATCGTCCTCGATAGATAGGTTGAGACTATATGTGAGGTGCTCAAGTACATGTTGGGGGAACATCACAATGATAGCGAAATCAAATATTTTGATTAATAGAAGACGTGCTAGAATTGGGAGTTCGATGAAATCCTCAAGCAAGTCAGTGACACAAATCTTGGAGATTTTATTATCAAGTGTCCAAACCCTGATAATTTATCTGAGGAACTGAAGGAAATCTATGGGCAGGATAAAGAGGAAGAGTAGAAATAGCCATTCATGTTGACTACAAGCCAGGCCTTATAGTTTTACTATGATCTGTTCGATATATAGACAGCAAGTAAGCTGGATTCATAGAGAGAACATGTAGCCTTCATTATTGCATTCTATCTTCTCAAGTTCGAAAGCACCATTTAGGTCAAAGATGAAATATGTGCTACCTATATCAAGATTTTCAACTATTTTAAGATAGTTGAGATGAAGCTCCTCTCTTAGTATTTGGTGATAAGGCAAGACTAAACCTTCTACGACAAGCACGAAAGAGTGATTGCTTAAAGTTTCCCTGCCTAGTATGAAGCTATTCAATGCTTTAATCCTTAAAAATCATTAGCCTCGACAGATGAGCAATCTTGGAACAAGCTCAAGAGAACCATCTATTGGAATTTGAATACTCATATTAATAGAGAGTTCTAGCACTTCAAAACAGTAGAGAATGACAGACTGGCAGCCGAGGAAAGCATGTTTTATATTTTAATGGGTAAGGTGAAGAGCATCTCAGAAATATTACTAACCTTCCCTTAGCTAACTTAAAGAATGCTTCTTCATATCAAATAGACCAATGACGATAGTGATAAAGCTCAAAAGAGAAATTTATTTGGAGGGCAATATCTGAAAAAGACTATTCAAGGCTAAAACATTATATGGATAAATAGTAAAAACCGTCCAAATGACGTGACTACTTTATTGAGGTTAAGCTTGATTTATAAGTTAGTAATAAAGAGCAAACTATTTCTAAGATGTTTCTTGAGTAAAGATGAGTAAAATATAATGTTGGTGGTCAAAACAAGCGAATAGATTTTATAAAACTATGCCCAAAAGTATAAGATCAACATGGAGGTCGATCTAGGATCCACTGACCTTTTTTCTTTTGAGCCTGTTGACCAGTACATGCGGCCACTTCGTCTTCATAAATACATCCATGACATATAATTTAGGCAGAAGTATAATATAAGAGGGGCGGATAAAATGTCAGCTGAGGATGAGGATGGACTGAAATCAATTGAAAGCTAAGCCATTACAATATACCAAAAAGCTTCTGTGATGAACTAGGATGAGCTTCGCACCAAAATAATAATGGACCAGTTTGAAGCAGATAGGGCTTATGATTGGATCTCGAGTAAGCTCAACATTGACTACATTAGGCAAAAATCACTGGTGAATGAATATAACTCTAAAAATCCTGGAAGGCACACATGGGAGCTTTACTTCGTTTACAACAAGATGATCATCCAGTTCACTAAAAGGACTCAAAATTTGTTTAAGGTAGATAAAAAGGCTAAGGATTATTTTCAAGAGTTATAAGGAAATATCGGCATGATCCTTAGATTAATGTTTCTCAAGGCTTTAGAAACATGCAACGATTTGTTCTACAACTTTAGATAAACCAGATCCATCATTCCAAGGGGTCTTAGTAATGTCTGGACCAGTAAAAATAAATTAAAAAATATTTGGCATTATGTTGATGTGGAAAGTCCTTCAGGATTTTGCACATATCGCCGAACTAAATCCAACGAAAGAATGTGGAGAAAATTCTAAATAAACGAATTAAAAGATCGATCTAAATTTTTTGCCTCAGAAAGGCTCGTAATTACAAATAAAGTTATTTACGATAATATAAACTTAAGCAAATCCTTAGAGAAGAAATTAATCATTGACTATTATCCTTTGCATGATCCTTATGTACTCAAGAATATCTAAATCAACCCTTACATAAGTAACATAAAGAAGAAGAAAAAGGAAAGAAAGGAAAGTGAGGGACTGGACGCCTCCGTCATCAACAAAATGTATTCGCAATATGAGTGCGAACTAACCAGAGGCGATTTTACCAAAGTCAGCTTAGAATAAAAGCTGTCTTTTAAACTTTCATAGTTCAAGTAGTTCTCAGCAGACAGTGTCAGGTATTACTGTGGGTAGAAGATTGCTTTTTTCTTTTCTTTCATGAAATTTTTAGCAGTTAAAGCCTTCCCTTTACTTCTAATAGCAATGCTTATACAAATCTTATTGTGGGCAGAACAGGGTGAGATTTTATCGAAGGGCTCAAGCCAGTATACTGAATTTAATAACGCATTAATTTTTATCTTCACCTTTGTTAATATCTTTTGGACCACCCATCTTGTATAAACATGGAAGGCTGAGGAACGAAGAATTGCCCAGACCTATGGTGTCAGTGAATTGACTGAGTTTGAATAAAAGAGAGTTAGGTTCGAAGGTTCATTTAAGAGAAATTTCTAAACAGATGAGCTAAACTATGAATACGTGCCTAAATGGAAGACAATTTTAAAAACACTTTACACTCTTATTTTAAATATACTATATGTTACTTTAGTGGCTCAAGTCATACTCCTCCTCTTCTTATTTAAAACATATCTACTCCAAAAAGGCTACGATCAAAACATCGTCAATTCACTTCCTTCTCTTCTTGTTGCAGTCGCTTCTCAAGTATTTTCTTTTATTTATAAAATTATCTTGAAGCAGATTACTATTTTTGAAAATCATAAGACTGTATCTGACTATGAAGGATCACTGATTTCTAAGGCTTCCCTTATAACATTCATTATCAATTTCTACTCTATCTTTATATTTGCCTATTTTTCTGATTTCCTCGCATCTAGCTATATTTGCCAAATTAAAACAACTGATACAAATAAAAAGTAAATGACTCTTTATATAGGTTCAATAATTGTGGATACTTTGTATCTTCGCAGCTATTATCAATCGTCATGGTCGACATGGCAACAACCTTTGTTGGTGCCATACTTCCTTTCGTCATGTTCAAACTTAACGACTGGCTAGAGAGTCGAAAGAAGAAGAAAACAGCTAAATTCAACTCAAGTATGTTTGAGTCAATCGACCAATTTTACGAATAACAAGACAAAATGGAGAGCTATATGTACAATTAGTAACTTGATAACTCTTGGCAGGGATATATGACTATAGTTAATGTGTTCGCTGCAACTGCCCTCTTTGCCCCTGCCCTTCCCTTTGCTTATGTCATGATGTTCGTTACTGGAATTATCCGCCTGCACACATCCAAATATGAGGTTATCTATCTGAAGAGAAGAATTCTGCCAATTAAGCAAAATTCGATAAACTGGTGGCTTATCATAATAGAGGTAATTAGCTACGTCTCGATAATCACTAACGTTGGTAATTTTGAAGATATATAGCTTACATGATTTATACAAGATAAATCTTTTTGACAAGTAGAGGCAAATACTTCTTCCTTTTTATCATCCTTTTCTTCGCCCTCAAGTACTATCTCAGTTCCCAATATAATACAGAAGATAACCGGATGTTTAAAAGAAATTAGATAAAAACTATGGATTTATTGCTTGGAAGAAGGCAAGATAAATATGATTGCATTCCTTAGGAAGTGAACACTGACATTGAAAATGTAATATATGACGAGGCCATTCTCAACAGGAAATTCCATAACATTAGAGAGCCAAACATTAGATCAAAAGAAAAAAGAGCATGATACACATAGATTGATTATAAGGCATATAATACATCAAGCATTCTTTTTATTCTTGAGCTTATTATTCTTTATCTACGTCTTTTTCCAGTTCTAAGGGCAAACATACTCTGTCCCTTCGATTTTGGATATAATGTCATCATTAATGCTTATGTATTTGATTGTGTTGCCTCGGATGTAAGATTACTTTACGCTGTGAAAGATCTCCCCGTTCTACATCCAATTATGGTTACTTTATCACTGAGGTAGGCAGTTTATATTTTAATATTGGTGAACTTATCAACACCTTTGATGATGCCGTTGAGTGTGTCTCCTGATTTGAGCTCAACCATGACGTTGGATCCTTCTGCAAGTTTGAGCAAATGAAGAGGGTACTAAATTAGGATGCAAGTACAAGGTTTTTGGTCATTGGGATATATATAGTATTTAATTATA
>JACCDV010229261.1_pt1 | contig 11915 bp, 13 predicted proteins | sample 7446131 | NCBI WGS metagenome assembly JACCDV01 (sample SAMN15323448, study PRJNA562643) | freshwater metagenome | isolation source: river surface water | place: USA:Blue River Watershed | collected 2017-08-17
AGGAAATATCATTGGCACGCACCAAAGTGCGCTGGTGTACACTCTCGGGCAACGTCATGGATTTACCATCACGACCAAAGACACGGAAAGACGTCATCATTATGTTGTTGCCAAGAACCTTGAGGCCAATACCATCACTGTTTCTACCGAACCGCCAGTTACTACGCAAAATGAGCGGTTCTCACTTGCGAATGTCGTCCTCCGTTCTCCGCTTTCCGTAGGCGATACCCTCGAGGCACAGTTCCGTTATCGTCAAACTCCATTTCAGGTAAGAATCACCGCAATCGATGGTGACCGACTTACACTCGAACCTCTCTCCGTCACCGAGACACCGGCAAGTGGTCAATCATGTGTTATTTACCGAGGTTCTCTCTGCGTCGGGGGTGGTATGCTTGTGTAAGCATCCATGTCCAACTTACTTGTTACTAAAGCCGATGGCACCACCGAGCACTTTAAGGTAGAGAAACTTCGCCGTTCACTTCGACGAGCGGGAGCAAATCCTCAGGAGGTCAACGAGATCGTCGCTGAGGTCACTAAGACCTTCCATAGCGGCATGTATACGCAAGAGATCTATCGCCAGGCGTTTTCGCTACTTCGAGAGAACCGACTGCCGGCTGCGGCACGCTACTCGCTTCGTCGCGCCTTGTTTGGACTCGGTCCCACCGGTTTTCCGTTCGAACTCTTTTTGTCTCGACTGTTTGAATCAGATGGCTACAAGACACAGACCGGTATCATCATTGAAGGGAAGTGTGCGTCCCATGAGATCGATATCGCAGCCTATAAGGACGATCATAGTTTTGTTGGTGAGGCGAAATTTCATGCCCGCCCGGGAATTAAATCAGACCTGCAGGTTGCCATGTACTCCTACGCGCGACTCCTTGATCTCAAAGAAGCAAAGATCTGTACCGAGGATATCTGCGGTATCAAGGAATTTTGGCTTATCACCAATACTAAGTTCACGAGCGCAGCCGAGCGGTATGCTGGGTGCGTCGGCATCAACCTCTTGAGTTGGGATTTTCCTCGACACAACAACCTCCATGACCGGATCGAACGAGCTAAGATCTACCCGATCACGGTCATGCAATCGATCACACCAGCTCAGGCTGAGTCACTGATCTCTCGAAACGTCATTTTGTGCCGTGATATTTTGGAAAAGCCCTATGTTTTGCGCTATCTTCACATTTCAACCAAGAAACAAGAGGCTATTTTAGAGGAGGTGAAGGCAATTTGCGCTGAGTAAATCAGCAGGGAAGCCCTCTATTGTCAATATTTAGGCCATATTGCCTATGCTATACTCCGAGTATTAGTTAATTCAGCAATCATTAATTTTTGTATGGCAGACGTTGAAAAACAAGACAATCAGAAGACAATCGTGGCTTTTGTAGTCGGACTCCTTATCGGTGGACTCCTCGTATGGGCGTTCTCTGGTCCAAAAGACGATACTAAGAACCTTGAAACCGAGGACACAGCAGAAGAGACTGCTACTGTAGACGAGAACACTGATGAAGACATGGACGAAGCATCTGACACTCCAACCCTTAGTGTCGGAGAAGGTGATGTTGTTATCGAAGATCAAGCTGCTGGTATGAGTGTCGCAATTGAGAGCGCTACCTATCCAGTAGGAGAAGGATGGATCGGCGTACAACAGTACGACAATGATCAATTTGGATACCTGCTTGGTGTTGTTCGCTTCAGCGAATCACAAGGACTCGTACCTAGCGAGATCGTACTCCAGAACCCAACCATGGCCGGAAAGAAGTACGCGATCGTAATCTACAAGGAAGACGGTGACTTTGACTTCACCAAGGGTGACGAAAAGCTCCCTGAAGTATTCACTACCTTCACAGCACAGTAATTGTTGCTTTGCACGAAAAAATCCGCTCATACGAGCGGATTTTTTCGTGCCTGGAGCGAAGTGTTATACTGTCCGCATGTCTGAGTACGTTAAGAAATACAACCCCGACCGAAGTGCCGAATGGAACTACGGGGGACCAAAATGGAAGCTATCACGCTCTAAGATAGATTTTTATACTGAGTGTCCACGTTGTTTCTATCTCGATAACAAACTCGGTACCAAACGCCCGGGCTTTCCCTCATTCAACCTCAATATTGCCGTCGACGAGCTTTTTAAAAAAGAGTTTGATATACATCGCAAGGCCGGTACCGCTCATCCGATCATGAAAGAATACAAAATCGACGCGGTACCGTTTCAGCACGCCAATATGGATACCTGGCGCGATCCGTTCGTGGGGATTATGCACACACACAAATCAACCGGTCTCGTCGTAAGTGGTGGCGTTGATGACATTTGGGTAAAGCCAGATGGTTCGCTCATTATCGTGGATTACAAATCAACCTCAAAGGATGGAAGAATCGAAGCGCTCGGTGATAGTCCGTGGGAGATGCAGTACACCCGACAACTCGGAATCTACCGTTGGCTCCTTGAGCAAAACGGCTTTACTGTAGACCCAATTGGGTATTTGGTATACGCAAACGCTGACAAGAACATCGATGCCTTTGATAACAAGCTCGTGTTCGTCACCACCCTCGTTCCAGTGAAGACCGATGTCGATTGGATCGACGCCACACTTACTGAAATCAAATCGTGCCTTGAGTCACCAGAGCTTCCAAAGAGTGGCAAAAACTGCGAGTACTGTCCGTATAGAGAAGCTGCCGGTAAAAAGCTGCAGGCCGTGCATTTCGCTAATAAAAAGTAACCATGACTCAGTTTCAAGACAAAATTCGCGCTGTAGTTCGACAGATCCCAAAGGGGAAAGTGCTCACCTATAAGGAAGTTGCCTACGCAGCAGGGAAGCCGGGCGCTGCGCGTGCGGTCGCCAACACCATGGCGAAAAACTTTGACCCAACTGTCCCGTGTCATCGGGTCATCCGCAGCGACGGCACGCTCGGCGGATACAACCGTGGCGGAATAGCGGAAAAGCGGCGTTTGTTAGAGAGTGAAGGTGTTGTACTATAAGTAGGTAAATACGTGAGGTTTTATCCAATAGTGTACGCCTATGTACTCATACAAAGTTGAGCAGGCCATTCGGGCGTCGAGTATTCTCCACCAGGACCAGCTCCGAATGGGGTCACTTCCGCTTCCTTATATTTCTCATTTAATGGCAGTGGCGCTTATTTTGAGCGATTACACCGACGATGAGGACACTATTGTGGCCGCGTTTCTCCACGATACCCTCGAAGACACCGACTACACGGCTGACGAGCTCCGAGAAGACTTTGGGGGACCGGTCGCCGAACTCGTTTTAGCGCTCACTGAGCCAAAATCCATCAACGGTGTTAAACTATCGTGGCTGGATCGTAAAAAGGCGTATGTAAAGCAACTGAAACAAGCCTCACCAGCCGCCCTCATGATCGCTGCGGCCGATAAAGCTCACAATTTCCGCACGATGGTTGAGGAATACCATGACGACCACAAACGATTCATTCAGGATTTTGGTCCCCAGCTCGAAGAACGAATGGAAGCATATCAGGCGATGGCAAATGTGATAAACAGCCGCCTCAAGAGTGATATTGTCCACGAATTTAATCATACCTTCAAGGAATATAAGCAATTTTTAATCGATGTCGAAAAAAGCCAAGAGTACCGGTAAGTTTACCTACGTAGCAGAAACCGTAACGACGCCTTCTCCGAAGATCAAAACCGAGTGGGATTTGAAGAAGCACTACTACGCATCGGATCGCGACCCTCAGATTGAAACTGACGCTGCAGCATATGAAGCAGCGGTCTTGAAGTTTTGCAAGAAATACCGGGGAAGCGACTTCACTTCGACGCCTCAAAAGTTAAAAGCTGCTCTTTCTGAATACGAGACACTCGCCGGTAATGCACTCGCATCAAAAATCATCCGTTACTTTAGTTTCAGGACCACGACAAACGTGAACGATACCGTCGCGAGTAAGAAAATGAACCTCTTCAGCGAACGATTCCGCAAACTTTCAAACGAAATGTTGTTCTTTTCGCTCACGATCGGAAAGATTCCCAAATCACAACAGGCTCTATATCTCAAGGACGAAAGCCTCTCTCACTATCGATATTACTTAAAGACCGCTTTTGAATCAGCGCGTCACCATCTTACCGAGCCCGAAGAGCGTGTACTCACGCTCACGAGCAATACTTCACGTGGTATGTGGGAGGATTCAGTGGAGAAGATCCTCAGTAACCGCAGTGTGAAATGGAAGGGAAAACAGTACACCCTTCCTGAAGCGCTTGAACGACTCAACCTCCAAAATTGGGAGGACAAGAACAAACTCTGGCACCTCATCCTCAATGAGATGGTATCGATCAGTGAAGTGGCTGAGCACGAACTCACTGCAATCGTTTCGTACGATAAAGTGACCGACACCCTCCGTAAGTATGAGAAACCCTACTCAGGTACCGTACAAGGGTACGAAAACAACGAAGCTGCTGTTGAAGCACTCGTTAAAGCGATCTCGGAAGAAGGGTTTGCTTTAAGTCGAAAGTTCTACGCGCTTAAGGCAAAACTCCATGGTCAAAAGACCATTCCGTACGTCAACAAATACGATCCGATCGGTGAATTACCAAACCCTGACTTCGAGACTGCGGTCACTATCTGTCGCGACACATTTTACAAGACCAAAGAAGAGTATGGGAAGATCTTTGACACAATGCTCACGGATGGACACATTGATGTCTACCCGAAAGCAGGAAAGCGCGGTGGTGCCTTCATGTCTGCTACAGTGAATCTCCCAACCTTCGTGATGCTCAATCACACCAACGATTTCAAATCCCTCGAAACACTCGCTCACGAAGTGGGGCACGCTATTCATGCAGAGCGCAGTAAGGAACAAAGTGTACTCTACGAAGGCTTCTCTACTACCACTGCCGAGACCGCCAGCACTCTTTTTGAACAGCTCGTGTTTGATGTCGTGTTTGAAAAGCTCTCGGAAGACGACAAGATCATCTTCCTCCACAACAAGATCTCCCGCGATATCGCGACCGTACAGCGCCAGATCGCGTTCTTCAATTTCGAACTCGACATGCACACGCACATTCGAAATGAGGGACTCGCTACCAAGGAAGAGTTGGCGAAGATGATGGCTAAACATTTGAGGTCTTACTTAGGCCCCTCAGTTGAGGTAACCGATCGTGATGGCTACTCATTCGTCTACATCCCACACATCCGCTATGGGTTCTATGTCTACACCTATGCGTACGGACAACTTATCAGCAACCTCATGATGCAAAACTACCGTAAAGATCCTGGTTACCTCGAAAAGATTGATACATTCTTACGCTCTGGTGGCAAAGACACCGTGGAAAACATCTTCAAGGCAATCGGCATCAACGCAATGAATGTCGACACCTTCAAGAAGAGTCTCGCCACACAAGCTGAAGAAATCGCACTTCTTGAGAAACTAACAAGAAGTCGCACCAAGGCGAAGTAACCGCGCTATAATCTTGATATGAATATTCTTTTTTGGGGCCTCACCATCGGCACACTCGGTAAAGTACTCCTCGCCATTGGAGTCATCATCGCGCACCGCGGTCTCATTAAGGAACGAAAGATCGATAACGTGATGATCGAAATCTTCCACAAAGAGCACATCATTACGGTCATCGGTGTCATTCTTATCATCCTTGGCTACGCGATGGAGATCTATTTCTACGGCTTTACACCGTTCCTAACTTGCTTTGGAGAAGAATGCTCGGCAGCGCTTCTCAACGCGCTTGAGAGGTAATTAGAAATAACTAAACTTGTCCTATGCACAAAATAATAGCCAGCTTTATTCTCATCATGTCGCTAACGTTCGCGAGCTTTCCTAACTACACTCACGCAGCAACGAGAGCTGAAATGTTGGCTCAAATTGAACAACTGACACAACTTATCACTTTGTTACAGGCGCAACTTCAGGCTCGTACTGAGGGACGCGACGCTCAGATTAAATCAACATTATCTACCGTACGCGCGCAGGCTGAGATTTTCTACAATAATAACAAGTATGGTTACGCGGGTTTATGTTACGATGCCTCAATTACGGAACTCCTTTCTACTGCTGAAAAATATGTGCCTAACCTACAAGTTCCGGTCGCCATTAATTCAGCAACTACTCCAAAAATTCCTAATAAAATTAATTGCTACTCAGGTCTCGATTATTACATGATCATTTCATCCCTTAACCAAGGAAAAGCTTATTGTGTAGACAGTACAGGCTTTGCGGGTGTGAGAGAGTCACTTAAAATTGCGGACAGTCAAAGACAGTGTGATAGTTCTACTGAGTAAATCTGTGTAAGAAGCATTCGATAATATCCATTCACTGGCATTTTTGAATAATTGCCACTTTCTGCTATATTTCTCACATTAATAAAATAAAAACTAATTATGTCAATTTCAGGAAACGAAATTCGCCAGAAATATATTGATTTCATGGTCAAAAACGGTCACGTCGCGATCCCTAGCGCGGCGCTCGTTCCTGATAACGACCCAACGACCCTTTTCACAAGTAGTGGCATGCAGCCCTTGGTGCCGTACCTTATGGGCGAAACTCACCCGATGGGCGTTCGTCTCACCAACTCACAAAAGTGTTTCCGGGCTGAGGACATCGATGAAGTTGGCGACAATCGCCACACTACCTTCTTCGAAATGCTAGGAAACTGGTCGCTCGGTGATTATTTCAAAAAAGAACAACTGCCCTGGTTCTATAATTTTCTCGTCGATGAAGTTGGTCTTGATCCAAAGCGTATCTACGTGACCGTGTTTCAAGGCGATGAGACCAACAATGTTCCTCGTGACGTTGATTCGGTGGCGATCTGGCAAGAACTCTTCACCAAGCGTGGTGTTTCCTGGAGTGTCGGAGAGATGGGGTCTGAAGAAGCCGGTGGTGCTCGCGGGATGAAGGAAGGGGAGCGTATCTTTTATTATGACGCTGCGAAAAACTGGTGGAGCCGCTCTGGCAAGCCAGAGAAGATGCCAGTAGGTGAGATCGGTGGCCCTGACAGTGAGGTGTTTTATGATTTTGGTACACCGCACGATACAAAATGGGGAGAACACTGTCATCCCAACTGTGACTGTGGTCGCTTCCTTGAGATCGGCAACTCAGTATTCATTGAATACATCAAGACCGAGGGCGGTTTTGAAAAGCTCCCGAAGCAGAACGTCGACTTTGGTGGGGGACTCGAACGTGTGGCGGCTGCTGCCAACAACGACGGTGACGTCTTTAAGATCGATCTCCTGTGGAATGTCGTATCACAAATTGAAACTCTCTCCGGAAAGAAATATGACGACAATAAAGAAGCGTTTCGAGTGATCACCGACCACATTCGCGGTGCGGTCTTTATGATCGGTGATGGTGTCCTCCCAGGGAACAGTGAGCAAGGCTACTTTGTTCGACGCTTACTTCGCCGCGCCGTTCGTTACGCCGATATGCTCGGAATTCCTGCCGGAAAGCTTCAAGATCTCGCCGAAAGTATGATCAGCACCTACGGCAGCTACTACGGAACTTTGGAGGTACAAAAGGAGAAGATTAGACACGCTATTGCACTCGAGGAAGAACAGTTCCGAAAAACTCTCGAGAACGGCCTCAAGCAGTTCAACAAAATTTCTCTCCAGATTCACATGACCACAACAGAAGTTGAAGGGAAAAAGGTGCTCGACAAAGAATCTGCAAAGGCTGTAAAGGCAATCAGCGCGCAAAACGCTTTTGATCTTTTCACCACATACGGCTTTCCAATTGAACTCACCGAGGAGATCGCCGCTGAAAAGGGACTTATTGTAGACAAAAAAGGCTTTGATGTACTGATGGACGAACACCGCGAAAAGTCTCGCACTGGTTCGGAACAGAAGTTCAAAGGCGGCCTCGCCGACCATTCTGACAAAGTGGTGCAATATCACACCGCTACCCACCTCATGCTCGCTGGACTACGTAAATTCGTGGGAACGCACGTGCACCAGGCTGGTTCAAACATCACTGGTGAGCGACTCCGCTTCGATTTTACCCACGCAGAAAAGATGACCGATGAACAGATCAAACTAGTAGAGGAGTTCGTTAATCACGCCATACAGACCGGTGGTGAAGTGACGATAGAATTCATGCCAAAACTGCAAGCAGAGACCGACGAAACCGTAGAAGGTAGCTTCTGGGATCGCTACCCGGAAGAAGTGAAAGTGTACACCGTCACCGGAAACGACGGTACCGTATTCTCACGCGAACTTTGTGGTGGACCACACGTAGAAAAACTCTCCGACATCAAAGGAACCTTCAAGATCACGAAAGAGGAATCATCTTCAGCTGGTGTGCGCCGCATCAAGGCGATCTTGGAATAGCCACCTCTACACCACCCACCGTTTGCGTAAAGTGTTGGCACAACCTGTTGCTATACAGCAAAACATTCGCAGCGACGTTACTTGGAGCGAGGACGTTGAGCAGTGCAGCAACAGGTTGTCTGCCAATTCAGCACTATCCCCGCTTCCACAAATATATTAAACAGCGACTTGTATAATAGAGATACATGTCGCTGTTTTCGTTACACCACAGCACCGAGCGGGTCGGAGCCATCGTTGATATTGGTTCAGCGAGTGTTCTCGTTGCGATTGTCGTCTCAAAGCCGCAGACGATCTTTCCAACCATCGTGTGGTCACACCGGGAACACGCGCCACTTCGCAACGTCGATTCGGTCGAACAAAGCGCGAAGGCGGTGATGACTGCTTTTATGAACGCACTTTTGAAGTTTGACGGAGAGGGGAGACAAGCACTGACCGAATATAGGGGAAATGCCCGAATTACTGAGCTTTTATGCTCAATTGCCGCCCCATGGTCCTACACGGTCACCAAGTCGATTACGTACTCGCAGGACGAAGCGTTTGAGATAACTGATAATCTCATCGAAGAACTAGTGCGTGCAGCACTCCAAAAGATCACCGCTGAACTCAACGACAACGAATCAGTCAATGATCTTGGCCTCACCGTGATCAGTCGAGCGACGCTGGATATTCAAGCCAATGGCTACCGGGTGAAGCACCCAGAAGAGGAAATGGCCACCACACTCTCACTCAACCACGCGAGCGCCATCACTCAAGAGTATTTGGTGGAAATGATTGAGGACATGCGCAAAAAGCTCTTTCCCTCTGCAGAAATACGCAAGATTTCATACATGCTCATGCTGTATTCGGTGGTACAAGATCTGGCGCTCGAGACCAACGATACCTGCCTCGTGAACATCACCTACGAAGCCACTGAGATCGGGGTGGTTCGTGATGGTATTTTGCATTATTCGACCCATGTCCCGGCGGGGGCCTTTTCCTTGGCCCGACAAATTGCCGACATTACTGCGGTGCCGCTTTACGAGGCCTTTGGATACCTTCATACTGAAGCTCCCTACGCTTTTTTGGAGACACTTCCTAGCACCCAAAAGGAGGCGGTTGAGGCAGTGTTTGAATCGTACATTACTCAAATCACTGAGCTCTTTCACGAGACAGGAGACGATCTCTCAATTCCAAAGCACATATACTTGCACGCTGACCTGCTCAGTGAGCCTTTGTTCAAAGACCTGGTAGACAAAGCTGCAAAACGGACTATTAAGTCAGATCCGGTCATTACGATGACCACCCCACTTCTTTTGAAACGGCTCCAGGGTGATGATAAAAGCAAGGAAATCAGCCTTCCAAACGATACTGCCATGCTTGTATCGGCACAGTTTTTCCACAAACAGGGGGACTGGAAAGACATAGAATATTTATAAAGCGATATACTGTAGTTAGTTATGACACAAAAATGGAATTTGCAGGATATTAGACCGGCCGAGCCTCGACGTCCCCGTACCCAGGTGACCCCAACCAGCCGACCTCCGGTCGTTGATCCCGCGCCCGAGCCAAAGATGGAGCGGGAACAGATTCCTACTATCACCATCGAAGACGGAACCAAAAAGAGTAGCAAGCGCCTTATCATTGCTGGCGTGTTGTTTGTGGTGATCATTGGTGGCGCGTTTGGGCTCAGCGCACTCCTCGGTAAGACTGAACTAACGGTCTATCCGGTACACAATACCCCAACAGTGAGCGGTGAATTCACTGCTTATAAAGACAATCGAGAGAATGCACTCAGCTACGAAGTGATGACCATCGAATCAACCAGCGAGAGTCAAGTGAAGGCAAGTGGCCAAGTAGATAAGAAAGAACAGGCAAAGGGAACAATTGAAATCATAAAGATCACTCCAGGCGCTGAACGACTCATCACAAACACTCGTTTCCGCTCACCTGACGGAAAAGTTTTCCGGATCAAGGAATCTGTCGTAGTACCCGGCTCTGTAGAGGGGGTTCCTGGCACCATTCAGGCTGAAGTGTTCGCTGACGAGGTGGGGGAGGAATACAACCTCTCGGCTGGAACACGCTTTGACGTACCTGGTTTCAAGGAAAGCGGTCTTGATGATCTTTATAAGGCTATCTACGCCGAAAATCGTGCACCATTCACTGGCGGCTTTAATGGCCCTCAATTCCAAATCGACGAAAGCGAGCTCGCAACTGCCCGGCAAGCTCTCCAAGTGAAATTGCGTGACGATCTTTTGCTGCGTATCGAAAAGGAAAAGCCATCTGGATTCATTACCTTCCCTGGAGCGGTTGCCATTACCTACAATCAACTTCCGGCAGTCGAATACGGTCAAGATCTCGTGACTATTCGAGAACAGGCTGTGCTGCAGATCCCACTCTTTAAAGCAGACGAATTTGGTGCCTTTCTCGCGAAGGAGGCAGTTGCTACCTACAATGGCGGCCCAGTGCGGGTAGAAGACCCTACGGTACTTGAATTTTCTTACACGAGAGCTACGAGCAGCAATAGCGTGATTGCGAACGAACCATCTCTTACCTTTAATTTAAAGGGCAAACCACTTCTCGTATGGGAGTACGACGCCGAGAAGCTCAAGAAAGACCTCGCCGGACTTCCAAAGACCGCTATTAATAATGTTATTTCCTCACAAAACGGTGCCTACACTGGAATCGAAGGTGCCAAAGTCAGTATCACACCATTCTGGAAGCGCAGTTTCCCTAAGGATCCAGAGGATATTGTCGTGGTGGAGGAGTTAAAAGAGGCGGAATAGGAGATTTTCCCCTCATCATGAAACAAAAGTGTTGACGGAAGGTCAGTTTTTTGTTAGACTCAGCCACGTTTAATGGATCAAGATACAGCAGATGTCAAGGATGAAGTAGTGATCGGTGTGGTTGAAGAAGCCCTTCCGAACGCTCTTTTTCGTGTAAAAGTTGATGGTGCTGAACAATTGGTTCTTGCGTATCTGTCAGGACGCATGCGAAAGTTTCGAATTCGCGTGCTGGTCGGCGATACCGTGGGCATGATCATAGATCCATACGGCGGAAAGGCTCGTATCACAAAGCGAATTTAATTAAACATTATGAAAGTACGATCATCAGTTAAAAAAATGAGTCCAGACGATGTTATCGTCAAGCGTCGAGGTGTGGTGTACGTGATCAACAAGAAGAAGCCACGTCACAAGCAGCGACAAGGTTAAAGAACGACATACATATGAGAATTTCAGGTATCACAATCCCAGACAACAAGCAGCTTCCATACGCGCTTACCGCCGTATACGGAGTCGGTCTTTCTCGCGCTAAGTCAATCTTAGACGAACTCACCATCGAACACACCAAGAAGCCAACTGATCTATCGACTGCAGAAGAAAATGCAATTCGCGAAAAGGTAGAGTCTTTCCGTATTGAAGGCGAGCTTAAACGTGAGGTTTCCGCTAACATCAAGCGTCTCAAGGATATTAGTTCGTACCGTGGCTCACGTCACGCCAAGCGCCTTCCAGCGCGTGGTCAACGAACGAAGACCAACTCTCGTACCCTCAAGGGAGCGAAGAAGACTATGGGCAGCGGACGACGTAAGCTCGAAAAGACTTAAAAATTATTAACCAGTCAAATGTAACGTAACGACAT
>JACCDV010303986.1_pt1 | contig 11915 bp, 9 predicted proteins | sample 7446131 | NCBI WGS metagenome assembly JACCDV01 (sample SAMN15323448, study PRJNA562643) | freshwater metagenome | isolation source: river surface water | place: USA:Blue River Watershed | collected 2017-08-17
CTTTGTGAATGAATATTCATCAATATAATAAGTTGTAATATGCATATCGATAAGAATAAGGAGGACATAAGTTCTAAGAAGACAAAATCATTTCACAAACCCAATAAAAGCGACCATAATAAGCCGCAAAATGAGAGAAAATAGCATACCATGATTTTCGTTAGCAATCGGAACCAGCAAGGAAGGAGTCAAAAAACTTATTCAGATAAATACAGCAGCCATATAGAGTACAAAATTGAAGATGAAAGAGTGAACATCAATCAAGATATTGATGGTAAGACAGAACTGAATAAATAAATTTCTAACACCAAGAATAAAGAGTTATAAGAAGAACTTGAACGAGAGTAGCTAGTGCGTGAAGGATTGGTAAATCCTGATGAAAAGAAAATAAAGATTTCATCCCGCAAGAGACAGATTATTTCTCAAGATATACTCCACCCTCCTACTCAAATATTCTCCAAAGTATAAAAAAGATAGGCAAAGCATCAGCCAAATGAATCCTAGAAAATATAGCAAAAAGAATACGAATAAATTGCTGATCATGTAAGATTAAACAACCTTCATTCCAAAGTAGTTAATACGCCCATCATAAAGAAAGAGGAAACATTCCTGGCCAAAATCAATGAATCGCAAAGCCAGGTGATCAGCAGTCCACTCAATAATCAAAAAATCGGCCTTTCTCCTTAAAAGACTTATCGACCTCAATAGGTTGAGCAATTTAAAAATGACTTAATGTGTATTATTAATGAATAAGGCATAAAGAATAGCAAAGAAAAGTAAAGACCCAAAGAAGAAGTGATAGGAATAAATCCAATCTAGATTTAAACATAATTTTAAAAGGTTACCTAGAAGAAAAGCAACAAAATTACAATCACAACTCCAACAGATGTACCCAAATCAAATCCCAATAAATTAAGTTTAATAACGGCAACTGTCGAGTAAAAACTAAAGATAACAGTAAGCCAGTAGTAAGAAGAGAATAAAAAGCTCCAAGGAGAAATATTGATGTTGAAGCAGGCAGTTCGGTAGCTCAAGCTATAAAAGATTAAAGCAAGAGCTGAGTTTAGTGCTACTGTCGACAATATTCCTTACTATTAGTAAAAAAAGGGTCGATATGATACTTTACAAGTAAGTGATCAAAGCAGCATTAAGTAGAGCACTCCTGAGGTTAAATTCGGTCGAATTTGTAAAAATACCTCACTCCCTCGCAAAAGAGTAAACTCCAACAAAAGCAAGAACGAGCTGAGTCTTTAGCGAGAGTTAGATTTACCAGACCAAATAATAAACATAAAAAAGTTTCCCCAAAAAGTAAAATTCGACTCGTTTCTTTCAGAGAGAAAGCCAACCTCGTAGGAAAGGCAATACAAAACGATGTAATTGGACAAAATAGCTGAGTAAAATATGTAGTAATCCTTTAAATACCAAGGAAGTTTGATGACATCTATCAATATGCCTGTTTATGATTCCACTCTTAGATCCAATAGGATTAATATGAGGGCACCATAAATTTGTAACCAAGTACTCAATAAATTTTAATCAAACTAGAAGAAATTCAAGGAGTTTGTTCAACTTTCATCTAAAATAAAGACTCAAAGCAGTCGAGTTGATGAATTCAGCAGAGGAAGCGAGGCAAGTAACGAAAGCAGTTTTGGAGGTACTATCGTTAAGAATAATTATGTTTCCAAACCATCAGTTAAGAACGAATTAGATGAGCTAAAAAATATTTCTCTTATTCGATAAGGATAGAAAATTATATTAAGAAAAGCAAATAGGGATTTCAAAGTTACCTCCATTCCATAGATTCCTCAAAGTCCTTTGCATTCTACCACAACTGAAGATATTATGGATATGGTATTGAAAATATTGCCTTATACAAATTTGTAGTACTCTTCGAAAGATTTGTAAGATTGCATCTTGAAGAAGTTCAAAAACAGTATTATGTTTTAGTTAAAGAGATTTCCGACAACAAAAATTGTCTGGTACTTCAATGGCAAATTATATATTGGCGGGTGGGATGACAAAAAGAATTAAAGGGCTGGATTCGGAAAATAATTTACTAAAGGCAAAAGCTATTTCGAAGGATTCTTTAAAGACAACAAGAAACATGGTATTGGTTCATTTATCAACGAGACCTATCTCTACGAAGGAGAGTGGATTAACGGGTAAAAGAAAGGACAGGGAAAGTATCTTAATCCAGTAGAGGGTACTTATTACTAAGGCTAGTGGGTGAAGGGCAAGAAAGAAGGTAAGGGACATTATGAATACTAAGGTAACATATATTAAGGAATCTTTTAATGTGATATCAAAATGGGTTTCGGTATTCAAATCTTCAAAAATAGAGATCGATATATTGGCACCTATGAAAACGGTAAATTCTAAGGAGAAGGAAAGTACATTTGGTTCAACAAATCATTTTACTTGGGACATTTTCACTAAGGATTTAGATAAGGCTTAGGCAAATGGCAATCAGGAAGTGAAAACTATTAATTATACGTTGGTGAGTTTCATCGAGACAAAAAGCAGGGAAGCGGCAAATATGTATGGAATAATCGATGTGTATATGAGGGGAGTTTTTTCAATGATCTCAAGTAAAATTATCAATAACATAGACATGGATTGGGGAGTATGCTTTACCCTGACGGCCGGTACATGGAAGGGATATGGACTCAAGGCATTCTGACTGAAATCCTCAGTAAAGTCGCATAAGCAAACAAGGAGGAACCATTAGATGAGCCCAAATGCCGCACTATCCAATCCCGAACTATAATCCGTGTGGTTGACCGTTGATTATGATAATATTGATGATGATGTATGATCATACTACCTTAGTTATCTTGAAGCCACTTGGAGGGAAGCTTAGCTGCTCATTAATTTTGTTCAAGTTAACACTAAAGATAAAGATCTTCTATTAGCCTGCGTATATTTCGATATCAGTGTGATTAATCTCGGTCATCAGCTAATATCCACTTTGCTCAATGGCTCTAAATAATATCAATATTACTATTGATCGACCACAATGCGTAGTTTGAATTTTGTCTCCTAATGCAGACTGCAGACAACATACCCATATCCTCCCTATTAATTCAAGAGGGTTGTGATAATCCTATCTTCGGCCCTTGAGCTCAGCTTGGTAGTATCACTTTAATTACTAAGACGATAAGCATGGTTTAAGAGAATGGAGTTGAGAATATCCATTTTGTTATAACTGTGATTTTTGGGTATTGTTAGTTTCTTACTCGACCTTTCTTCCAAGGGAGCGTAATAGTACGAAAGAACGCATTTAAATGTGTGATCATCAGTGGGATAACCGCCTTACACCATAATTAAATAGTTGCCTTTTTTTAAATTGCACCTGATTGTTGTATCAGCAAAATTGGTTTACACCTTGGATTAGAAATATTCATATTTTTCTTCTTGCTATCTTGCAATGATGAGTCGGGTATATCCCTGATTCTCAGAGCTTTTTGCTAATGCTTTCTTAGCCTATTCGTTGTAGATCTTTTAAATGGTAATATAGGCTTCATGCTCTTCCTGTATTTATAGATGAGCAAATGAGGGTTGCTCTTTGGTGAGGCTCATAAATTGGAACTCGTAGCTGAAGTCTGGACGGAAATGGCAAATCTCCACACATTAAAAGTGTTTAAGAAGCTAGCTGAAAGGCATAACAAAATCACCATCGTCTTTTCCCTTTGGAGGAAGTATTGCTTATTTGTATTCAATGGGGACTTTGTCCCAAAATTACTTATCGTTCTATGAGGCATGCCCGTTGTATTCAGTTGAACCCCAAGGATTCCTCAGGCGAACGATTCGATAGTTCTTACCATTAACTGGGATACTCATGCAATTTAAAGCAGTATATGCATGGAATGGTTTGAGCCCATTTAAGCCTACTTCCTTTTTGGTGCAAAAGCAGGCTGGCATGTTGTGCTTTGCTCCTTCCTCCAGTTATTACCAAACCATGTCTTTGTATTCTTTGTTGTGTTAATGGTGAATAGGATAAGTAAAGGAAGGTGCCATGCAGAATGCGTTAAATACCTCGTGAGGAGTACCTGCAGATATCGCTCCATATGAACCTTTTATCTTCGCCCAAGCCTTTTCCAGAAGCATTACCCAGACTTACTTTCCGTTGGCCTTGCAGAAAACAGGGCGGTTTGTGGTTGCGTAAACTGGAATGAAGTCGTCAATCAACACTTCAGTGATTACTCCCTCCACGTTGGCGATGACTTTGTATATGGCGTAACCATTTATTTCGAAGTTGTTAAGGAAAATATTATCAATAAGTCTAGGGACTTCTGCTAAGGCTGCAATAGAGGCCAAGAAATAACAGTCGCCGATATTCCCTTGGTACACGTCTTTAGCTTATATTTTTTCCTCAACCATAACACAGTTAGGAATGATATCCGAAATTCTTTTCCAGGTAATTTCTCTATTGGGGACCGAGAAGTTCAATGATTGATTGTTCCTTGGAAACTCTTTATCTTAAAACTTAGTGTTATTCTTTTTGCACTGTTAAAGGTACTTATCGTAGTGAGATGCCTTGATCATAGCTGTTGACATCTTAACACTGAACTCAGACCCCTATTAACCATTAGACTTGAGTTTACTTCCCTCATTCTTTGATTTGAGATGCTGCTCAAACTTGTTAACTTCGTCCATATTGCTGACGTAAATTTAACTGTTAGCATCTTCATTATTGGTGTTGCAGTACCCACAGAGAAACATTGATATGTATTTTATTATAGCAATAAAACTACAAGTAAATCAACTTATACGGTAGAATTGGATTGCCTTCTCTGACCCTAGCTTGTACTAGATGCGCACGTTAAGCTCGCGAGGGTTCTCTTTGGCCTTCACCACGTTCAAGTTCCCCTCAAATTCCTATCCAGGCAGCACAGAGATGGGATTGTCCAGATAAAACACAGTCTGCTTCCAATGAGTCTGCTTCTTGTAGGGCGAGGTTGATAGAACGATCTTTTTGCCTCCGTGGCTAAAGTCACAGTCAAACCAGCTTACAAAGCCATGAATAACTCCATCCAGCTCCACGTTGATTTTGAAGTAACTGTTGAAGTCGAGCTCAGCAATGGTCACTTTCTCGAGATCGATATCGTAGAATTTGAATGAGTTGGTAAGAATATCCTGGTGATCGATAGGATCGACTATTGGCTATGACAGCACCCATTTCTTCATGCACTTCATGCTCACTCCATAAACATTGTTCCAATAGTTCTAAATTAGACTTAATGATACCAGCTTTTTGTTATAGTAAGCCTAGTCGTCAATGGCTGCAATGTACATTTTGGCTCTGTTTGGCATCATTATCCCCCCAGGTCGCAGCCACTTGTTCCTCGCATAGATAACTGAGTCAAGCATTGCCTCATAGAGCAGGAAATAGCCCATCCACTCAGAGATTATGATATCCACATACTGCACAGGAAGCTATATTTCTTCAACCAATCCATTGATGATCGTGATCTTGTCTTACAGATGGTTTTCAGCGATTATGTTTTTGCTGTGGACATTGATGCTTGCTTTCTCAATGCCATAAACATGTTTTGCGCCACTTCGAGCTAAATAAAAAAGTGATGTACCTGCGAAGATGCTGAGTATGCCAGTGCCACTGCCAACGTCAAGCACTATTTTGTCTTTAAATAGCTCGGGGTTGTCCACAATTGCTTTCATGTAAGATTTGGTCCTAATTGTATCCTTCAACATCTCTTCGTGGATTGAAAAATGGGAGTAACCGTCGAAGTAGTAGTCACTGTCTTTGACGTAGCCAACATAGGGCTTTCCCTCTTCGAGCTGAAGAGGAGTGCTTGCTTACTCACTTATCATATTCGGCAACAACAATATGTTAATCAATATATAGCACCGGCAAATTGAATAAAGCAACGAGCATCCAAAAATATAAAAAACTACCTGAATGCACTTTTCATAGAAATTTTAAATATAGATCTTTTAGATCGTAAAATATGTTATTGATACACTTTATTAAGTATTGCTCGAGCAGATAAAGTATTAATTATTATTTTATGTCAGAGTAAGTCAAGAACTAGTAAAGTCCGATCTTCTATCCCTTCCCATCTCTCAACCACAAATTCAAAATTGGAAGATGGTCTTGCTTTGAAAAAGACTTATTTTAGACTCTTATTCAAAAATATGGTAAAAATTGGAAAAAAATACAAGAACATTTACCCGATAGATCCTTAATGCAAATTAGATCACATGCTCAAAAATACTTCAAGAAATTAGGGGAAGATAAAGTGGAGTAGTTATAGAGAAGAGCCAAGTTGATTTCAGCGTTTGAGACCCTTCAGAAGGAGGCCACATAAGGGCACATGTATATGACTAGTTTCTCAATGATTTGATATAAGGATTCGTCTATATACACAATTTATTCGACCATCACTTCAATCCTTGTATCTGATAAGCTCACGGTCTTTATCATCTCTCTCCAGGATTTACTTAGCAATTAGGCGGTCAATTGCCACCTTAATGTCTCGGCTCTGAGGCACAAATACTCTTATCATCTTTGTTATTTATTAGAATATGGTCTTATAGTCTAAGACTTTCTTTGATTTCATTAGTTTGGAGATGTTCGCGTCGATTACGATTTCTCTGTCTTTACTCAAGTCATTTTGTTGGAAGAGGCGCTACTCTTCTTGGCTGCTTCCTTGATCAAAGACCAACAGTTTTTTGGTTGTATTGAGCATGAGATTAAATGAGTAGGCTGTCTCTTCTCCTTATCCGCTTTTCACAAGGATAGCCTCAGATGTTTCACTCTATATTAAAAAAAGTCTACCAATTTATTTAATGTTTCTCTCACAAGTTTGGGGTTGACCTCGTTGACAAGTTGTTGGAGCAGTTGCAGAGGGGTTCGGCTAGGCCTATTCCTATATATGTAATAGAGGAAAACTGCTTGGAGAGTATTGGTATCAAAGTAGCAGCTTTAGTTTTTATTGCTTACTTTACTATCAAAGTAATATATCCATCGAACTTTACTCTCCAAAGCTGATATTTTGAAAGTTTTCTTGTTTTTCGTCTAGGAATGGAATAAATTTATGCATTTATCTGCCATTTGCATTTCTGGGGGAAGTAATTGAATAGGAATTTACAGTATATTTTGAGTCGGCCAAGCTCCTTCACTGAATACTTTTAGAGTCAAGCTGATGGGCAGTTTCTACTTTTATATGACTTCGTTAAGAAGGAGCTGATGCTAGTTACTGATTCTGTACTCAGTTATTATGGTTTATACAGACTCAGTGTATCTAATACCGCAACTATGTTAGAAAAAGATTTACTTGAGTTTCAAGTTGGTGATGAATATTTCGTGATTGTGCAGACTGGCTTAGCTGATTGCCAATAATCTCTTGGCTAACCTTTGTGTATATTTGAGTAGGAAAAGATCCTTATTCTGTACGCAATTGAAGAGAGTGAGGATATTCTTCACCTACTCCTAAAACTGCTCTTCGTTTAGTTACAATTTGAACTTAGTGTCAGTGTATACAGCTAGAAGCTCCTCAATAGGGACAGGCAATTTAGAATTAATGAATGCCTTTTCAATTCCACTTTTGTAGTATGAGGCAAAATCACCAAATACAGAGATGGAGTTTAGTATCTATACAAGTTCTTGGTTTTTGCGATTGATCTTTTCTATGAAGTTGCAGTATATAATTATTGATTTCTTGAAGGAGAGATCGAGTTTGCATTAGTTAATGTGTCCTCTCATTTATTAGTAAATGTGCTACTCGAACTGTTACTTGAAGCCATCGAGGGACTTGGTGAGCTTGAGATAGAGCTCAACAATTAGCTGCAGTGTTTTTATTTGTCCCTGCTTGAGGATCCATTTTAATCCGAACTAGGATTGCAAAAGGGTGGTTTTATAGTTCTGTATGAGTTCTTAGGAGAACTATTTATTGAAGATATTTTCGGCTGTAATGACAAAGCACGTGTCAGCTATATGCTTTTCAGTGTTATAAAGCTGCTCAACTGCATGAAAGTACTCACTCGGGTTGAGTTCTTTGTAAGTCTTGTATTGTCGTGCATAATAGTCCCTTGCATTCTTTTGGTATCTTCCCTGAGTTTAATTTGAAGTACATAAAGTTAAGTGTAGATCGTTCTCATCTTCTTGTTTGTTGAATTCTTTATGATCTTCAGGTGGATTTGATAGAAAATATCCACAAGGTTGCTTAGAATCTTTTAATTACTAAAATCGTGATGCTTTCTTATCTAAGTGAATAATTATGTACCCTGTCGATTTCTTTAAAGTAAAGTATTTGGTATTCGGTGACTGAGTTCTCAAGGAAGAGAGTGCTGATGATGATATTGGCTGCAGTTTTGTCAAGCTATTCAACTTTGCCCTATTTGATATGAAATGGCCTATTCTTTATTATGGGAGGAATACAAGATAGGAAAACATATGGTTGAGTCTCTTCTGAATATCACTGTAGCAATCCCATACTTTCTTTAAACTCACCAATCTGTAGATATCGTTTTCCTTCTGTAGAAGGGGTGCGATTTAGAGGATGGTGCACTTGAGCAGATCTTTGTAATCTTTATACACCATGCTCACTCGGTTTTATTATTTCTATTTGGCAATACAAAGCCTGTATACCACGCTGAGTAGATATCGAATTACTTGTACACGTCCATAAATTGTCTGTTGGTCTGCTTATCTCCAGGAGTCACAATTTTACCTCTGGCGTTGCCGATTCCCAAATGTGACATTTTGCATATTTAAATAACTTGCTCGCATGTTTTCTTTGCATTCTCCCACTACTTGAGCAAATGATCGCCTTGCATATCAAAGAATTAATTATTGTATTTATAATTTAATTAATCCCCCAAACATTAAACCAAATACTTTATAGTTCTATAAGTTGAAGATTTTATAGATTCAACAAACCGCCATTTGTTATACTCAATTATAATGTCACGAATTATTACCAATACCAATGTTATTGTCGATGATTTTGATTTCTGTAAGTCATTTCCCAAATATACCTTTCAACACTTCCTTACACATTTTCATAGTGACCACTATGAAGGGATTACTCCTCTATGGGACTATGGACATATTCACTGTACTCATCAGACTAAAAAATTCCTTATGCATAAATTCCCTAAACTACAGAATGTGCACTCCTACGACTACTATAAAACATACTCAATCACTCTTGTCGAAGAAAAGGTACAAATAGAATTTACATTGTTCGATGCGAAACATATACCTGGAGCAGCCATGATTCTCTTTCGTGGATACATGGGCACTATTCTCTTTACTGGCGATTTCAGATACGAATACCCGATGGTGAAAGAAAACCCAATTCTATTTCCCCCTCGCCTAAGACAATATAAGGAAAAGAAAGATGAAGTGGAGAGGATGAGTGGTATTTCGATAAAAGTAGATGAGATGATATTTGACAATACTTACTGCAACAAAGCTTTTAAGTTCGAGACAGAGCCCTTCATTGTGGATAAGATGATTGCTATTATATAGAAAAACAGAGAAAAGAAACTAATCTATATTGCGATGGGAGCCCTTGGAAAACACAGAATCCTTATGTAGATTTGCCAGCATTTTCAAACCTTAGCTGTTGTTACTGAAAAGCAGAAAACAAAGGTTGAGCTTGCAAATCTCCGAACTGACTTCCTTACCACTAATCCTAATTAAGGCTTCATTCATCTCATAAGTAAAAAAAATAGAGCAGAGATAGTGTAGAAGACAAAGGAAGGTCCCCTCGGAGGTAGTTTTATATGCATTGATACTGATTTTCTCATGCTCGATCATGAGTCTCCAGACCAAATCAATTACATTGTGCCTTACTCCCTTCACTCTAATTTCAATTAAATGTAAACTTTCGTTAGGATGGTGACGCCATGTATACTCAGGAAGATTGTGATCCCCTATGCTAACTTCAAGCAAGTAAAGCTAAGAATCAAGATCGATAATAGAGTTAAATTTGCTAAGTATTTAGATTACTTAGAGCGGGATTTGGCTAAAAGCTAGGCAGGATACGCTTATTTAGTGAAGTAACACACATCCATCAGCTAGCTGAGTAAAGATTACCTCAAATGGTTTCATCCTCATGAACAAAAGAAGCTCATGATTATGTTGGGACTTGGTGATGGCACTCAAGATCATAATTTGAGGAAGAGAAAGCCCATCCTTCTTAGCGAATAGTAAATGGGTAATCATAGTAATTCAAGGACAAGAAAAAGTTTGAAGGATGTTGCGGCCTAACTCAATGCCGTCAATAAGAATCAAACAATTTAACGTTGCTTCAAAGGTGATCCCAATAAGAAAAACTAACGCAAGTTCAATTCCATATTTGAGGAAAAATGTTAAATGAGCCGAAGCAGATAGAAGAAATACAGAAAGGGTAATAGACGTTGTGTGAAATGATGAAATGTATTAATTTCTAGCTTTTATTATTAATTTCGATATTCTATTCAAAAGAATGAGTAAATAAATCGAAACTCATATACTGTAGGTCTACTAGTTAATCTCCTATCTTGGCAGTGGAGCGTATGGGCATGTCTGGAAGGTCCAAAACAAGACGAGTGGAAAGGAATTTGCTTTGAAGAAGATATTCGATGCATTTCAGAATGATGTAGATGCCCAACGGACTTACAGGGAAATCACCATCCTACCCCAACTGCAGCACTAGAACGTCATAAAGCTATACGAGGTGATCAAGGCGCATAACGGGAGGGATCTCTATTTGGTTTTCGAGTTTATGGAGAGTGACCTTCATTCAATTTTAGGGTAAAATTCGAGATAACTTAGGGGTAAAATACTACAGGATATGCATATTCGATTCATTACTTACCAGCTATGCAAAGTATTGAAGTACATCCACTCGGCACAAATCATACATCGCGATCTGAAGTCCAGCAACATCCTTGTTAACTCCTCTTGCGAAGGTACACACCAGCTAAAATAGTTAAAATATGCGACTTTGGGTTAGTGAGAAGTCTTATTCACGAAGAGGAGCAGAAATTAGTGCTTTCTGAGGATGTGGCAACTCGATGGTATCGCTCACCTTAGATGCTTTTAGGATCCCAAACATATGGCAAGCCAACCGATATGTGGAGTTTGGGCTGTATTATTGCATAACTTATTCGAGGGGAGCCAATTTTTGCAGGCAATTCTACTTTACATCAATTATAGAAAATAATAGAATTCACAGGAATGCCTTCAAAGGATTGTCTTAATTCCATCCAGAGTCCTATGGCTGAATCGATTCTAAGCCAAATAAAAGTGAGGAGAAAAACCTTTAGAAGTTACTTCGACAGTTGTGATGAAGACCTTAAGAATTTGATGCTGAGGATGCTTTAATTTGATCCCACGAAAAGAATCACAGCTTAATAGGCTTTAGATCTACCATGCTTTCAAGAATATCGTGGAAAGTCAAGGGAAGATGTTTGTAATAAATTTGTAACGACTGAACTTGATGACAATAAAAGGCTAACTTTAGAATAATACAGGAGAAAAATATACTGTGATGTCTAAAGGAAGTACCCTGTTACCAATAGCACTGTACTAATGCCTAGACTGACAAGGTCGCATAACTCACTCCAATCAAGATCTTTCCATCAAGGCTATCGGAAAATAGCAAGCAACTCTCTTGCCAAAATGTAGAAAAACGGTACTTTTTATCAAAGCCAGGACTAAAAAATTGCTAATAAAGAATACACTCCTCATGCATTTAAAAGAAGTGTCAATTTAAAAGAAAACTAGGGCAGTGGAGAATATTCTATCTATCATAAGGAGTCATCACACAAAGAACCAAGAGTGTTCAAGCGAAGGCTTAAAGGTAACCTTTGGACAAAGAATCTATGATCTAATATTTTTAATTATTGTCTCCAACAAATTAAGGAGTAATAAAGAAGCATATCTATTTTAATGCAGCTTA
>JACCDV010692497.1_pt1 | contig 11913 bp, 13 predicted proteins | sample 7446131 | NCBI WGS metagenome assembly JACCDV01 (sample SAMN15323448, study PRJNA562643) | freshwater metagenome | isolation source: river surface water | place: USA:Blue River Watershed | collected 2017-08-17
AACTGTTTTTTTTTGTTTTTGAAAATTTGCTTTTTAAATATTTATATTTATTTTTTTCTTTTTTTAAAAAAAAAATAAATTAATAATATTTACTACAATATTAATTTATCATATTTTATAAAAAAAATAAAATATATATAATTATCAATATTATTATGGACTAATAATAAATATAAAATATTATAATATTTTTGAAAATTATAATAATAATCATAATAATGTTATTATATTATATATTTTTTAATAAAATATAAAAAAAAGTCTAGGTGAATTCAAGTTTATTTACGGATGACAATTCATCATTAGGTTCAATGAATAGCCGCCCTCAGTCGTTTCAAAAAAATCCGGGTCTTCTACAAGACTTATTGCGATAAAAGTCATAAGCTTATATACAAAGGGAGAATCTAAACCAACATACATTTTCTTGATTCGCGGGTCGTTTTCAATACGAACCTTCATCTGGTCGATGTTTTCTTTTGTTGGGATAGGATGATTTGCAGAAACCACCCAGCTCCTGTTTATCTTATATGCAAAAGAGAGATGAGTATGTAAAACACACAACCAACCTGTGTAGATTCCTAATTCTTTTAGGCCCATTGAGTTTAGATTTGCAGATGATATTTTACTCGCTTTTTCGAGGATTTCCTTCATAAAATCCTCTCGCGTTTCGGCCCTGCTCATGACGCAACAAATGCGTGGAGACAATGATATCAATATTATATATATATTAATTTATCATTTTTGCGTCAAAATGTAAATATTTTATCCATTTTTTTATATATAGACTCGTTTATAATAAATAATCAAAAAAAAAACATGCAAATTTAAAAAAAAATACAATCATTAATTGTCTAGGCGGGTCCAAAGCAAATGACTTCATTTGAGTCATTAAAATTTAGCAATAGAACAAACATAAAGAACGTCTTCATTGTTAAAGGACGTTTTTCGTATGGCACTTCGTCTTGTGGCCAGTCCTCAGTTGTTGGGTCTTGGAGATGAATATAGCCACGAACAATCTCTTCATTTGAAGCCCCAATGTTTTTCATAGCATCATAGCACTCTGTTTTTATTTTACCCCACAGAGTATTTATTGTCAATTGTTCATCTCCATCTTGTTGGTTAAAAATATTTAATATCATATTCGCCGTAGTATTGTCTTCAACGCTGACTCGTGGGCAATTCATCTTAAAGTTTGCAACTTCCACCATTATTTTTTTCATTTCCTCATTTGATGGGGCTTTTTTTATTTGATCATAAAGGTGTTGTAATTGTATGTCTTCGGGTGTCAATTCTTCACCACGGGGGAAAGAATTCACGAAGAAAGCATAGTCATCGTCCGCGGACGCAGCCATGTTGCTTCCCCAAGGGAAATACTTTGCATTATATGTGTTTTACGTATCATTTTTTGTCAATTTTGCTTTTTATTTTTATAAAATTAAAATATTACTAACATATATTATTTCACACCGGTTAAGTTATGTTTTGATTGATATTAAGTGTATTATTTATTAATAAAAAAATATTTTCAACAGATTATTTCTGTAAAGTTATTGAACTGTGAAGAACACAAAGGAAGCGTGTTCCGCTCTCACCTCTGCTGCACATAGTTCCATCATCTCTTCCATCTCGAAAAAGCAGCGGCAAAAGTCTCCACACTCTCCGCATTGTTCGCACGAATACTCTTCGCCGCACGGTAGAGTTGGATAAACTCCCTTGGCGTCGCGGGCTTGCCGAAGCGCAAGATTGCGCTGCCTGGCCGACTCCTTGCGAACGCGTTGGACTTCGCGAGTTGTCCCCGCGGCTTGCTGTTGAGGGCCTTTGTTCGCTTCGTCTCCGCGCCATGTCTTGGTGTGTTGTCCTTGCGGACCATGCTTGCGACCTTGGCGACCATCTTGACGACCACGACCTTGGCGACGAGCCATCTTGGAGAAGAGGAACGCTTGCAATGGTCGTGCAAACGAAGAATAATATAGATGTATATTATTTACTTTATCATTTTTTTGATAAAAAATACCAAAAAAATATATTTTTTTTCGGTTTTTTGTTTAGTTATTTAAAATGCATATGTGCATTTCTACATAAGCCAATCAGGGTGTTCTTCATAAAATTCTTCGGTATAGGAATGATATGCACATTTGTGTGGGGGCTCACATCTCATACAAGCTTTGCATCGGTTATCAATAGTAATAATGTTTCCTCTTTCATCCATTATGGTATAAACTTCATCATTATCATAATCATCGTAATCATCGTAATCATCATATGGGGGTGTTTGCGTCTCTGGCTCTGTTTGCGGCTCTGTTTGCGTTTCCGTCTCAATTGCTGCATCCTTTGTTGTCGTCTCATGTGGAATGAGATGGGAATCTTGAACACAATACAAAGGATATTTTTCACAATCGTCCGCTTTCATTGTTCTTTCTTCCATACGGCATAACGCCAATTCACGGGCTTTCTTTTTCCGCATGCGAATCTCCTGTCGTGTTGGGCCTTTCTTCTCCTCGTAAGGTTGAGGGTCTTGCTCATGAGGTTGAGGGTCTTGGTCCCCAACTTTACGGGAGCAAGGAACATTTCCCGGATTTGCGGCCTGTTTCTTCGCGTTCCTCGATTTCTTCTTACCACCTCTCGGTTGGCGACCGTGATTAACCATAATGCGTTGAAGACACGCCAAACACGTCAAACAGACAAATGAAAAAAAAAATAACAATTGTAATTTCATTTTTTGTTTAAAAAATACAATTTTATTATAAAAAAAATGGTTATAAAAAGTATATGTTATAAAAAAATAATTTTATATATAAAACCATTTACAATAAAAATATTTATTTCATTTTTATTTATTATAATTAAATTTTAATATATTGAACACCTCTACAATTAAAAACATATATTAATATTAAACTAATTAAACTTATAAATAACATTACATACGGAAATAACATTATATATATAATAATATTATTTATCCACGCCTTATTATAATAACATTTATTTATATATAAATAGGTAGAAATACAACATCTTATTATTAATAAGACATTTAATCCAATAAAACTAAAATAATAATTAAATCTATTATATATATCATATATTAATTTATATATTATTGAATAAAGATATAATATATTTAAAAGTGTTATACACAATAATACAAATGTATCCACATCTATTAAAATTCTATATATTTTATTCCTATATTTCATATCAGGATGACTCGAATTATTAATTATACATATTGTATCTTTATCTTTTATATAACTATCAACAACATATATTATAGGCAAATTACAACATGCAAATATAAGAAGTATAACATTTATTGAAATTATTATATATTTGCAATCCATATATTAAATTTATAAAATTTTATAGTCTTATTGTCTTATTGTCTTATTGTCTTATAATCCACTATGTTATATTGCATATAATTAGATATATTATAAATTAATAATTACAATATTTTTTAATTTTACAATATGCAAAAAAAAACATACAAATTGGCTATTAACAACATTAATATATCTTATTCCAACTGATAATAACAAGAAAAATATTATATTTATTATTAATAATAAACACATTATGAATAACAAAAAGATAAATAACCGCCTTAATGCAAATATTAAGAATATTTATAACAATAAAAATATGAACGCAAATATGAACGCAAATATGAATGCAAATATGAATGCAAAAAATATTAACACAAATAATTACATTGAAAATATGGGAACACAACCAGGAAATTTCCTAAGTTATAATATACTAATCATCGTCGCCGTTATATTAATAATAATATTATGTGTATATTATCTCTATACACGCTATACGAAAACCCTTGAAGAATATAAAGAAAATGTTAAAATCGCCCGCAAGATAGGCGAATGTCCCGACTATTGGGATACGGTAGATGTAAATAAATGCAAGAATATCCATAACATCGGTAAATGTGCCCATGGTGCAGTAGTTGATTTCAATGACAAGATATATACAAATCCAGATAGCGGGAATGTTATGAAATGCAACTATGCAAAGAATTGCGATATATCATGGAATAATATTGATAATTTATGTTAAACCGTTAATGCCGTTGAAAATGCTTGTGCATAATCCCCAAGCGAAGCGCCATCCCCCTGCATTACATATTTAAAAGTTGGCGCATAAACATTAACTATCTCGGGTGTCCCTTCAAAATAAGGCCGTTGCATATTAACCGCTGTTGTAGCATCAGCAACAGCATCCGCTTCCGTTTTGTTTCCGTCAATTGGGTTATCATAATAGAAAACCGGATTGCCGAGGCTAACGGGTCTAGCATTACTATGCTCAACATCTGCAAAGCCCAGCGACGTATGCGGATGTCCAGCATATTTGGTGGTTTGATTATTCGCTATCACTGCATTTGTTTCCGCAATTGGCGCAACGGTCGCCGAGGTAGGTGATTTAACTGCGTATGTCATATTATTTGGATTATTTATAATATCGGTGTTAATATTTGCGGGTTCCTGTCTCGTTGCGTTTGGGGCGAGACTTTCATTTTCTAATGCATCGTGTTCAACCCTTTTTGTAATGCGACACATATTACATGAATTATCCATACCGCCTAACATCTTACATTTATTACAATAATAATTATTTATTTCCGTGTCTAGTTCTATTTTTTTAGCTGTTAGGGAATCGAAATCCCGTTTATTTGTTATGAAATTATATTCTTCGTTTATTCGGTCTTGTTGTTTTTTATATTCATCAAGTATGTTATCAAAATTATCTTTTACATCGCTCCCCCAATTATTTAATGCAACAAAATAAATCAAGGCCCCAATTAGTATAATTAATATAATGTCTATTGTATTTAGTTTTTTAATATCCATTTATTATTAACTAACATAAAAAAAGAATGATAAACAATGGAATTTATATAATGTATAAATGCATAAATTTATAGATGTAAAATTATATTACAATTTTTTTTTCAATTTGCAGACAAGAATTTTTAGGAACTTATAAAAGGCCGATGGCCAACATCCATCCATTTTGATATATGTATAATTAACAGAAGAAATAATTATAAAAGGTGATGGATTCATCAACATAAGTAGATTCATATATATTGTTTCCGCCTCTTCGGTATTAAGATGCATTTACATATATTGATGTATCCATCTATTTTTATATTTATTAGAGGTTGTTAATTATACTATTTGCAAGATTGATAGATATCGATGCGGCGGGGCGACCCTTGTATATCGATGGATGTGATACGGGGGACCATATCATTTATTTTTTTCCCTTGCTAATAAAGGACATATACATTGAAAAATTGATAAATAAGGAAAATTGTAGATATGTGGGGGGATGGTGAGGAAGGATGTTTAAAAAAAAAGCTTTCTGAGGTTTGGTATGAAAAGTGAGGGACTGCTTGCCTTCACAACCGCTTGAAACTAATCTACCTGTCTCGGGATTCACACCCTACCCTATTTCACAGTTGGAAATAGCGATCAATTAACCAGTCGCCGACCCTTGTGGGGTTCGGGAGGAAAAAATAGCTACTTCAAAAAATGCTACACAGAGATAGCACCCGCCATATTTCTATGACGCAATAAGAACCTAATCTTATAGCTTTGAAGCTCACGATCATTACATAAGCACACCTTCATCCAAACGGACCATATAAATACATTATTTTTTTTCATTTTTTCCCGCACTTTTTTTTTCTTGCTTTTTTTCAGTATATTTTTTTATGTTTTTTACATAAAACATTAAATATTTTTTTATATCTACTTGTAATACGGAACTATTAATTTGTATTTTCAGCATATTATATGTTCGCTTTAATATTTTAATATATCCTTCTGTATATTTCATCTCGCCGCTTGCAAATTCTCTATATATTATAAAGATATACTGTCCATTTAATACATATCTATATTCTGTGCATAAATATATATATTTCTCATAATTCATACTAGTGATAATATTACCATATAGCTGCGGCCTTCGTGAAAACTCGCATTCTACGAACATCTCTATTATTCTCTCGTTTTGTGTTTTTGTTTTTGCAATATCCTCTATCTTTGAATCAACCATTTTGGCTAGCTTATATTTTATATATCCGCGGTGTTCATCCTTTATTGCATTATCCTTTTCGATGGCATTAGCTCGTTTCTGTTTTTGGTCTGGTGCCTTTCGCTTCTCCGCGGCCCTTCTCTCTAAATAATATTTATAGTATTTTACGGTATCCATTTTTAATTCTTTATTCTTTAAAATTGCTTTTTGTTTGTGTGTTTTAATTGTTTCTATTATCTCCTCTATTATATTCAATGCTTTACGTTCCCTTTCCTCGGCTGTTTTATCGAGAGTGAAAGTTCCATCTTTATTATTGCCATCGCCAATATTATTATTATCTATATTATCATTATTATCATTATTATCATTATTATCATTGTTATCACCATTATCATTATTGTTGTCTATATTATAATCATTATCAATATTATTTGTATTTGCTGTGTTATTTTTACATATTATGTCTTCAATTATTATATCAATCGTTTCGGCTTCTTCTTCCTCCATATGAGGATAATCAATTTTATTATTCTTGTTTGTCGCGTATTCTATAACATCAACTATATCATTTATCATATCATTGTTATTACTATTGTCATCATTATTATCATTATCATTATCATTGTTGTTATTATTTGTTGTGTGTTGTAATATGGAAGATGATTGATTCTCGGTAATATCCTCAAAATTATCAAGCAATTTTTTAATTTTGCTATTAGTCTTAGAAATATCCATATCGTCATCCATGGAAATTTTGAATTTCTTCATAATAGATGATATATATTTATGTATTGTATCGCGCGAAATATTTGCATCATTTGCGGTATTTGATTTCAATACTTCATCAACAATCGATGGCCTTGATTCCAATTCGTTTGTTTTTTTAGCATTTGGATTATATGATTTTTTATAACTATCTAAGAAACTTAACTTATCAAAAAAAATATCATCGATGTCCATATTAAATTTATTAAATAATATTATTTTTTATTATTCCTTTATTGTTTTATTATTGTTTTATTATTATTTTTATATATGTTTTATTATATTATTGTAATGTTTATTATTTTAATATATCACCGGATGATATATTTAATTCATTTTTAATATTTACGCTTGTTGCTTCATCAAGATTTAAATATTTACATATATCGTCTAATATATTTGCAAAATGCGATTTAAGTATTAATTTAGTTAATTTATCTTTATTGAAAAAGCCGATTTTATTAACATCATCGGTTATATTATCTTTGCTTTCTTCCATATGTGGCTTCTTTGAGTGCTATATATTTGTAAAGTTATAATATTGTTTATTTTATTTAAAATTTTTTATGTTTATTTATGTAATATAGCCCTATAAATAAATATAATATTATTATAATGGAAGATATAGATAATGACAATCATTTTTTGATTATGACACTTAAAGAATATATAATTTTGGAAGAAGATATCCAAAAATTACGTAAAGCATTAAAGGAGAGAAATGATAAAAAAGTATTATTGGCGGAAACATTAATATGCTACATTAAGGAAAAAGATATATCTATCAATTTAGATGGGAAATATCAAGGTAAGGAAATTAGATGCGAGCATATTGAGAGGCTTAGTAGTATTAATGAAAAAAATATGGATAAAACAATTCGGGATTTTATTGATAATCCCGACATGGCTAATACATTGCTTGCAAGGATAAATGAAACACGTAAGAAAAAAACGGTTGAAAAGTTAAAGATAGCAAAACCTAAGAAAACCTCAAAGTTGCCAACGAGCGATGATATTGCAAATATATTAGGCGATTGACGCATATTTATTTTTTGAATTTTTTAATATCATTTAGTTAAAATTAACAAAAAAATGAAAAAAAAATATTAAAAATGGTGTATTATTTTTCTTGCCTTTCGACAATGGCAAAGCCCCGCGCGGGAAATTTTGCCGATTCGGTCATCGCTCTTGGATGCTACAAGCCCCCACGTGGGACCCCGTCCTGTCGCGCCGTCAAGGTGATGACCTGCGACAAGTGGGAAGCCTTCTTGAAGCAGTTTCCTTGTGAGGAAAAAAAGTTGCCCATTTTCACATTGGGCCCGGAACCCACGGCGACAATCCCGGAACCCACGGCGACAATCCCGGAACCCACGGCGGAGACAGTCCCCGAACCCACGACGACAATCCCGGAACCCACGGCGGAGACAGTCGCCGCAGATGTTCGAGCAACATCTCCGCCCCTGTCCTACGATGGGGGCCATCTACTTTCTTCCATAATGGAAGAAGCACCAACTGACTCCCAAATCGAATGAGATTACAACATGCATTCTCATATTTTTTTTTGTTTATATATTAATTTATATTATAGTAGATAATAATAAGATATAAAAATATAGTTTAAAAAATAAAATATTAATATGGATACACAAAATGAAAATAAGGAGTTAGACAACAAGAATAGTTTTCTTATTGCGACAGCAAATACTAATAAGAGACAAAAGAAAATAGGCACTCGCGAAGAAGTATATAATGGCGTTGCATTACAGACAAGCGGAGGAATGACACGCGATGATATTATGCAAGAAATGCGCGGGGGAAACATATATTATAAAAGTAAAGTAATTTCACAACGTATGAAGGAAAATAGCCCCCTCCTAAAAACAAAAAAACTAACACGCAAAAAAGTAGCATTTAATGAAGAGAATAATACCATCCGCAAATACGAAATATAATAATTAAAATAATGTATTATTAAATACCACATATAAAATATATAATATTATAATAATAATCAATTTAACCCCGTTAATCAATTTAATCCGGTTAATTAATATAATCTATTAAATAAAATGAGTAAGTCTTATTTTACATCCCCACATATTATAAACAAGGTTATTTTGGCGAATAATGGCACATTGGAATTTGAATCGAGTAATTATAAAACAATACTACAAGGGAATGAAAATATAAATGCGGATTTAACACTTACCCTACCAATTGATGCAGGAACAGATGGACAAGTCCTAAAAACAAATGGAAGCGGAGCACTTTCGTGGGTAAATAATGGCAGTGGAGGTGCGGGTGGCCAAAACGGACAAATTCAATATAATGATAGTGGAACCCTTTCGGGACTTTGGGATTTTATATATATAAATAATAATTTTATGATTGGTGAGGATTCAGGTGATACGAAATTACAATTTCGCTCGATTGGAACATATATAAATTCAGGAACGTTAAATGAATTAACTGTCCATAGCAATAGTGTCCTATATCTTTCTGCACGCGATGAACTTACAGATACGGGAACTATACAACTAAGCTCATTACATAATATAAATCTTTATCCCGATGGCGATTTAAATTTGGAAGCAGCCCAAAATGTATATTGTTCATCAAATAATATAATGGAACATGAAGCCTTTTCTACATCAAATGGCGCCCTTAAATTAACCGCCGCATCGGGGGGTATAGAAATAACAACGAAACGCCTAACACATAATATTGAGAGATTAACTATTGGATTTGGTGGTTCAATAAGTTCAAACTCTTCTGTATCAGCTAGTATATGGAATCCAAACGCCACGGTATTATATATTTCCCCTGAACCAAATGAAGGAGCAAATACATTTTACTGGGATTTACAAAGCTATGGAGAAGAAGGACAATATTTAACCATTTTTTATGATAATACAACTACCACAAATGCAGTTTCATTAAATATAAATTTCCGTGAAAATGGCCTCGTTAGTGGTTCAGGAAATGCTAGTGCTTTATTATTTGAAACACACGGCCAATCCGCCCATTTAATATGTATCCCAAACTATTATAATTATAGACAATGGTATATTATAAATACCGGCGCGGCCGTTATTGCAAATCCAACATAACCAATATTAATCGTTTTTATTTTTATCCATTTTTTCTTCGAATTTCATTTAGATTGATACATTTTATTATTCACATATTCACATATTTACACATTCACAACGTAAGTTAATTCTGTATATTTGTAGAATTAACAAACATAATAAAAAAATAAAACAATACACGATTTATAATATATATATATTATATGTTGTGCAAATATATATAATTTCCATATTTTCTTTATTCTATAAACATACAGAATTAACTTACGTTGTGAATTTGTAAATGTGTGAATATGTAAATATTTGAATATATAAATATTATAAATATTTCTATTTTTTATTTCTATTCCTATAATTTTGCGCTTATTTTATTGCAATTTATTAATATATCATTAACTAGACTACTTGACTTACTATTAGCATTACGCGGTTTCACTATTTTACCAAGATATACTATATCCGTTGTATTTAAATTTGAACCCGTCATATGTGAAAGAGTTGATATTGTAATATTGTTGTAATATTCATGTTGGCGATTGCTATTATATTTGGATTCTCGTTTAACCACCGGAACAACTTGTTTTTTGTGATTCTCCTCAGCGTATTTTCGCATAGCAAGGATATTTCCCACAATACCATTATATACGATATACGGAGTTAGTTCCCAATTAACACTCTTACAAATAAATTCATCTATTTTATTGCAATCCAATATATTCGATATTACATATTCCATAATATCTCGCAAATTAGTTTTCCTCTCTTTCGCGGTTGCATCTCTAAATAAAACATCAATATAATTCGCATATATAGCGAGATAATATGCACTATAATGCTCCTTTGCTTTTAAGGCAATTTCCGCAAGTGTAATATTCTTCTCAGTAAGTAAATATTCTATCCACTGTTGTGGAGTATTTAATAATTTTCGCTCCATCCTATTTGCTCCCAACATTGAAGAATCCCCCAACATACAATGAAAATACAACATATTAATATATTGTCTATAATCGAGACGACAATGTTCCGCCATATCAAGAAGTTCTTTCTTACCAACCTTAACAGTCTCGCGCTTACATATTTTTTTACCCAATTCTACCATGTTTTCCGTAGTTGGTGGTTCTAATTTAATGACGAGGGATAACCTAAGTAGACCACTTATTTTTTCCTTCGTAATATCATTGCATGTGCAAATTACAGGATAGCGAGGTGATTTCTTAGAGGTTTTCTTATCTTCACCGGTTATTATTTTAGCAATTGCGTCGACCGTTTTTTTCGTATCAATGCCATCGATTTCGTCTAATATAAGAGCATTATTTTCTGGGGATTTATCGGTTGTTTCGTCTTTATTAACGAAGAAACTTTCTATATTCCGCTTTCCTATTTTTTCAACGCTACTTATAAGACTGGTTAATTCGCGATTAACGGCGCTATCCCTATCTCCCGTTCCGCTATTCTCTGAGCTATTTATTTCTATTACATTGTAGCCATATTCTTTGAGAATAACATGGGCGAGCGTTGTTTTACCTATGCCCGGATAACCATGCAGAAGCAGACATCTCTCCACCCCATTTTCCTTCTCTTTGAATCTTTCCATCCAATTCTTTATTTTTTCAATGTTTTTATCATTGCCTATGTAATCTTTTAGGGTTGTAGGTCTATATTTTTCTTGCCATAGTATATTATTCTCCGGTATTTTATTTACCGCTTCCAACATTTCCTTTGATGGTGTTTCCATTGTAATCATTTGTCCATTATTCTTTTCGCGTTCTATCTCCTCCTTTGTCCTTTTCTTACGTAAATATACCTTTATTGCTTTATCATCATCATTATCATTATCATTATTTTTCTTATTTACCACATCTTTACTAGTTTTTTTATTCTTGTTGTCCTTATTCTTCTTTTCTTTATTATTATCTTTATTATCTATTGTATTATCGTTATTATTGATATCATTATTATTGATATCAATCTTAATATTCTTTTTTTTATTTGCCAT